>OMFC01001070.1_pt1 | contig 12609 bp, 6 predicted proteins | sample 1645531 | NCBI WGS metagenome assembly OMFC01 (sample SAMEA103958112, study PRJEB25191) | human gut metagenome | biome: human-associated habitat [ENVO:00009003]; feature: intestine environment [ENVO:2100002]; material: feces | place: Germany | collected 2013/2015 | reverse complement strand
TAGATGTCCTTACAGAAGTGCTGAAATATATGGAAGTCGAAAAAATACATATCGCTTCCGAAATGGAAAGTAAAAATCCTGCTACATGGCAGAAAATGCAGGAGCTTTTTGAAGGTAAGGAACAGATCCTTAGCGACCACGAAGCCTTCAAAGCCGCTGCCAAAACTGCTAAAGCAGTGATCCGCACCGGCGAGATCACCCCCTACGCCAACATTATCCTGCACGCAGGCGTTATTTTCTAAAATCGATTTTACAGCAAAGGAGTTTTGCGACTAATGGAAATCACCATGAAGGGTATTTCAAAAGCCTTCGGCTCCAACGAAGTACTCAAAGGCGTCGACCTGACCTTAAAATCAGGAGAGATCCACGCTCTGATGGGTGAAAACGGCGCCGGTAAATCCACCCTTATGAACATCCTTACGGGTATCCATAAAGCCGACAGCGGCACGATCTGCGTAGACGGACGGGAAATAAGCTTCAAAAACGCACTCGAAGCCGAAAAATGCGGCATCGCTTTCATCCATCAGGAACTTAATATCTGGCCCAATCTCTCTATTCTCGAAAATCTGTTTTTGATGCAGAACGTAACCAACAGTTTCGGAATGCTTGACTTCAAAAAAATGCGCAGGCTGGCCGAAGAAAAATGCAGTCAAATGGGTATTACACTGCCTTTTGACGCAGAAGCAGGCGAATGCAGCGTGGGTCAGCAGCAAATGACAGAAATCATGCGTAACCTGATGCTTGATGCCAAAGTCGTCATCATGGATGAACCTACGGCCGCCCTGACAGAACGTGAAACAGAAAAACTGTTTGCCGTAATGCACGCGCTTAAAGACAAAGGCGTTGCCATCGTCTACATCTCGCATCGAATGGAAGAAGTATTCGCCCACTGCGATACCATCACCGTAATGCGCGACGGCTACGCTATCAGCAGCAAACCCACCCGCGAAACCAATATGGAACAGGTGGTCCGCGACATGGTCGGCCGTTCTATTACCGAATATTACCCCGGACGCACAAACGAACCCGGTGAAATAGTCCTGGAAGTCAAAAACTTCTGTCAAGACGGACTGTTCAACAGTATCTCCTTCAAACTGCGTAAAGGCGAGATCCTCGGCGTAGCAGGGCTGATGGGAGCAGGTAGGACCGAGATCATGCGGGCCCTGTTCGGCGTCGATTCCTGCAAGCACGGTGAAGTTTACCTGCATGGGAAAAAAGTCTGTATCAAAAAACCGGAAGACGCCATCAAAGCAGGCATCGGCTTCATCACCGAAAACCGTAAAAGTGAGGGCCTGATCCTCGACTTCTCCATCTCCAGAAATATTGCGCTGCCCAGTGTCGATACCTTTGCTAAACGCAGCGTGATCAACGCCAAAAACGAAACAGCCTTCTCCGAAGCGCTTTCTAAAAAACTGGGTGTCAAAACCGCATCGATCGACCTGGAAGCAGGCGCACTATCAGGCGGCAACCAGCAAAAGGTCGTCATTGCCAAATGGATCGGTATGAATCCATCAATCATTATTATGGATGAACCGACACGCGGTATCGATGTCGGCGCCAAGCGCGACATCTACGATCTAATGAACGAACTGACCTCTCAGGGCGTCTCCATCATCATGGTCTCCTCCGAACTGCCGGAAGTTATCGGCATGAGCGACCGCATCCTCGTTATCCACGAAGGTAAGATCGCCGGAGAGCTGGACCACGAAGAAGCGACACAAGAAAAAATAATCACCCTTGCCACAGGAGGACAGTAAATAATGAACATTAAAGAACGTATCCGTAAAATGGGCCCCTTTATTGCCCTTGTCGTAACCTTTATCGTCATAGCCGCCTTAAACGACAGTTTTGTCGATCCCAATAACCTGAAAAACCTGCTGCGTCAGGTTTCCATCAACGCCCTTATTTCTTTCGGTATGACCTTTGTCATCCTGACAGGCGGCATCGACCTGTCTGTCGGCAGCCTGCTGGCACTTTCAAGCGCCATGATGGGCAGCCTGATCGTCAGCGGCATGAACCCGATGCTGGCGATCCTTGCTGCCTGCTTCATAGGCATGGGCCTTGGCGCTGTCAACGGCTTAGTCATTGCTTACGGCAAAGTAGCACCCTTTATCGCTACGCTCGCCACCATGACCATTTATCGCGGTCTGACACTGGTATATACCAATGGTAACCCTATCAGCGGTCTCAGTGACGACACTATGTTCCACGACTTCGGTCAGGGCTTTTTCATGGGATTGCCAGTACCTGCAATCATCATGCTGCTGGCATTTGCCGTTTCCTGGTTCATCCTTAGGAAAACTCCTTTGGGCCGTAAAATCTACGCAGTCGGCGGCAACGAAAAAGTTTCCTTCATCGCCGGCATCAAAATAGAACGTGTCAAAATCTTTGTTTATGCAATCACCGGTTTCTTCTGCGCTCTGGCAGGCGCAGTCCTCACCTCACGTCTCAATTCGGCCCAGCCGACTGCCGGCACCGGTTATGAACTTGACGCCATCGCCGCCGTAGTTTTAGGCGGAACCAGTCTTTCCGGCGGCAAAGGTTATATCACAGGTACACTGGTCGGCGTGCTTATCATCGGCACACTCAACAACGGCCTCAATATTCTCGACGTATCCAGCTTCTATCAACAAGTTGTCAAAGGTATTGTAATTTTACTGGCGGTACTTATGGACCGCAAAAAAGCTTAGGAGGCACTCACCAATGAAAAAAATCTGGACTCTTTTAGTAGCTGCCATCACAGTACTGGCAGTGCTCACTTCCGGCTGCGGCAGCAGTGACAAAGCTGCAAAACCCGCTGACGGCAAAAAAACAACTACCATCGGCTTCTCCATCTCCACACTCAACAACCCCTTCTTCGTATCCGTACGTAAAGGCGTTGAAGAAGAAGCAAAAAAACTCGGAGTCAATGTTAAAATCGTCGATGCGCAAAACGATCCCGCAAAACAGGCCAATGATATTTCTGACCTGATCCAGCAAAAAGTAGACGTACTGCTCATCAACCCGGTCGACTCCGCAGCAGTATCAACTTCTGTGGCAGCTGCCAACAAAGCCAGCATCCCCGTTCTGGCGCTCGACCGCAGCGCCGATAAAGGCACAGTAGCCTCCTTCATCGCTTCTGACAACGTCAAAGGCGGCGAAATGGCAGCCGAATACATCATCCAAAAACTTGGTGAAAAAGTAAAAGTAGCCGAGCTCGAAGGCATCCCCGGCGCATCTGCGACCCGCGAACGCGGCGAAGGCTTCCATAAAGTAGCCGACCAAAAACTTACAGTTGTTGCCAAACAATCTGCTGATTTTGACCGCAGCAAAGGCCTGACTGTCGCTGAAAATATGCTGCAGGCCAACCCTGATATCCAGGCTATTTTCGCTCAAAATGACGAAATGGCACTGGGCGCTATCGAAGCAGCCAAAAGTGCTAACAAAAAAATCTTTATCGTTGGCTTTGACGGCACCCAAGACGGCCTGAAAGCAGTAGAAGCAGGCACTATGGCCGCAACTATTGCTCAACAGCCCGAACTGATGGGCCAGCAGGGTCTGGATGCTGCTGTAAAAGTAGCCAAAGGCGAAAAAGTTGAAGCTAAAATAGGCGTACCGCTCAAACTTGTAGACAAAAAATAATTACTGCCCTTTGACAATTTGGACAAACATAAAAACCCCGGCGCAATGCGCCGGGGTTTTGTTTTATCCTGCACAGGCTTCTGAAATAAACGCCTTCCTTTTAAAAGCTATACTTCAAATCAACGAACCATTTATTACTTTGAGCATCGCTGCCTTTTTGATAACTATAGCTTAAACCATACGTCATATGCCCTTTTTCTGCTTCCAGCCCCACTTTACCAATAAATGAACCTTTATCCATCACCGTATAGCCAAGTCTGTCTGCCGCAGCAGTTCCAGGCAAGCCGACCGTCATGCTGCTGTCAGTATCACCCATAGCCCACATATACGACAAATCAACATTCGGACGAATCTTCCAGCCATTATCAGTAACATTTTCATAAGTCAGCGAAACGCCGACAGGCAGCAACCAGATATTCTGACGTTCAGGTGCATAATTAAAAGCTGCCAGACCGCCAATATCAGAACTGTAGGAACCTGTATCAATGCTTAAATATCTTAAACCAACATAAGGCATTACCTGCAGATTATCATATTGATACAATTTTTCGCCTTTGATTCCCAAAGTAATGGTATCAGTTTTCGGATTTGCCGTTAAAAGACTGCCAAAATTATTTTGTTCCACATCACTGTCACTGCGGCTATAACCGATATCAGCAATCAAATTGCTATCAGCGTTTCTCATACTGCCATAAACGCTGACGCCCCAGAAATCAAAATCGTTACGGCTGGAAGCTGCACCGCCGACACTGGTAGTATCGCCGCTGCCATAACTGAAAGCGATACCGCTTTGGAATTTACCGATCTTGGCAAAATCAGTACCCAAAACAAAACCATTATATTTGCTGTCATAAGAAGCAGAACCGCCGGCCATAGCCATATCCCGCACTTTATCCTTACCATGTACATATTGCGCCCAAATACCGGCGCCGCTGTTATCTTCATACAGGCTGGGGCCTTTGCCGCCAACTTCTGCAACCGGAGTAGCGTTCAACGACATTCTTCCAGTAACAGTACCTGTAACATTGCTCGCAACAGAAACGGCATTAGCACTGGTGCCTGAAGTTTCGCCCATTTGCACTGCGGCGTTGATGTGTGCGGCAGCCTGAGCTGATGTAATATCAGCGCTGCCGGTTACAGCAGCAACAAATGCTTTGGCACCCGGAGCAGATTTGGCAACAATTTCACTGTCAGTTACGATACTGCCGACAACAGTTGCCGCTGCCAGCGACTCTCCGCCTGCTGCCGCCACGATCTGCTCTTTGGCGGCTTCTTTTTCAGCGGCGTTCAGATCTTGCAATTCCTTATAAACAACATCATAATCTCTGTTATTATGCTCAACCTCTGCAAACATCGCAGTTCTGTCATAAGCAAGATTTTCGTCTTTCCAGAAGTTAGCCGTACTGTTTTCATCTACGCTGACAATTTTATAAGTACCGGCAGTTTTTAGATCATTGATACCCAGTTTACCGTTTTCATTTACTGCAAGCGTGCCGCCATCTGTAACTTTAATCACAGCCTCACTATTGCCGGCTTCGATACCTGTCAACGTAAGATTATTTACTTTAGAAATATCCAAAGTGCCTTTTTTGACCGTGGCGCTACCTTCCCAATTCATCGTATCTGCGCTGACAGTAATGCTGCCGCGTTCGTAAACATTGATATCGCCAGTCAGTTCTGCAGTATCCGTAACATTGACATCTATGTCAGTCGTACGGTCATGTTTACTGTACCCCGAGCCCATACTCCCGGCATTGATATCGCCAGCCATTATTAAATTTCCGGCTTTAATATGCAAATCAAAAGCAGTATCAGCATGTTGGCTACCAGTCAAAGTTCCATAAGTGCCGCAAATATTGCCATCAATACTCAATTCATTGGCAGTTACATTCAGCGTCCCCCAACCGCCAGAACCAAAAACGCCGCCAACAACATTTGTCGAACCATCAAAAGCAGCTTTATCTGCATTAAAGTTTATAGTGCCGCCTTCATTTACCTGTAATATGGAAACACCATAATCATCTTTGCCCCAAGTAGTCTTGGCATAAAAATCACCAACAGTAATATTAGCCACGTTTGCAGCGCCTTGGCGGACGTGAACAAACTCATCGCCAGTATAAGATACGATTTTATCAGCAGTGATATTTAATGTATTATTATTGCCGCTCAATCTAAAACCACGATCACCGCCTTGTGTTTCTGAACCGACATAAATCTCTTTAGCATTAAGATCCAAAGTACCGCCGCCAGTAACAACTGCCGCATTATAACCAATACCGGGAGTATTCGAAGAACTATTTGTTGTAGGATGAGCACTATTAAAAACGATTTTATCCACAACAGTCGTTTTACCATATTCTCTGGTTTCGCTATTTACAAAAATACCTGCATAGCGATATTCATTACCACCCTGATAATCAATACTGGGGCTTGCAATATTTACAATATTCGGCTCACTCTCAGCGGCCCAGACGTCCCCCCCGGATATACAAACGTTGATTACCCCCGCTGCTAACAATGAACACATAACCTTCTTAGTCAACTGTTTCTGCCTGACCGACATCGACATACTCATCAACCTCTTTCCTTATTTATTCATCTAGTTTTAATAAGCGAATATATTCTTTTGTTTTTCTTCTTATTTTTAATTTAAAGAACATATTCTATCACCTCATAATTATAGCACGCTTGTACCCCCCCACAAGACATAACATCTGTTTTTCTAAAATTTTCTTTGCATTTTTGCCCTTCATTATGAAAAAGCTTATCTGCACAGGCAAAAAAATTAAAAAGAAGACTGATAAAAATCAGCCTTCTTTTTAATTATCAAGTATCATTACTCTTTCCCCTTAGACTCAGTGTCTGCTCCTATCAGCAGTTCATCAATCGTACAGCCAAGCAGCTTACGCAAACTCAAAAGCAGCCGTAAGCTTGGCGACAGACGACCATTTTCCACATTACATAAATGCGACTGCGATACACCTATCTGTTTTGCCAAATCAGACTGGCTGATATCAGCACGCAGCCTGCGAATCTTGATTTCCATCCCCATTTTTCTGTAATCTATTTTTTCCATATTCTTCCTCCGCTCTCAGCAGCTGTAAGAAGTATCGTCAGCATCAAATTATTTTTCTGCTGCCATACTGCCTGCCAACTACTCAACTTACTGCCTTAGAAGCTGTAACGGAAGCCTACGTTGGCCCCCCAGTTTTTAGTTACGTCACCGCCAAAACTGCGTTCCACATCACCGTACAGCTCAAAGTTTTTACCTAAAGTGATATTGCCTCCGATGCCTACTTCGAGCCAGGTATCGCCGTAATCAAAATCATTACTCAAAGCAGCACCGTTCCTATCTTGCATACTTGCACTGCCGTCCCCATAAAATTCATGCAGTACAGAAACTTTAGTATAAATGCAGCCTTGTTCCAGTTGCTTGCCGACAGCTATCCCTAAACGTCCAACTAAAGAATCAATACCTTCATTAGCAACAGCAATATTTTTAGATGTACCATAACTGTTGCCATTGATATGCCCATAAGTGAACTGTGCCTGGGGCTCAAAAAACATTCCGTTTTTCTGCGCAATCCGTTTGTTATATTCAACACTCAACGAAGTTGCATCAGTTTCATAATCGCCGCTGTCAGGATACTGAATGAAGGTATTGATATCGCCATAGATACGACCGTGTTTCAATATGATATCCCAAGCAGCACCATCATTTTGCTGTAAGGTACCATACAGACTCAAAGCTCCGATTTTATTCTCACCGCTGCTGCCGCTGCCTTTAACATTACCCTGCGTATATTCATACGCCGCACCGACTTTCCAGTTTCCCGCCTTTATATCATAACCAACCTGATAAGTATGATATTTATCACTGAAACCGTTTCCATCCAACTTACCCCCAAAGATGCGTGCCCATGCTCCCTGCTCAGCGTTCTGATGCAGTGCACCCAAGCGGCTGTGCAGATTACCATTGCCGTTGACCCAGGCATAATATAAAGGTGCATTTGCCCCTGCTACCGCCAGTGCGTCACCAACAACCCTGCTGTCCAAATCTCTGACGTACCAGTTCTTCTGTCCGCCTGCCACAGCAGAATCAAGTACCGGCGTATATTCGTAAATACCGCCGCCATAAGTAGTTTCACCCACAAAGTCAGCATCACCGGTAACAGTAATAAAAGTATTTTCAGGCTTCAGCTCTTTCCCCACCAGCGAACTGATATTATTTATCGTTATCCCATGAATGCCTTTATCAGAAGCGGCAACGGTTATTTTGTCACTGTCAGTCCCGTCGTTATCAACAATAAAACTGCCGCCTGTACCAGTAAGCTTTTGAATAGCAAGAGTACTAAACGCACCCCGGTCACCGCTCAGATCGATTTTGCCGCCAGCAGCCGCTTTCAGATCGGTAACGCTCGAAGTTCCTGTAAGCCGCCAAGCTGCACCGTCCGTAACAGCAAGCTTAATAACTCCGTCATCATACAAACTTGTGCTGCCGTTAAAAACAGAGCCGGCAGTATTCAAGTTAACATTGACCACCCCTTTAATATCACTTTCAATGTCACCGAAAATAACAACCTCATTAGCACCGGCTGCTGAACCCTGATTGATAGTTACAATACCTTCAGCGCTGGTATCGCTGTTGCCCGCGGCAGAGATAGCCGTACCTCCTGCCGCATTGATGTATACTCCTTTTTGGAAATCAATCGAGCTATCTTCAGTAACCGAGCTATCATAAAAATAAGTGCTGACACCGTAAACGTAGCCTGTACCGGTCGCAGTTATTACGGCAGTATCTTCAAAAACTACCTTGCCGCCATTTAAAGCAGAAACCGTTTCTGTGTAGTCAGTACTTTGAGCCGCCAGTTCAGTTTGTTCTTTAAAAGTAATAACGCCCTCGGCATCAGCTACAACAGCCCTGGCATTCCCACCGCCAGCAGTAATTTTTATAAGATTTGCACCGCCGGTTTCACCAAGCGTTATCCGGCCTTTGCCTTCCGTATCGTCAATATATTTATGCGCCAGCAGACCCAAAGCGGCGCCGGTATCTGAACTGACTGTCAACTGTAGGGCTTTGCCGGTAACAGCGGCATTTGTCGTTACTTCAATACCGGTCACAGAAGCATCCAAATCATTATGCAGTGTAATATCTGCTCTGTTAAAATCTATCTTTCCGTGCTCATAACCATAAATACCAGTCACACCATTATTCTCTTCTCCCGATTTTCTGGCCTGACGGTCAATATCAATCAGCAGGTCTTCCTTCACGCTTACAACCGCGTAATTATCGGCCTGGATGCCATAGAGCCCACTGCCGCCCTGCACAGCATTTGGTGTATAAGCTGTCATATCGGAAGCATAAGTTCCTGTCACAACGGTCAGGTTGTTGTAAGACTGCTTAGAAGACATGTCTGTTCCTGAAGGTTTATTCCCGGTATCAGTCTGAGTGACCCAGACGCCGCGTACAGTTTCGTTCGACTGGCCGTTGCTGCCGCTGATCACGATCTCCGCATTTTCGATCTCGGTTGTACCGATATAATTGCCATAACTGCCCTTAGTCAAAACACCTGTTGTATTTACCGTAGCTTTGTCACCTGCGGCAAGCCCCAGATTGATTTTGACATTCTTGGCTTTAAGGGAATTGGCAGCTTTATTTGCTTTGCTGTAATAACCTTCCACATCAATGCCGGCAACGACCTTGGGTACAGAACTTGTGCCGGATGTGGCAGCACTGCTGACACTGATATTCATCTCGCCAGTAACAGTATTCTTATGCTGACCGGCCGTACTTTCAAAGCCAATAACACTGCTTTTGCTGCCTACGATAGCAATATCAGCGTCTTTCAGCGTCAATGATGCTGTGCCGCTGCCATCATTAGCAATCCCGCAAATACTGCTGCTCCTGACGCTGGAACCAGTTTCAACAATTTTCACAACGGCTTTATCAGTTACTGTCAGACCGGCAGATCTACTAACACCGATCGTTACATTGCTGTTTCCGTCAAGACTTTCATTGGTCACGCTGACATTTTCGTACTCGCCGCCTAAATCAGTACCATATTGGCTATTATAGTCTTGCGCCCAGGCTGCGTTGTCCCCCCCGAATATGCAAACGTACACTACTCCTGCTGTAAACAACGATTGCAGTACTTTCCCAGCTAATGCTTTATTGCTACTGACCTGCTTCAAACAGCTTTTTACTTTCTTCCGGCATTTCTGCATACATCTATCTCCTCTTTTTCACGAAATACTATAAAGAAATCCCCCACTTGGATGATGAGGGATATTCTTTATAGATTTTTCAAGCTGCCATCCTGATTTTAGAAGCTGTAACGGAAGCCGACATTGACGCCCCAGTTTTTAGTTACGTCGCCGCCGCTGATACGTTCTACATCCAGATACATACTGGAATCCTTATTAAATTTGTGGTTGACACCGATACCATATTCGATGGCGGTACCGCCGATGCTGTCACTGTAGCTGGCGCTTCTGCCGTCAGCGCTGACATGTGTATTGATGTCGCCGTCGAAGTCGTGCAGTACTGCCGCTTTCAGATAAACGCTGCTGTCTGCCGCAAAGGTTTTGCCCAGCAGGAAGCCGCCGCGCAGAACAATGCTGTTCATGCTGTCGTTAGTAACGCTCATAGTATTGTCGCGAGTGGTTACGGTATAATCATCGCCGCCCAGATGTACGTAGCTTGCACGCACCATAGGTTCAACGAACCAGCCGTCATTCAAATCCTGACGATAGCCGTATTCAACAGCAAAGCTTATAGCTGTACTGCCAAAATCACCGTCCAGTTTTTGGGCAATAGTGCCGCCGTAAGCGCTGGTTTCACTGTCAACTTTACCAACTTTGGCAATGATGTCTACATGATGACCTTTATCGCCAGTCCATGTGCCATATAAAGCGCCTGCCGCGGTTTTGATTTCACCGTCGCCATTAGTCAGGCTGGTATCGCCTTTAGCATATTGTCCTGTCAGGCCGATACGCCAGTTACTGCCGATCTCACGGTCATAACCTGCCGCAAAGCCGTTATATTGATAATCGTTATCTCCCTGCAGTCCATCTACTTTGATTTTGCCGCCGACATATTTAGCCCAAACGCCGTCGTTATCGTCTGCAGAATTACGGACGTCGCCCAGACGTTCCATCAAAGTTTCATCAGCGCCGAACAGAGTCACTGCCGCTCCGGCTGCGATCTTGTTGGCATCCTGAGCCGCCATTTGGGCAGAGGATTGAGCTGCGGCTTTAGTGGTGACCTGTGTCAGGTTCAAGCCGTTGTTGACAATTTCTGCCTTGCCCTCATATTCATAGGCCCAGACGCCGTTATCATATTTCATTTCTTTGATTTCGTAAGTAGCGCCATCCTGCCCGGTAGCCTGCGCTTTGTTAATCAGTACAACGTCAGCGTTCAAATGGCCTTTATCTGCTGCGCCGGCGGCATTGTTATAGCCGTTGCGCATTCCCTGGTCAAATACGGTGATATTATAGGTACCTTTGCCGGTAGCAGTATTAGTGGAAGTAATTTTGTCGTTGCCTGCCGACTGACCGTAAACGCCGTTGGCATTGGTACGCATAAAGAGCTCGTTAGTACCGGAAGCATCCAGATCATTAGTAGTGATAGTACGGTAATCAGCAGTATTGTATTTGTCTGCCTGATTATTTTCGTCATAGAAGTAGACCGTACTGCCTTTCAGCGTGGTCTTGTCTGCCACCGTCAGGGTTTTCAGATTGTCAGTCAGGTTCATGGTCGTACCTGTGATATTAAGCGTGCCTTTGCTGCTGCCGCCAATATCTGAGGCGTTGCCATTGACTTTCGTATTCGATTTCAGATTCAGGGTGCTGTTGCTTGTTTTATTGGTTACAACCTCCACGTCGCCGTTCAGCTCAATACCTGCCTCCGCATCTTTAGCGTCCAGGGTCAGCGAACTGTCATACAGCCAAACTGCATATTCTTTCTGCAGATTTGTACTGTTGCCGCCCAAAGCAGTTACTTTAATGCCGCCCGCATCGCTGACGAAGGTCAGGTCATTGTTATTGCCTTCAATGCCCTGTGCGCCCTGCCAGGCGCCGGTTGCGGCAGTAGCTTTGATGCTGATAGCGTCCGTGGTATGCACCTGCACGGTAGTATTGTCAACCGCCATGCCCTGCGCCCAGTTCTTGGCTTCGCCTTTGTCGGCAGCGGCTTCGATTTCCAGTTTGCCGTCAATGTCAGCCAGCATAGAGCCGCCGTTAATCACAAATGCTTTGGCAATGCTGGTAGTACTTGTTTTATCCGCCTTGTACTCAAACTTCGGATTTGAATTTGCGGTATCCTTAGTCAGGTCAACATCACCTGTTGCTGCAGCATTCACTGTAAAGTCGCCTGTAACAGCATAAATATTATTGGAATCTGTAGCTTCAACAGCGACAGCGTTATTGGTAACCGCTGCACCTTTTGCTTCTGCGCTGATAGCCAGGCCAGCGTCAGAAACCACGTTCAAAGTGCCGTTTGTAGTAACAAGGCCAGCTGCAATTGCTTTCTCGCCGTTGCCTGTTTGCGCAATCGTTCCCGTCGGCGTGATGCCGCTGCCACCTGCGCCGCCGTTAGTAGTTGCATTGGCAGCGCCATTTTGTCCAACAGCAGTTGTTCCTGCGCTACCCGCTGTACCGGTGTTATTTACATTAGCTGTGCCGCCTGCTGCTGCCTCATAAGCTTTACTGCTCTCGAAACTGCCTACGCCTTTACCGGCTATAGCAGTAGCTTTAATAGCAGTCGTTTGCAGATTGACCTGCGATTGCGTAAAGGTCAAAGCTGTGGAAGTTGCACTGCCGCCAACTTGACTTATACCAGCATTACCTGCGTTGCCACCAGTACCACCGGTGCCGCCCTGGCCTGCATTGCCGCCTGTGCCTACAGTACCGTTAGCAGCAGCGGCACCTTCACCGCCCTGAACACCTTGCGAACCCTGAACAGCAATGTTTCCATTTAATAAAATACCG
>OMFC01001068.1_pt1 | contig 12622 bp, 8 predicted proteins | sample 1645531 | NCBI WGS metagenome assembly OMFC01 (sample SAMEA103958112, study PRJEB25191) | human gut metagenome | biome: human-associated habitat [ENVO:00009003]; feature: intestine environment [ENVO:2100002]; material: feces | place: Germany | collected 2013/2015 | reverse complement strand
GTATATAACCTAAAATAAGAATAAATTTTAATAAGGGCTGCCCAAAAAGAAAAAAATGCAGTTGCCATCCTATAGATACTTGCAGAAAGGATAAAATTTACTTTTAGACCTTTTGGGATAGCCCTTATTAATACTTCAGATAAAATTCCTTAGGTTATATTTTCAATCCTTTGGACCGGGTTTCCTCCTTGGCATACAGTCCCGGACGCCCGATTATGACATGGTTGGCAACGATACTATCCGCCGGACTGCGTATCTGCGGCGGTGCATTTTCGGGATATTGCGCCTGCCTGTTCCTCACATCTTCCGCTTCCGGCTTGAGCTGTTGCCCTTCATTCTCCTTTTCTGCGACTTCGGGCGTGGGTGGCGCAAGCTCCAGCTGAATTTTTCGGTCAAGGGCGGCAAGTTCGGACTTCAACTGCTTCAGCTCGTCCTCCTTCTTCCACACCTTACCCGCTATCTCCTGTAACTGCGGTATCTCCATCTCCAGCACCTCGTTCTTCGCCTTGTACTGGTCGATGATGGAGGGTATCCTCTCCATCGCGTTGAGGAAGTTGCGGGCGGCGGCCAACGGGTCAGCCATCGCCAGATGCCCGTTGTTGTAGGTGTACTTGTAGTTCCCCTCGACCACGAAGCGGTTGTCGGTGAACTCCAATCCCTCTTTGAGTATCCTTTCGCTCACCACCTTTATCGGAAAACCGTAAAGTTCACCGACCTGCGTGTACAACCCTCCGGTCGTGGCATTCTTGGCTATCTCCTGCAAACGCTTTCCGATGACCTTCTCATCGGCGGAATCCACTCCGTCCACCTTTATTATATTAAGGCGGTTGCCCTCCTTGTCGGTCTGCACCACCGACAGGAAGCGGTTCCAGTCCTCCGTCATGGCATCTATGAAAGCCGTGTTGTTGCGCAACTCGCCGGTCTTTGACTCCAGCTTGAACTCCGAATCACGCTTGCCCTTGTTGAACGACTTGCGTTCCCCTTCGAGCGATGCGATCCGCTTTTCCAGTTTCGCCTTGTCCAACAGGTCGGTATTGCCGGAGAGCAACGCCATGTATTCCGAGAAATTCATGCCCGATTTTTCGTCCATTGCCCCCTCGTCGATGGTACGCGCACCCATCGCACCGCTTTTGAGCTGGCTTATGAAAGTCTGCTTGCAGTGCAGGAGGTTGAACTTGTAGCTGTCCAGTGACTTCTCCACCGCGTAGATGATTACATCCACGTTGTTCCCGGCGAAATGTTTGGCAATCTCATTACCTGCCCTAACTCCGCGTCCGTCACGCTGTTGCAAGTCGGACGGTCGCCACGGCGTATCGAGATGATGGATAGCCACACACCGTTTCTGGGCGTTCACACCCGTTCCGAGCATAGAGGTAGAGCCGAACAGCACACGCACCGTCCCGGCGTTCATGGCGTCTATCACCGCCTTCCGCGCCTTGTCGGTCTTGCACTCCTGAATGAAGCGCACCTCGCTTGGCGGTATACCGTAGTCCTCCGTCAGTTTGCGCTTGATTTCCGAATAGACGTTCCACCCGTCGCCCGGCTGGTATGTCCCCAAATCAGAGAAAACGAACTGCGTGCCTTTCTGGGCGTCGTATTTTTGATAATACTCCGCGATCATCTTGGCACAGTGACTCGCTTTGTTGTCGGGATGATCTTCGTAATTCGGGTCTATCATGCGCATGTCGAGTGCCATTTTCCGGGCATAGTCCGTGGCGATGAGCATCTTCGCCTTTTCTTCCGTTTCCGAAAGCGGCAGCCTGCCCAACAAGGTGGCATCGCCCGTCTTGGCGAACTGCATCAGTTTCTGTATGAAGTCCTCCTGTTCCGGCGTGGGCGGTATATGGTGCAGTATCTCGTTCTTGGCAGGACGGTCAACGCCCACATCCTCCGCCGTGCGGTAGTCCGTGATTTCATTATAGAAGGCGGCAAGCTCCGGCACTTTGATGAAGTAGCGGAAACGCTCCTTCTGGACCACATTGTTCGTCACGTTAAATTCAAAATCCGTCGTCTTCTTGGCAAATATCGCCGCCCAAGCGTCGAAACACCTTATGTCCTGCCGTTCCAGCTCCTTCGGGCGCAGGTACTTGAACAGCAGGTACAATTCAGTCAGTGAGTTGCTGATAGTCGTGCCGGAGAGGAAGGTCGCACCCAAGTCTTTTCCTGTGCGCTCCTGTATGGTGCGTATGGCAAAGAGCATGTTAAGTGCCTTCTGGCTTCCCTCGCTGTTTCCCAATCCCGCCACACGGTCGTGGCGCGTGTTGAAAGTCAGATTCTTGAACTGGTGGCTCTCATCTATGAAGATGTGGTCGATGCCCATCTGCTTGAAATCCACCACGTCGTCCGTGCGTGACTTTATGGCGTGTTCCACCTTCTCCAGCTTCGCTTCAAGGTTGTGCTTGCGCTTCTCCAATCCTTTCAGCATCGCCCGCGACACGTTCTTTCCCTGCTGCCGTAGCACTTCGAGGTTTTCCTCCACCGTGTCAAGCTCTGCTTGCAGGATGCGCTGCTGCAATTCCGGCGACTGCGGTATCTTGCCGAACTGGTCGTGCGACATGATGACGCAATCGTAGTCGTTGTTCTTTATATTATTGAAGAAGCGCACACGGTTGGCGGTCGAAAAGTCCTTCTCCGAAGCGTACAGAATACGTGCGTTGGGATATGCCGCCTGATAGGTGGCTGCAATCTCCGCAACGTTGGCTTTCAGCCCGATAATCATCGGCTTGTGTGCCAAATTCAGACGCTTCATCTCATGCGCGGCGATGCACATTATCAGCGTCTTACCGGTTCCCACCTCGTGGTCGCAAATTCCGCCGCCGTTCTGTTTCAACATCCAGACGCAATCCATCTGTGAGGGATAGACGCTCTTGATACCCCGGCTTGCCAGCCCTTTCAGGTTGAGGTCGGGAAAAGTCTGGTGCGAGCCGTCATACTTCGGGCGCACGAAACAGTTGAACTTGCGGTTATACATCGTCACGAGCCGTTCCTTGAACTGCGGCGACTGTTCTTCCAGCCATTCGGAGAACCCATTACGGATTTCGTCTATCTTCGCGTTGGCGAGCTGTATGCCCTCGCTGTCGCGTACCTTGATGTCGTTGCCGTTCTCATCTTTGCCAATACTTTTCATCATGTCGGGACAGGTGTTGTGCAAAGCGTGTTTCAACAGGTGCATACCGTCATAGTTCCGGTAATAGCCCTTTACCAGAAACTCGTCCGTGATCTTCATGGTGCGGTAGCCGCACGCCACGGAAAACTCGTCCATGCTGGCGGAATAGGCGATTTTCACGTCCGTGTCGAAAAGATGGCTCATGTAGGCGGCATACACGCCCGTAGGAATCCAGCGTTCACCGAAGTTGAAGTCGAGGTCTTCAAAGGCGATACGCTGCGGCTCGGCTTCTTTCAGAGCCTCCAACGCCTGCTTCACTTCCGGCAATCTTTCGCTTTCCAGATTATTTTCCATCCATGCCTCTATACGCTCCGCCTTCTCTATCACGTTTCCCGCGATGAAGCGGTCTTTAATCTCGTAACCGGTTACGAGCGGATTGTAGAAGATACGCCCTTTGAGGGCATTGAGAAGCTCCTCTTCCGTACTGTCTGTTATCCCCCGCATATAGTTGAGATTGACCGTACCATACTTGTTGAGCGATGCAGACAAGGCTTCTTCCGGAGAACCGACGTTGGCATGGTTCTCCACCGAGAAGGAAACGGGACGGTCGAAGATGTCCGCTTTGACGAACTTGCCGTCCTCCGCACGTTCCAGCGAAAGGATGTCGCGCCCTCCGGCGTCCATCATCACCAGTTTCACGTTCTGTTTGGCGTTGAGGTTGCCATAACGCATGACAAACTCGTCGTAACAGGTGTTCAGGTGTTCACGCCAAGGTACATTTTCCTCACGTCTGTTCGATTCATAGCGGTACAACCGCTCGTATGCGTCACGGAGCGATACATACAGCAACGCTTTCTCTTTCTGATAACCGGTTAGTCCAAGCGGCTGGAAGGTTGCACCGTAGGGAGTAATGTCCTTCAGATAACCGATGTCGCGTGCCCTGTTTGCCACCAGCGACCCTTCACGCAGGTGCATTTCCGGCGTGCGGTGATAGGGACGCGGCGTAAGGTCGAGGGCTTCTTTTTTCGGCTTTTCCGTTTCAAATTCCGGGAACAGGGAAGTGGCAACCGTTTCGGAAGTAGGCACAACTTCTGCCGGTGTTTCAGGTTGCTTTATTTCTTCCGTTTGTTCCGGCTTTTTATCCATATTGTCCGAAGAAGGCGCAAAAGCAGGGTTCAACGTGTCTTTGATACCCATCTTTTTCAGTTGTTCCTGCCTGTGCCGTTCTGCCTCAAGCCGTAGGGCCTTGCGCCGTTCCGCTGTCAGACTCATCATTGTCTCATAGAAGCCGTTGATGGGAGGATTGGTTTCCCAATCCAGAGTGGCGTAAATGTCGTCCGGGTCGTTTGGCTTTTCGGCATTTTCCGGCTTTTCTTCCTTATTACCGTTTACCGGCTTGGCGGCTTCAACGGGTGGAGTAACTTTGACCTGCGGTTTAGGCGTGGACGGCATAGGCTTCGGCTTGCTTTCCTTTTTCGCTGCCTTTTTCTTTTTTGCCGGTTCCTCTATGGGCATACCCCAAAGGTCGAGCAGGGTAAGCTGCACGGCTGACGAATGGTTGGGTTGGCGCGGCTCAATCTCCGGCTTTTCCTCTATGGGCTGTGCCTGCGGCTTCTCCACTCCCTTGACAGGCTCAATTACAGAAACGGGGGCTATTACAGAAGGTGATACCTTTTCTGTTTTCGGAGCAGGTTGCACTTCCGCAGCCGTGCTTTCCTCCTTTGTCGGATGCAGGCTGTGTTTCTCATACAGTTTCCTGTCAAGTTGTTGCAGTTCTATTTTCAGATGCTCCCGCAAGTCTTCCGCCAGTTGTGCGATGTCCCCACGGTGCAGGAGTTTATAGGCTGGTTTCCCGTACGGGTCGGTACTTCTGATCAAATCCGTGTGTGAAAGCGAGCCGATGCTCCATACATACCCATTTACGGAAGTGCCGATAGGGGTCTGTTCGGTCTGCACGAAGAGTTTTTCGTTGTAATACAGTTCACCATTCTTTCCGCTGTTCTTTTGCAGGATAATCAGGTCGCTGCCCACCTCCGTTCCCGCGTTATCCGTAAAGAGGTTGTTCGGCAGGCGGGCTACGCCCACCAGATTGGTATGGTTCATCATATACTCGCGTATGGGCGCGTTGGTCGGGGCATCCAGTACCCCCTGCGAGGTGATGAACGCCACGATTCCGCCTTCACGCACCGCGTCAAGGCTTTTCAGGAAAAAGTAATTGTGTATCGTCCGTGCCGCCGAGTGCCTTGCAGGATCCTTGCTGCCCGAAAATTCCGGGTCGAACACCGCCACATCGCCAAACGGTATATTGGAGACAGCCAAATCAAAATGGTTCATGAACGGCTTTTCTATCTTCTCGAAGCCCTGTACCCTTACTTTCTGTCCGGGATGCAGGTGCTTCAGTATCTTGCCCGTCATCAGGTCTTTCTCAAAAGCCATGATGTCCGCGTCCGGTCTGTTCTCCAGCACGGCGTCCACGAATGCACCGACACCTGCCGACGGCTCCAGCACCCGGTCGGGACGGATGCCGTGTTCATGCAGCACGTCCGCGATGGTCCCGGTTATCTCCGGCGGGGTATAGAAGGCGGTCAGCACGGACTGCTTCATGGCATCCATATACCGTTTGTACTCCGTCTCGTCTTTTGTGTTCTCCCGCAGCAACCTGTGCAGTTCCACGGTAGGGGCAAACAGTTCGAGGTCGGACTTCGCCCAGTGGACGGCATCCGTCAGTTCCCTTGCAGGGTTGAGTATGCTCTTCAGTCCCCCGAAACCGCAATAACGCTCTAACAAGAGCCGTTCGCGTGCGGTGGGTGTGCGCTGTTCCCTGTCAAGGAGGAATGCCGTCCGTATCGCCTCGATGTTGTCCCGCAGCCTCTGTTTGCGGTTAAACGCCATACTCTTCGATATAGAGGATGACGGCTCCCGTCAGCTCCGTGTAGAGCAGGTCATATTCGGGCGACAGGGCGAAATTGTCGTCCGAGAGGTCATAGATGGAGAATACGTTTCCGACAAGCGGTAGCAGCTTCTGGGTAAAGGCTTCACATTTTTCTCCCGGTACTTCACCCGCAAATTCGTTCTCCACGACTTCGCGCAGGATGGCGTGCCTGGAGTAGCGAAGGCCCTCCGTCAGCACCTTCATCGCCAGTTCCTGCGCCCCGTCGGCAGGATAGCCTTCGAGCCTTGCCCGTTCATACGCTTCGGCGGCACGGTCGGTTCTTTCTCGGATGAAGGCTTCATCGGCTGCCTGTTCGAACTTGTTCGTGGTGAGGTAGTCCAGCAGGTACAGACCGTAATAGGAAAAGTCGGTCCGACCCTCGTTTTTCTTCTTGTTGTTCATTTCTTTGGAATTTAGTGGATTGATAATGATGATAGGGATAATCGTTGGAAAACGAGAAGAAAAAGGCACCCGGTATCCCTCCGAGTGCCACCACTAAATCCAAAGTATGAGTGTAATCCGGTATCGAAGAACAATTCATTACTCTGAACCAGTGGCAAAGTTAAACATTTATTTTCTTCTTTTCGCAGAGGTCGCTTTACTTTTCCTTTCTGGGAACACGAAAACCGTGTTATAGTCCCCGTCAAAGGCGACTACGGCATCAAAACTCTTGCCCTGCTTGCTCTTGAATCCTTTGAGCAGTTTCGTGTGTCCGTCGGTGAGCAGGTTTTTGATTTCATCATCAGAGAGGGTGCGGTTTGCTTTCAGGCGGAACACGGGCAGACCGCACTCCGCGTTGTCGCAGCGGACGACCTTGCCGTAAAACTGCATCGTCCCCGCTCCGCACTTGGGACACTTGCAGCCGGAATCCCTGCGGGCGAACAGCTTGTCGCACGACAGCAGTTCGGAGGTAATTTCCCGTGTATATGCCTCAATCTTCCTGCGGAAGTCATCGGCGGGCAGTTCCCCACGCTCGATGCGTGCCAATTCCTTTTCCCATTCGCCCGTCATGGCGACATCGGCAATACGCATCGCCTTCACGACCGAGTAAAGGGCAAGCCCTTTTTCGGTGGGGACAAGCGACTTCTTGCAGCGTTCCATATAGCCGCGCTTGAAAAGCGTTTCGATGATGGACGCACGGGTGGCGGGCGTGCCGATGCCGCAATCCTTCATAGCCTGCCGCAATGCGTCGTCCTCTATCTCCTTGCCAGCCGTTTCCATCGCGGACAGCAGGGTGGCTTCGGTATGCAGCGGCTTGGGTTTGGTCTTTCCCCCCGTGATGGAGGCGGCTTTCAGTGCCAGCGTGTCGCCTTCCTGCCAACAGGGAATGGCGGCGGTTTCCTCTTGGCTGTTGTTCTCTTCTCCATTCTCCTTGCCATAGACGGCACGCCATCCGGCCTGCCTGATGATGCTGCCTTTTGCCACGAACTCCACTCCGGCACACTCTGCCGTGACGGTGGCAGTGTCCTTGACGCATTTTTCGGAGAAAGCCTCAAGCATGCGCCCGGCTATCATGTGATAGACGGTGCTGTCCTCTTTGGAGAGGAACAGCGGCTTCTCGCCCGTGACGAGCAGGGCATGGTGGTCTGTCACCTTGCCGCCGTCCAGGCTGCGGCGTGTCGGCACGGCTTTCGGCTGCAACTTGCCCTTCCATTCGGGCAGGCTGCCGATGAAGGCAAGCAGCTTGGGGATTTCCGCGAACACGTCTTCGGGAATGTAGCGGCTTCCGGTTCGCGGATAGGTGATGAGCTTCTTCTCGTAGAGCTTCTGCGCGATTTCAAGCGTCTGTTCCGCCGTGAAGCCATGCTTGGCGTTGGCTTCCTTCTGGAGCGTGGTCAGGTCGTACAGGAGCGGTGTTTCCTCTATCTTCTCCTTGCGTTCCGCTTTCGTGACGGTGGCTGTGCCTGTTTCCTTTACCTTATTATATAAGACTGTGGCAGGCTCCATCTCCTTCCATTTCCCGGTGGAAGAGAATTTCACGGTATCACCATCGCCTCCGTCAGCGGCAATATGGAGTTGCCAGAAAGGTTCCACCGTGAAGCGGCGGTTCTCCCAGTAGCGTGCGCACACCATCGCCAGCGTGGGTGTCTGCACCCGTCCGACGGAATACGTGCCGTGTCCGGCGGCGATGGAGAGTGCCTGCGTGCCGTTGATGCCCACGAGCCAGTCTGATTCGCTCCGCGCTTTGGCGGCAAGATAGAGATTGTCGTATTTGCCGCCCGCTTCGAGGTTGCGCAGCCCCTCGCGGATAGCCTTGTCGGTAAGCGAGCTTATCCAAAGGCGCACAAACGGGGTGGTGCATCCGATATAATGGTAGAGGTATCGGAAGATAAGCTCACCCTCACGCCCTGCATCGGTCGCCACGATGATTTGTTCGCTCCTGTTGAACAGGGTGGCGATAACCTTTATCTGCGCCGCCACACCGCTGTCAGGCTTGTAACCCTTCTCCGTCTTGGTCTGGCGGGGGACGAGCGTGAAGGTGTCGGGGATGACGGGCAGGTTGTCACGGACGAAGCCGCGTATGCCGTAGCCGTCGGGCATGGCAAGCTGCACGAGGTGTCCGAACGCCCATGTCACGGCGTAGCCGCCTCCCTCGAAATATCCTTCCTCTCTCTTTGTCGCGCCCACGATACGGGCGATCTCACGTGCCACAGACGGCTTTTCTGCAATGATTGTCTTCATATTCTTCTGTCGTTTTGAATTTTACAAATGGTACTTCGGATTTAGTGGCGGACACCGGATTACATCTTCATGCCCTTATTGTTTTTCTTTTGCGGCTTCTCCTGCTGCTGTTGCTGTGCGGTGTCCTTCGGGGCGGTCTGTCCCTTCCGCAACGGTTCTTTCAGGTTCTTGGTAGCCTCGTTGGTCTTGCCCTCGCTGTTCACCGCCACCTGCGTGCGGCTCTCGTTGGACGGGGCGACCTTCTGAGCGTTGTCGGGGTTGGTGTCGTAGCGGTACGGGCGTCCCTTCTCCGGATTGAACCTGATGTACATCGTGGCGTGGAAGCCCTGCTTGTCGGTCACGTTCTCCAGTTTCACGGCTTTGCCAGCCACGTAGTCGGCTTTCTGCTGCTCGGTGAAGTCCACGCCGCTCCATTTGCTGATGGGGCGGATGCTGCCGTCGGCGTTCGTCCACGTGTTGCGGCGTTGCTCCTTCTGCGTGTTGGCGGCATTCTCCGTACCCTGCGCCTGTCCCTGTGCGGGGTTGTTCTTCGTTTCCTGCGTCTGGACGGCACGGGGCGACCTGCCGGTTCCCGGCACGAACTCCACGCCGCGCTGCTCCACGTTCACTTGCAGGGTGGTGACGAACTTCCTGCCGTCCTTGCGCTCGATGAGCTTGTCACGCACGGGCAGCCCGGCACGCAGCATGTCCTGCTCCTGCTTGGTGATTTCCGTCTTGCCGATGCGCTCCGGTATGCGCACCTTGTTTGCCGGGACATCCGTGATTTCGTTCGTCTTGCGGTCGATGCTGACGAACGAGGGGATGATCTCGCCCGTTTCCCTGTCCACGAGGTCCACGACCCTGCCGAGGTTGCCCGTTTCGCGCAGGTTCTTCCGGTCATCGTCGGAGAACTTGTGTTCCTTATACTCGTCGAGCTTCTGCTCCTTGCGGATGAAGTGCGGCACAAGGCTGACATTGCCCTCGCCGTCCTTCTTGAAGGAGAGGCGGGCGTCCAGTTCGAAAGCCTCTCCGCCGAAATTGGGCGACACCCTCACCAAGTCGGACTTGCCGTAGTTGAGCATCCTGTCAAGGTCGCCCGACTTTTCAAGGTCGTCGCGCTTCACGCCCCATTTCTCCTCCAACTCCTGCCAGTTGATCTTGCTCTCGTCGATGGGCTGGTAGCCCCGGTTGCCCTGCGTCTGTTGCGGGCTTTCCTGATTCTGTTCGTTTTTCTGTTCCATTTCTTCCTGTTTTTTAGGTTCGTCATCTTGTTTCTGTTCCGGTTGTTCCTGCTTTTCGGCGGACTGCTCCTCCTGTACTTTCTTTTCGTAGCCGGAGGTGTCCACCTTGTGGGGCGCAAGCATCTCCTTGTTGCCGTCGGGGTCTTTCAGCAAGTCCTTGATAACCTCCAGCAGTTTGTCGGCTTGGTCCGCCGCGACACGGTAGAAACCGAAGCGGCTGGGTTCCTTGCACTGCCGGAAGAAGTTCTTGAAGAAGTTGTCCAGCACGTCGCCGTGCCGGTCGAATTGCAGGAAGCTCTGCGAGTTCTCCGCTTTCGCGGGGATACGCTTGGGGGAGCCGTCGGCGTTCAGCCCGGCTACCACGCTGATTTCGCCCGTCTTCTCGTCACGGACAACCAGCACGTCCTTTTCGTCTTTTTTCTTTGCCATCTGAAAAATGTTTTAATGGTTATTTTTGAAAGAAATTATGGATACGAGCCTTGTAGAAGGCTATATCTTCCTTGCGGAAGTCCTTTACATGTTCGGAGAGGAACGTCAGCACGTCCGCCTCGCTGTAATAGGTCTTTTTGCCGAGCGTCTTGTAGGGCAATGCGCCGATGCTGCGGTAGCGTTGCAGGGTGCGCTTGCTGATCTGGAGCAGCATGCACAGGTCTTGGTTGTCGAAAAGCCTGATCCCGTCCATCGGGTTCGGGGCTTTGCCGGACGGCTGCATGGAGAGCAGCATCTCGTCCTGACGGTCGAGCCGTTCCATAACTTTCTGCATCCAGTTCTCGAAATTGTTGCGGGTAAGCAGTTCCATGTCCTACGTCCTCCTTCCTTTGGGTTTGCCGCCCGTGCGCAGCGTGTGGTTGCGTTTCATCTGTTCCGGGGTCGCGGCATCACCCGTAATGGTGCTGTCTTCGAGCAGGCGGTCGATTTCCGACTGCCGGTAGCGGCACTTGCCGCGCAGCACGACATAGGCGATGCGCTGTTCGCTGCGCATGCGCTGGAGGGTGCGGCAACTCACGTTCAGCAGGTGCGCCGCCTCGCGGGTGGTGAGCAGCCTGTCGGGGGATTCTTCCTTCCTCCCGCCGGAAACGGCACGCACGTGTGCCGCTATCTCGGCTATCTGTTCCGTCAATGCGGTGAAGGCGGAACTTTCCATCGTTATCACTTTCATATTCAGTCTTTTCTTTTGGTTTCTGCGGCAAAATTCGGCAATAAACCAAAGGGGCTTTAACAGCTCACTACGTGGCTCACGTAAGATTTTTATGGATAATGGCTCCGTAACCCGGACAGACGGCGCAACAAGCTGCCTTTTAGCGGGAAACGGTGCGTGTTCATGGCGGCTTCGTTACCTTTGCGGCAAACTCTGAAATGTTTTGCTTATGGAAATAGTATCTATCGAGAAAAAGACCTTCGAGATGATGGTGGTGTCCTTCAACGCCCTCGCGGAGAAGGTAGCCACCCTTAGGCGCAGGAGCGACGGCGGGCGGATGGAAAGGTGGCTCACGGGCGAGGAGGTCTGCGGGCAGTTGAGGATCAGCCCGCGCACGTTGCAGACCTTGCGCGACAGGCGGCTTATCGGCTACTCGCAGATTAACCGCAGGTTCTATTACAAGCCGGAGGAGGTCAAAAGGCTCATTCCGCTTGTCGGCACGCTCTATCCCGGCGGAAAATGATTTTTATTATTCACAACCCACTGAATCCGAAATGATGATGAACGAGAACAATGAAGTGTTTACGATGGAGGACGAGCCGCTTGCCACCCTTGTGCAGAACATGCGCAAAGGCTCGAAATGGCTCTCCGCCTTTCTGGAAAGTTACCGCCCGCCGTTGGACGGGGAGCGTTACCTGACGGACAGGGAGGTGGCGGAACTGCTCCGTGTCAGCCGCCGCACCTTGCAGGAGTACCGCAACAACAGGGTGTTGCCCTTTATCCTTTTGGGAGGGAAGGTGCTTTACCCTGAATCGGGGTTGCGTGAATTGTTGGAGGCGAACTATCGCAAGCCGATGGAATAAGGCGGCTGCATGAAAAAAGGAAACGGACAACTCCTTCACGGGGCTGTCCGTTTCCTTTTTCTTATTTATATGCGTTATCAGCAATACCCGGCTTTTCCGTTCTGTATGAACATCACGTATGCCTGCCGCTTTTCCTTCGAGAGTGCTTTCTCTACCAGCCACGTGCGGAACACATGCGCATGGTAGGTGTTCAGCCGGAAGGCGACGGGGATGATGATTTCAAGAGAGTAAACATCCGCGTGCAGCCCGTTTTCAAGCCGCATGTAGCGGCACACTTCGTAGTCGTTCAGCACGTCCGGCTTGCGGACGGCTCTGATGGCGGCGTTCACTGCCGGGACGCCCGTGTGGAACAGTCCGGCGATTTCTGTGGCGGTCATCCATATCTCGTTACCGTTTACGCTGATCGTGTTGTCCTCTATGATGATTATATCACGTTTCATGGCTTCTCTGTTTTAGATGGTGCAACCTGCAAATTCCTCGATGCCGTTCAACCTTGCCGCAAGGTTTTCCATGTCTTGGTTGAGCTTCTCTTTGGTGATTTTCGCGTATATCTGTGTCGTCTTTATGCTCTTGTGTCCCAGCATGGAACTCACCGTTTCGATGGGTACGCCGTTGGAGAGGAACACCGTCGTGGCTGCCGTGTGGCGGCTCTGATGCCACGTGATATGCTTGGTGATGCCG
>OMFC01001062.1_pt1 | contig 12670 bp, 10 predicted proteins | sample 1645531 | NCBI WGS metagenome assembly OMFC01 (sample SAMEA103958112, study PRJEB25191) | human gut metagenome | biome: human-associated habitat [ENVO:00009003]; feature: intestine environment [ENVO:2100002]; material: feces | place: Germany | collected 2013/2015 | reverse complement strand
GACGGGACTTTCGGGAATGAAGCCGATAAACGGGGATATTATCCGCCCTTTTTTATGTGTCAGTAAAAATGAAATAAAAGATTTTTTGAAAGATTTTTCTTATGTGCCTTGTCATGATGAAAGCAATGATGTAGAAGATGCGGTTAGGAACCGTATCCGATTATCACTGGTTCCGGAACTGATATCATATAATCCGCGTGTAACGGAGTCTCTTCGGCGGACAGCAGACATATTTCGTGAGGAAGATTTGTTTATGGAAGAGAAGGCGGATGTCTTTATTTCTTCCTGCGTAGAGTATGATAACGACAAGTGTGTTTTTTTCATTGCATATTTTCTCGCATTGCACATTGCTTTACAACGCAGAGTGATTAGAAAGATCTGCTGCATGGTTGCGGGGCGCATTCCAAGTTTTGAAGGAACTGAAAAGTTTATATTTCTGATTGGTGCCGGCAAAACAGGAAGTGTCACATCTTCATCAGGAACATTTTTGGAGATTCAATATGGAAAGGCCATTTTTTATAAAGGGAGCACGCAGAACCGGATTCCGGCGGGAAAATTAAAAAATGTCAGAACATCAGCGGCTGTATTATCTGAGCTGGTAAAACGGCTGATAGAGCATCTTGGTCAGTGGTGTATTGAGAAAGTGATTTTATCGAAGCAACCGGATTTCATAGAAAAAAATCAGATTATCCTTGATGCCGATAAAGTGGGAAATATCGTATTGCGGTATTGGAAAGCAGGGGATCGGTTCAGTCCGCGCGGGATAAACGGTTCAAAAAAACTTGCCCGTGTTATGCGTGATCTTCATATTTCCGCAGGTGAGCGCAGGATATGGCCGCTTGTTGCCGATGAAAATCATATATACTGGATTGCCTTCTTGCGGGGAAGCAATTACGGACTTCCGGATAAAAATACGAAAAAGTACCTGCTCATCACACTGAAAAAGGAGAATAGAGAAGATGAAGAATCTTGACAAAGATATTGAAAAGGTTTTGATTGATGCGGTGAAGATACAAGAGAGAGTCTGTGAAATGGGTGCACAGATTACGAAAGACTATGAGGGCAGGGAACTTGTTCTCGTGGGTGTGCTCAAAGGAGCGATGCCTTTTCTTTGTGATTTGATGAGGGCCATTGATCTTCCGCTTACTATCGATACAATGGTTGTTTCCAGCTATGGGAATGATACGGTTTCTTCGGGAAGTATCCATATAAGAAAAGATTTAGATAAAGAGATTCAGGGGAAGAATGTCCTTGTGGTGGAAGATATCATTGATACGGGAATTACTTTATCTCTGCTTGTCCCTTTGCTGAAAAAGAGGGGGGCCGCTTCTGTAGAGCTGGCAGTGTGCCTGAACAAGAAGGAACGGCGGGAAAAGAATGTTTCCGTGAAATACGTGGGGTTTGACGTGCCTGATGAATTTATTGTGGGGTATGGCTGTGATTACGCGGAAAAATACCGTAATTTACCGGCGGTATGCACATTGAAAAGTAAAGTGTATACAAGAACCTGATGTGGGAAATAATATTGGTACAGGGGCAGTTTAGGCAGGAGGATTATCCGGCTTTAAGTTGATTAAATATAGAAGAATATGATAAAATTAATCACTGAAACCATAATTTTAAATTTACTCTCATTGGCAGAGAAGGAGGATCAGTTTGAATAAGTTTGTAAAGAATGTGGCGCTCTATGTCTTTATCATCGTCATAGCAGTGGCTATATTCAATACGTTTGTCCATCCGCAGGAAAAATTTACTGAGATGGCATATAGTGATTTCGTGGCGCAGATAGAGAAAAAGAATGTTTCTTCTGTCATCATGGTGGAAAATTCAATTAAAGGAAAACTCAAAGATGGAACGGAATTTTCTACATATATTCCTAACAATGATACACAGATTGTTAAGAAAATGACCGATGGGGACGTAGTGATTACCGTAAAACCGCCGGAACAGCCATCTTGGTGGATGAGCCTTCTGTCTTCGCTTCTTCCTATTCTAATTCTTGTGGGCGTTTGGTTCTGGATTATGAATCAGACCCAGGGGGGCGGCGGTCGTGTCATGAGTTTCGGCAGATCCCGTGCAAGAATGAGCGGGGAAGGACAAGTTCATGTGAACTTCAGTGATGTTGCCGGTGAAGATGAAGCGAAAGAAGAATTGGCGGAAGTCGTAGATTTTTTGAAGAATCCGGGACGGTATACAGCGATTGGTGCTAAAATCCCTAAAGGGGTTCTTCTCGTGGGGCCTCCCGGCACCGGAAAGACTCTCTTGGCGAAAGCGGTGGCCGGGGAAGCAAAGGTTCCTTTCTTTTCCATTTCAGGGTCTGATTTTGTGGAGATGTTTGTCGGTGTAGGCGCATCACGTGTCCGTGATTTATTTGCGCAGGCGAAAAAAAATGCGCCCTGCATTGTATTTATTGATGAAATTGATGCGGTTGGTCGCCAGCGCGGTTCGGGTCTTGGTGGCGGACATGATGAACGTGAACAGACATTGAATCAGCTTCTTGTAGAAATGGATGGATTTGGTGCGAACGAAGGGATTATCACGATTGCTGCGACAAATAGGCCGGATATTCTAGATCCTGCATTATTAAGACCGGGGCGGTTTGACCGTCGCGTGGTTGTAGGTCGTCCGGATCTGGCGGGGAGAATTGCTATCCTGAAAGTACATGCAAGAAATAAACCGCTTGACTCTGATATTAATCTTGATATCATCGCAAAAAAGATTCCCGGATTTACAGGGGCGGATATCGCGAATTTATTGAATGAAGCAGCGCTGCTTGCTGCCCGACAGAACAGAAAAACTATTTCTATGGCGGATATGGAAGAAGCCAGTGAAAAGGTAAGCTATGGCCCGGAAAGAAAGAGCCATAAGGTCAGTGACAGCGAGCGCAGGCTGACAGCATATCATGAATCAGGTCATGCAATCATGGCGACAGTACTTAAAGAGGCGGATCCTGTGCATAAGGTAACCATTATTCCTCGTGGACAGGCCGGCGGATATACCATGATGCTTCCCCATGAAGAACGTTCTTTTATTACAAAAGCCCATTTACTTGCCCAGCTTCGTGTAGCTCTTGGCGGCCGATGTGCCGAGCAGATTGTTTTTAAGGAAATTTCCAGTGGTGCTTCCGGCGACTTGCAGCAGGTTACAGGTATTTTGCGGAAAATGATTATGGAATGGGGGATGAGTGACCGCCTCGGCCCGATGATTTTTGGGGAGCATCAGGAACAGATTTTCCTCGGCAAGCAGCTTGGTTCGGAAAGGAACTACGGGGAAACAGTAGCTACGATTATCGATGAAGAGATGCATAAGTATCTGGATGAAGCCTATAATGATACGATGCGTATCCTTACAGAAAATATGGAAGTACTGGAGGCCATGGCACAGGCACTTTTGGAAGTGGAGACAATCAACCATAAGCAGGTCGAAAATCTTTTTAAATATCACTCTATTTATGCGCCGGGAGAAGAGCCGAAGCAAGAGGAATCGGAGTTTTCACCACCTCCCATGGATGATGGATATGGACTTCCCTCTTTTACAAATTAATTTGACTCTAAAAGGCTTGGGCATAGCTCAGGTCTTTTTAGCGCCGTTAAGAAAATAAGAAATATGCAGTGTCATCTCAAAAGAGGATGAATTGTTAATTCAGCAAAAGCTTAATTTGGCAGGAAAGACAGTATGAAATTTTCTTGACACTTATATATTAAAACGGTATAATACTCCTTGTGAGATTTGTCCGGAAACCACTAGCCCCGGAGGAAGGATTATATCTTGCGGTTCCGTTTTTTATTAGGAGGATCAGTAAGAATGAAAAGCACATTCATGGCCAATGCGGGCAATGTTACCCGTAAATGGTATATCGTGGACGCTGAAGGCAAGACTCTTGGACGTCTGGCTGCAGGAGTTGCAGAAGTCCTCAGCGGCAAGAATAAACCGACCTTTACACCACATGTTGATACGGGTGATTTCGTCGTAATCATTAACGCAGATAAAGTGGTTCTGACAGGCAAGAAACTTTTGAAGAAAGAATACTTTCATTATACCGGATATATCGGTGGAGATCGTTACCAGAAAGCCGGTGATGCACTTCGTGAAAAGCCGGTGTGGGTAGTTGAGCATGCTATCCGAGGAATGCTTCCCAAAACGAAGCTGGGGGATCAGATGTATCGTAAGTTGAAGGTATATGCAGGCAGCGAACATCCGCATGCTGCACAGCAGCCTGAAGAATTGAAGTTTGATATCCGTTAACCAGAAGGGAAGGAAATGAAAATGGCAGAAGCTACATACTACGGCACAGGCCGCAGAAAGACATCCGTTGCCAGAGTCCGTCTGGTAGCAGGACAGGGAAATATCGTAATCAATGGTCGCGTACTTGATGATTACTTTGACTTGAAAACTCTTGAAATTATCGTTAAACAGCCTCTGGAACTGACCGGCACAACTGCTGTCTATGACGTGATTGCTTCCGTAAAGGGCGGCGGTGCTTCCGGACAGGCCGGCGCTATCCGTCATGGTATCAGCCGCGCATTGTTGGAAGTTGATCCGGAATATAGAAAGATTCTTAAGAGCGCAGGTCTTCTGACTCGTGATCCGAGAATGAAAGAACGTAAGAAATACGGTCTTAAAAAGGCGAGGAAGGCAAGCCAGTTCTCCAAGCGTTAATTCACAGGAAGATTACAAAACGTATATGGTCATCCATATGCGTTTTTCATTGCGCTTATATTTTATTGAAATAGGAATAAAGGTATGCTTTAAATAAAAGATATAGCTTTTTAGAGGGGACTGTCATATAATAATTGTGACATTAAAGGAGAAGCTTTATGACTGATGAAGAAATCCAAAAGGCGAAAGAATCTTTCCTGCGCATGGGGGTTGCTGAAAAATCTATTTTTTCGGAAATTATGCGTGCCCGTTATTTAGACTACAATTTATTCCTAAATCCCACAAATGCTGAGTATGGCGTGACAATTGAAAGCCTGTATGAAAATATGAAACTCACCTCGGATAAGTTTGGTGATTATACGGGAAATGAAGAAGCTTATGCGAATGTATATACGCTTGCTATGAGAATCAACCCGATGGATTTTGCCACAGGTGTTACTAAGGCAGGTGATGATTTACGCGGACTTATTGAATTTGTTATTAGCGAGGCAAAACAATCGGGGAAAACAATCCTGTTTGCAGGAGCGGATCATTATATATATATGCTGCCTAAAATTTTTTATGATTTGAACGATTGCCGGATTGCGGTTGCTGTTAAATCGGAAGTATGGAAGAAAAATCTTTCCAACCTGTTCCCACGGGGAAGGATTATGCTGGAGAAAGAAATTTTCCATGATGAGGAACTGTATGATTATATATTCTTTTTTGAAAAAGATTCTTTAAAAATGGTACCGCTGCTCAAAGGGCATTTGTTCGAAAACGCAAAAATGAATGTGGTGCTGCCTTATACACAAATAATGGATACGGCGGTAAGGGAGCGGGAAATAAAAAGGACGATAGCCAAAGAAAAATCTTTGGCAGGGTACTATGACTTCCCTTTTGAAAATGATGAATTTGTTTTACTGGAGATAATAAAAGGAAATAGAGGGCCGGTTACTTTTGGTGAAGCAGTTATTAAAGATGGCATTTTGCAAAAAACAAAGCTGTTTTCTATCGGTGCTGATCAATTTTTTGAAGCTGATGACTGGAATTATGATGTATATGCTTATAACAGTTCGACGGCGCTTCAAGCCGTTTTAAGTGCTCACGTTGTGGACATGGGAAAGCCGATTGAAAAAGAGTTCTTCCTTGTGGAAAAGAAAAAGATTTCTTCCGGGCGGATTTTAAAGGTTTCTAAAGCCGCTATATTGGAAGATACAGGTCTTTGCACAGATTTAATAGAAGAGCTAAGTATTTCCAGACCGATCACCGGGATAGAGGTAAAAAACGGAGATTTACTGCTGGCCGCCAGCCGGAACAGGGTATATACCGCTGTTGTTTATAACGAACAAGGAACTATGGTGGCGGATGCGGCAATTACGGTAATCCGGTCAAAAGGAAAGTATACAGGAGAATATATAAAAATGTATCTTGACGGGCCTGTGGGAACGTTATTCCTTGAGGCAATTCATGCGGGAGATGCGTTAGGGCTGAAACGTTCCCGCTTAATGCGGATTCCATTTCCTGATGCTCCGGAAGAAAGCATTTCTACAGTGACGGAACTTTGTCGGACATCTGTAGAACGGTTGTCTGCAGCGGCGGCGAACTGGCGGGAATCTAAGAAGAGAGCGGTACAGCTTATGATGGGGAAATCTTAATTATTTTGCTGGTTCAGGAGGATATATGAAAGTTATTTTGGCCACCCATAATCAGGGGAAGATAAGGGAATTTCAAAAGCGCTTTTCTGAGATTGGGTGGGAGGTTATTCCTATCTCGGATATAGCGGATATACCGGAACCGGAAGAAACAGGAACAACCTTTAGGGAGAATGCACTGCAAAAAGCCCGTTACTATGCTGAAGCTGTTAATTTGCCGGTGCTTTCAGATGATTCCGGAATTATAGCGGATGTATTGGGAAATGAACCGGGTGTATACTCGGCCAGGTATGCAGGCGTTCATGGGAATGACGAAGCGAATAATCAAAAACTGGTGGAAGTTTTGCATCCTTATCGCGGAGAAGCACGCCGGGGACACTATATGTGCGTGATTGCTGTCGTGTGGCCCGATGGAAGGGAGATTACCGCGGAAGGCAGATGTAACGGGATTATTCGCGATTTTTATAAAGGAACAGGCGGATTCGGATATGATCCGTTGTTTTATCTGCCGGAATTTGGAAAGACAATGGCGGAGTTATCCATGGAGGAAAAGAATAAAATAAGCCACCGCGGAAAAGCTGTTGACGCGATGCTGAAAAAATTAAAAGAGGCGGGCATATAATATGCAGAAAGCTGCCTGTGATATAATTGTGTTATTAAATACATAAGGCTGCAAAACTGATAAAGTAAAAAGAGTTACCAGCCGGGCGTATTTAGTATATAAATGTTTGTGGGTTGAAAAAACAGATATCGGGTTTGAAGGAGGAAAATAATGGATATCAGAGATGAAGCGATGCAATTAAGAAGTGAAAAACATCAGATGATTAAAACGGGATTGAATGCAAAAATGGAAAACAGTCATGATTTGGCAGTTGTTTATACACCTGGGGTTGCAGCTCCATGCCTGGCTATTAAGGAAGAAGAAGATAAATCTTTGGAACTGACTTGGCGGGGAAATGTTGTTGCCGTTATTTCTGATGGTACCCGTGTATTGGGATTAGGCGATATTGGACCGGCTGCGGCTATGCCTGTCATGGAAGGCAAAAGCGCCCTTTACAAACGTTTTGGCAATATTGATGCCATTCCGATTGTGCTCAATACAAAAGACAAGGATGAAATAGTTCGCACTATTCGAATTTTGGAGAAATCTTTTGCCGGCATCAATTTGGAAGATTTCTCTTCCCCTAAATGCTACGATATTGAAGATGAACTGAAAGCAACTATGAATATCCCTGTGTTCCATGATGACCAGCATGGAACCGCCATTGCGGCTTTGGCTGCTGTTCTCGGCGCGCTTCGTCTGATTAAAAAAGGCATCGGTGAAGCCAAGGTGGTTATGTTTGGCGCAGGTGCGGCAGGCACGGCTATTGCAAGACTGCTCCTGGAAGATGGCGTCAAACCGGAAAATATGACGGTCTTGAACAGCAAGGGGATTCTCTATGATGACGGAAGATTGAACCGTGTACAAAAGGAATTGGCGAAACAGGTTAATACGGAAAATCGCCAAGGAACTTTTGCGGACGCAGTAAAAGGTGCGGATATCCTTTTGGCTACTTCCGCACCGGCAGCATTCAAAGAAATGCATAAAGAAGCAATCAAGACGATGGCGGAAAAGAATGTTGTCTTTGCCATGGCAAATCCGATTCCGGAAATGATGTTGTCTGATGCACAGGAATTGGGCGTTTATGTATTTGGTACAGGCAGAAGCGATATGCCGAACCAGGTAAATAATTCTTCTGTATTCCCGGGGCTTTTCCGCGGTGCCCTTGATGTCCGTGCCCGACAGATTAATGAACCGATGAAACTGGCAGCGGCTCATGCACTGGCAGACCTGGTTTCCGATGAAGAGCTTAAGCCTGAATATGTAGTGGTTGATGTATTTGATCCGCGTGTGCCTCATGCGGTAGCAAAGGCATCTGCAAAAGCGGCTATTGAGTCTGGTGTAGCAAGAGTAACTGAATTGCCGGAACAGTATAAAGACTGATTTGTAAATGGGGATGGGGACAAGACCGTCTGTCTTTGCGGGCAGGCGGTTTTATCTTGCTGGTGATTGTCCGTTTATTGCACTGCAAAAAAAAATCGTATATGATTAAGAAAATTAGAGAAAGTCGGCGTACATGAATTTTATGGATGATATAAAAGAGCAGCTTCTAAAAAAAGAATTTGAATACGATGCTGTAGATGCGGATCACGGGAAAATGGACAGGAATGCATCTGCTATTATTGGTGCGCTTGAAAATAGCGGATATGAAGCATATGCGGTCGGCGGATGTGTGAGAGATTTGCTCTTGGATAAGGCACCTCATGATTGGGATATTACTACTTCTGCAAAACCGGAAGAAATTATTTCCGTTATGGGGAGGAATGGATGGAAAACCGTTGACGGTGCCGGAAGGCGGTTCGGTACGGTTATTGTCGTTATTAACCATATCGCGTATGAAGTCACTACGTTTAGAAATGAGTTTTACGGACAGGACAGCCACCGTCCCGAAAATATAACGTTTTCATCTACTCTTAAGGAGGATTTATCCCGCCGAGATTTTACAGTAAATGCCTTGGCTCTTGGCAGGGATGGTGTAGTTTATGACTATTTTGATGGAATAAAGGATTTGGGAAATAAAAAATTGAGAACTGTGGGAAAGGCGGAGGAACGATTTCGTGAAGATGCGCTTCGCCTTTTTCGGGCATGCCGTTTCATCGGGCAGTTAGATTTCATGGCGGATAAGAGTTTAGTCCGCGGAATGGCATCCGCTTTTAACAGAGTTTCGGGGTTATCGCTGGAAAGGGTGAGAGAGGAAGTGGAAAAGCTTCTTGTCTCTCCTTTTGCAGCACGAGGATTGGATTTATTGGTTCGTACCGGCTTGAATGAATCTGCCGTATCCGTGAAAACGGCCGGACGGAAGCTGTTAGGATTTTGCCGGAGTTATCACACCTGGTGGATTTACCGCAGCAAAAAAAATTTCATAAATTTGATGGCTGGTATCATACTTTAGCTGTTGTAAATGCGGCGCCGCCTACGTTGCTTCTCCGCTGGGCCGCTCTTCTGCATGATGTGGGAAAGGGGATGCCTGGTGTACGCAGAATAAAAGATGGGAAATATACAGACTATGGACATGATTTGAAAGGGGCGGAAATGGCAGCGGAGATTTTCCGTCGTTGGAGATTCCCGGCTGCTTTTGCCAAACGCGTTGTCTGGCTGGTAGAAAACCATATGCGTTATCATTATTTTGCCAATGTACCTGAAGCGAATGTGGAAAAGTGGTTAAGACAGCTTGCAAGAGGCAAACAATTTAGCTCATCTGCCGATATGAAAGAGGGGATTGGTGAATTGACGGCATTATGCAATGCGGATATCATTGGTTGTGGGAAAGATGAGAACGCTACGGAAGGACATTCTTCTTTTGGAAAGTATATGGAGGAGTTATGTCAGATGATGCCTGTGTCTACAAAAGACCTTCGGTACGACCGGCGGGTGATTGATGCTTTGCGGCCGGCGGTAGCTGATGGGATGGCCAATTTACTTTTTCGCGTCCAGAATGGGACGCTAAAGAATGAGGAAGAAGCCCTGCTCGATGCTGCGGTAAGGTATAGGAGACGTCATAATGAAGATGAATAGTCCAAGGAGAATAAGGAATAATCGTGCCAAATGGCTGCTGGGATTTTTTCTTACCGTTATGGTCATCTTAATAGGACGTCTTGCATATGTACAAATTTTTGATCATACGCGATACGTAGCTTTGGCGAAGAATGAAGTGGAAAAAAATGAAGAGTTATATTCTCCCCGCGGTACGATTTATGACCGTAACGGCAATCAGCTGGCAATTTCTGTAATGGTTAAATCCTTATATTGTGATCCTGCCACGCTGAATAAACAAAAAAATATAAATAAGATTGAAATGGCAGAAATACTTTCTCCAATTTTGAATATATCGGAGGAAGAACTTTTAAAAAAATTTTCACAAGAGGGACGATTTGTTTGGATTAAACGGTTAATGGAACCGGAAGAGGCTCTTAAGGTAGAGGAACTCTTAAAATCAAAAGGCTGGGAAAGATTTTTAGGATTTAGGGAAGAAAGTAAAAGATACTATCCCAATGGCCGATTATTGGCCAATGTAATTGGTTTTGTAGGAGTCGACGATAAGGCTTTAGACGGATTGGAACTGTATCTGGGGGACATCCTTAAACGCAGTAAAGAAGCAAATTCAGTCAGGATGCGCATTGATGCCAAAGGAAATCCTATTATGGAATCCGCGTTAACGCCTTATAAATCCAAAGGGGAAAACTCTGTTTATCTGACAATTGATCAGACAATACAGTTTTATGCAGAACGTGCTTTGGATCGGGCTATGACGAAGACGAAAGCTCAGGGCGGGATTATTATCGTAATGGATCCTAAAACGGGAGAGATTCTGGCGTTGGGAAATCGTCCGACCTATGATCCAAATCATTTTGAAAAGGCGGTAGAAAAGGATTTCAAAAATAAAGCAGTTACTGATATTTATGAACCGGGTTCGACCTTTAAACCGATTATTGCTGCAGCCGCACTTGATGCAGGAACATACTCCACGGAAACAGTCTGGCATGATCCCGGTAAAATTTGGGCATCGGGACATGCAATCCGAAATTGGGATGATGGGGCATATGGTGATGTAAAATTGGTGGATATTATTAAATATTCAATCAATACAGGGTTTGCCCATATCGGTCTTTTGACAGGCGGGAAAACCTTGACGGAATATGCTTTGAGATTTGGTTTCGGAAAACCGACAGGGATAGAACTTCCCGGAGAAGGAGCGGGCATTCTGTTTAATCCGGATGACATGCGGGATATTGATGTGGCGACCATGTCTATCGGACAGAGTATAGCGGTGACTCCGCTACAGATGCTGCAGGCATACAGTGCTCTTGCCAATGGGGGGCAAATGGTAAAACCTCATATTTTAAGAACCGTTAATAATCCTGATGGCTCTGTTAATAAAGTGTATGAAACTGAATATGTAGGAAACCCGGTGTCTAAAAAAGTGGCTGATGAAGTCAAGGATATGATGGAAAAAGAAGTGTCTGAAGGCGGCGGTATCAATGCACGTGTTCCCGGATACCACATGGGGGGGAAAACAGGAACCGCGCAGAAAATAGATCCCGTCAAAGGTGGATATCTGGAAAATGAATATATTGCGTCTTTCTGCGGGTTCGGTCCGACGGAAGATCCGAGAGCTATATGCCTTGTCGTTTTAGATAATCCGCGGGGCGTGTATTATGGCGGACAGGTGGCGGCGCCGGTATTCAAAGAGACCATGGGACAGATTATGCGGTATATGGGAATACCCGCTATGGAAGAAAAAAGGATAAGTTCTGCGGGCGCAGGGGGATACAATAATGACAATCTGCCTGCATTGCCGGGCAAGGATCAAAAAGCCTTTCTTCTTCCGAACTTTTATGGATGGTCTATTCGTGAAGTTGGTGAATGGCTGTACAAAGCGGGGCTGGGTTTCCAGCCTGACGGAAATGGAAGTGCAGATTCACAGTCGCCTGGTGCCGGAGAAACAGTACAGCGCGGCGATAATATAAGAGTTCATTTTTCTGATTCATAGTATAGGAAATAGTCTTTTCTCGTTAATGGAAGAGGCTATTTTTATTTACGGTGAGTCTGGAATATTAAGTCTGTGATACATAGGTCTATGCTATAATTAAGAAAAATATTCGGTAAGAATAAAGGGGGAGGAAAATGTTAAGTGATATCGAAATAGCACAAAGGGCTGAATTGAAACCAATTCGTGAGATTGCGGAAAAGATTGGAATTCCGTCAGAAGATGTGGAAAATTATGGGCAGTACAAAGCGAAGATTTCCTTAAAGTTTACAAAAGCTGTGGAAGACAGGCAGGAAGGCAGATTAATTCTGGTGACGGCTATTTCCCCCACACCGGCGGGAGAAGGAAAAACAACGACAACCGTAGGTCTGGGACAAGCGTTGGCACAGCTTGATAAGAAAGTCATGATTTGTCTGCGGGAACCGTCCCTCGGGCCTTGTATGGGTATTAAAGGCGGTGCGGCGGGAGGCGGATATTCCCAGGTAGTGCCTATGGAAGATATTAATCTTCATTTTACGGGAGATCTCCACGCCATTACGGCGGCACACAATCTTCTTGCAGCTATGACGGATAATCATATCCAGCAGGGGAATGAGCTTCAAATTGATCCGCGCCGTGTGGTCTGGAACCGTGTTATGGATATGAATGACCGTGCACTTAGAAATATTGTAATCGGTCTTGGAAGCAAGATGGATGGTATGGTACGTGAAGACCATTTCATCATTACAGTGGCATCTGAAATTATGGCTGTTTTATGTCTGGCGGACAATATGGAAGATTTGAAACGCC
>OMFC01001059.1_pt1 | contig 12713 bp, 9 predicted proteins | sample 1645531 | NCBI WGS metagenome assembly OMFC01 (sample SAMEA103958112, study PRJEB25191) | human gut metagenome | biome: human-associated habitat [ENVO:00009003]; feature: intestine environment [ENVO:2100002]; material: feces | place: Germany | collected 2013/2015 | reverse complement strand
GTTTTAATTTTTCTTTTGACAGACGTGTCAACTCGCTGTCAAACTGATTTTTCTTAATTTCAAAGATACCGGATTGTTGTCTATTATTGCTTTGAATATATAGTACCCCGGAGTTAAATCGCTTATGTCTATGGTGTTATGATGTGATGAAATGCTCATGACCAATCTTCCGTCTATCGTGTATAGTGCTGCTCCATTTATATTTTCACCGTCGATAAGAATATTGTCTCCGCTGATATAGGCCGCTTGTTTTTGCCGAGCAGTTTCTATGCTCGACGATCCTTCCTCGTATATCGGGCAGCCGCTATTGTCCACCCATTCGATTCCTGTTTCGTCCATGTCGTTGATTAAAACTATCGAGGCTTGGTTTCTACTCGAATGCATCAAGTTTTTCAATGTCGTGCCTTCTCCTTCCTGCATGTTCCAGTTGAGAAAGAGGTTCTCTTTTTTTGAGGCGAAATAGTAATTCAAATCGGATTTTATTTCTTCTTCTGTGCGGGCTACCGTCCAAATTCTGACATCGGTTATCATTCCTTGAAATTTTTCGCCGTCTACCCAGTTGGGATTGGCGCCCAATGTGAGGTCTCCTGTGCCAACAGCTATCGGTGCGCTGAAAGTTTCCTCCACCGTTTTTTCTCCGTTTTTATAGCAGATCAGTTTGTTCCCGTCTATCACCATAGACAGTTTTGCCCATTCTCCGGCTTGTAACTGGGTATTGACCCATTTAGGTTCGTTACCTCCGTTACCGACACAGAATGTAGCTCTCGCCCAGCCGTTGGGTTGCAGCATCAGTTCGTAGCCCCCTGATTTGTTGTCATTGGCAGGATCATCGACGAATGCACTTTTAGTGCTTATCAATACGCCGCCTTGCGCGTCGAGGGTTTCGCTTATACGCACCCACATTTCGATGGTCTGTTGTTGGTTGTAGACATCGGCGAAGTACTTGTTCCCTTCTTGTGACAGGTGAATATCACAGCCTCTGATGCTGTTGTCGTGGATAAAGTTGACAGCTTTGATGTTTGCAGCCTGTAATGACATTCCGCAACTGAAAATCATGGCAAATAACATGCATGAAGTAATTTTTTTCGGTTTCATACGATTTTGTTTTTTAAGGTTAGTTTTTAATGAATTTTTTACTGATAACTTGCGATCCGACATTGAATTTTATAATGTAGTTACCCGATGGTATATTTTTGATGTTTATGTATTTATAGACGGGTTTCGTGTTCGATGTTTGCAATACTTGTCCCGAAGTGGAGCATATTTGATAGCTTATCTTTTCCGTATCTCCATCGTAGGAGATGAACAGTTTGTCGTCCGTGGGATTGGGATAAATTTCGATTGTATTGCGGTCTTTCGACGGAATCACCAGATTGGACATGTTTACGGGCGTTGCTTTTGCGACTTCGGTCAGTACGGCTTTTGCGTCGTTCACCAAGCTCGTGATGCGGTTGTCGGTCTCTTTGCTGATTTCTCCCAATGAGAATGTTTGCAATACTCTTTGCAGTTTTTGAATGTTTTCGTTGGCTTCCGGCGTACCCAGCCCTTTCAGGCGTTCCATAATGACTCGTAACTTTTCATAATCTTGGATGCCTTCACGTAGGCGGGCCATTCTTACAGAGTTGCGAGGTCCGGGATATACCATGTGTTGGTCGCCTGCCGGAGCCGATGCACAGCGGGTATCTTTGAGAACGTTCTGCACCCAAATGTTGTAGGCCCAACGCAAGAATCCTGTATATCCCTGAGCGTATGCGAACCACCCGACAAGAGCACTTTCGGCAGGAGGCGAGAATGTGAACTGGTTGGGGTGTTCGGGCCATGAACAGCTCGTATAAAATGTCGTGGGTTTACCTTGTGCGATTCGAGCCTGCATGTTCTCCGATGTAGTGGGGTGACCCACAAAGATGGACAGATCGTATATGTCTTCTTGCAAGGAGGGGATATAACCCCCGGCCAATGCTATCTTGAAGTCGGGGGTTGTCTCTTTGATGAAAGAGATTACTCCGGCCATAATGGGTTCGAGTTTTTCGTCCATAGCGATAGCTGTTTTTTCGAACCAGCCATTTTCTTTGAGGTGTTTCCGGAAATCGAGGAGGAAGGGTCTCCAAAAATCTGCAAATTCCTGAGTGCCGGGTTCCGGCTGTATAGAAATCCAATCGCCTGATTTTTCGTCGAAGTAACGTGTAGCTCCCCACGGGTACATCGAGTAACAATTGATTTGCTGGTCGATTCCTATCGAAGCCATCATATTCACGAATTTATCGAACACCGTATAATCATAAAACCAAGTGCCATCGGCTTTTTTGGTCCATAGAATCATACTTTCGTACCAGTCGTCGAAACTTTGTCCTCCGTGGTTGATTACGGCGGTGCAAACTTTTTGTCCGGCATCGGCCAATATTTTAAAATACTCTGCCAGTATCTCGAAGTGTTCGTCACTCCATAGGGTAGGCTTATGATACCTTTTTACCGAAACACAGTTTTGCCAAAGGTCGAGATGGAATTGCCAATCTTTCGGTGCGGGGACTATGTGGTCGAGTACTTCTACGGTCAAAGACAGTATTTGGTCTTCACCCGCAGCCGAACGAATAAATATCTCTCCCGTATATTCTCCCGACGGTATGTCTCGCGGAATCTCTACTGTAATCCATATCGGTCGAGTGGTTCTTCCCGGTATCGTCATTTGGGGGATATAATCGAGAACATCGGGCACGAGGTGGCTGTTTTCTGTTTTATGCGGCGTTCGAGCGGCACAAGCCAATATTTCGTCTGAAATTTTGAACTTGTCGGAGAGTGTGTATCGGACAAAGTTCGATTTGACATTTCCCGCCGGAATGATGGAAGATATACCTTTTAAATCGGAGGTAACGCATTTTACGTCTTTTATCTCGTTTTTGGTGTAAGCCAATGCGATGAAGTTTACTTTTTCGCCTTTCCATACGACGGCTTTCGTTTGTTTTATTTTATTTGCGGGGACATTTCCTTTTTTGTATAAAGTATCGATCGACCCCATGCGGCGTGAAGTCCCGAAGAAAGGTCGTCCCACTGTTTGCTGTCGTAGGTTTCGGGATCGGCGGTTTCTACAAAGTCGTTTAACCCGTATGCCGGATATACCTTTTGGGCAGATATCGGTCCAGAGAAAAGGAGGCAGCATAAAGACCAGAAAGTCGCTTTTTTCAAAAGATTTCTTTGATTAGTAGCCATCATTTTGTTTTATTTTAAGTTCATAAATCGTTTGTTGAGGAATAGGATATAGTTCGTGGTAGTCTTTCGCCAGATTTTTACCCCGGCTGATTGCATTGGAAATGAATACGCCGTGTCGTATCATGTCGCTTCTTCTTTTACCTTCCCAAATAAACTCCCAAGCTCTTTCTTGAAGCAGATGAGCGCGAAAAGCGTCTATGTCGGTTATTTGGTCTATTTTCTTTTTGTGGTCGGTTTGGTCGTAATTGTCGAAACTTCTGCGGCAGACTTGGTGCAGGAGTTCTTTGGCCGTGGGTGTTCCTCCCCCGTCCGGGCCGAAAATTTCGTTTTTAGCTTCGGCACGTAACATGATGACATCGGCGTACCGGTAAATGACATATTCCGATGCATCATTCGTCCCATCGGTATTTGCATTTTCCTGATATTTCATAGGCAAAGCTCCATATTCGAGAGTTCCGGTACGTCCTGTAACCATCTCTTTCCCATTCCAGTATTCGGTTTTGTGTACTTGTCTGCGCTTATCGGCCGGATCGAAAGAGTCGTATACTTCCCACGGGGTTCTGAATCCATTCCAACCGGTCAGCGGGATACCTTGCTGGGACTTGTAATCGGTGGGTAGTACGTGGGCAAGAAAGTTGTTTCCCATTACCGGAATGGGAAAACTCGGAAGAGCGAAGATGATTTCGTTGTTGTGTTGGTTTTGAGGACTCCAAATGTCTTTGAATTCAGCTTGTAATTCATAATATTGTAAATCCATGATGTCTTTGGCTACCTGTTCGGCCTTTTTGAAATAATCCAGATAGTCGCCGACGTGTTTGTTCCGACAGTAGCCTCCTTCGTGCATGTATAGTTGGAGCAGTACCATCATAGCCGTTGCCTGACTTACATGACCGTAGTCGCTACCTGTCCATGCGACAGGCAAAATTTTGGCATTGATTACTTCTTTCAATTCGGTTTCTACAAATGTGATGTATTCTTCCCGAGAGGGACGAGTTACCGTAAAGTCCTGAGTGGGATTGAGTATTTTTTCGGGGTCGGTGATTGCCGGAACCGGCCCATACAGGTCGAACAGATCGTACATCCAGAGCGCCCGTACTACTCTCAATTCGGCAATGTATCGATTTTTTATGTCGTCGCTCACAGGAGCGTCTTGTATACGTGCGATTAAAGCTGTGGCTTTTGTTATGGCCGGCACGAAAAATTCGAATATTTCACAGACGAAATAGTCGGTTGCTTTCCACATGAAATCTGTATGGGCTTTATAGAACCAATTCGCGGCCCATAGGTCGGTGGGGACTTCTTGAAGCGTCATTACCGAACCCCAAGAGGTTTTGTATCGTCCCCATTCGGATATCCCTCGGAACTCGGCGTAAACACCGGTGACAGCAGTCTTTACGTCGTCTTCGTTGGTTAAAAAGTTTTCGGGTGTAATTTGATCGAATAGTTCCGGTTCCAAGTTTCCCTCGCATGAAATCATCGAGAGACATAGAATAACCAGTATATGTTTGAATTTTGTTTTCATAGTGTACGTGTTTTTAGAATGTGATATCTATACCTATCGAATATGTCCTTTGAGACGGATATCCGCCTTTTGAATCCATCTCCGGGTCTAATCCCTGATAGTTCGTAATGATGAAAGGGTTTTCAACATCGACGTATATTCTGGCTTGTGAAAAGACTTTGTGTATCCATTTGTGCGGGAAAGAGTATCCCAATGTTATGTTTTTACAACGTACGAACGATACTTTTTCGAGCAGCCAGTCATCTCCTCCGTAGTAGGCACTGTAAAATCCCGATGGAAATTTGTTCGTGGGATTGTCGGGAGTCCACCGTTCCAATACTTCTTTCGAATAGTTTTGCCGTTGCAAGATGTATTCGCAACCGGAGGGCCCGTATTTTGCCCGATTCGAATTGGCCACGTATTGACCGAACATGCCATAGAAGAAAATATTCAAGTCGAAGTTCTTGTATTCGAGCATGTTGCCGAATCCGATGATAACTTTCGGGTCGGTACTTCCCAAATAGATTCTGTCGGCTGCGTCTATTTTTCCATCGGGGTGTCCGAGCAATTTGGAACCGTCGTTCGGGTCAAACCCGTTCAGGTCTTTTACTTTCATTTGTCCCGGCAATAAATCGGGCATGGAGGCAGGAGGAGTTTCTCCTATTTGCAGAATACCGTCGGATACGCATCCATAGATAGCCCGGATAGGTGCATCTTCTTTTTCATAAGGCGCCAAGACTACATCGGGGTTGCGTTCTTTCCATCGGTCTTTATAGGAGGATATATTCAATGTTGTGTTCCATTTGAACGGGCCGGTAAGGTTTACCGTATTTAAAGAAAACTCATACCCGGTGCTTTGGGTCGCTCCGATGTTGTCTGCAATAGTAGAGACTTCCATCAAGGAATTCAGTTTGCGGAAGGCGAGTAAATCGCTGACTACTTTGTGGAAATATTCAAACGATCCTGTGATTCGGTTGTTTAGAAATCCGAAGTCGAGACCTACGTTCAACTCTGTCGTCGTTTCCCATTTGAGGTCGGGATTTTCGAGTTGGCTTTTGATACTGCCTGTTTGTACAGCATCTCCGAATACATATTGATTACCGGCTTCATAGTATTCGTAGGCATTGCCTCCGATATTGCTGTTTCCGGTTTGCCCAAAACTGACTCTTAATTTTAATTCGGACAACCAGTCGACGTCTTTCAAAAAGTTTTCATTCTGCATTTTCCAAGCGAATGCTCCCGATGGGAAAAGACCCCATTTGTTGTTTTTACCGAATTTCGAAGAGCCGTCATATCTTAAAGAGAATGTAAACAGGTATTTGTCGAGCAAGGAATAGTTGATTCTGCCGAAATAAGAACCTAATTCGTTTTTGCCTTTGGAAGAACTTACCGGCGGACGGGCCACATTCCCGGCTTCCAATTTGTTCCATAGGAATAAATCGGTGAAAAATTGAGAGCTGCCGGCTCCTAATCCGTCCCAGTTCTCTTGTTGGTATGAATACCCGAGCAATACTTCCAATCTGTCTCTTTCCTTGAAAAGTTGCTTCGTATAGTTGGCTGTTAGTTCGAACAATAAATCGACCGTCCTATTTTCATTGATATTGGCTTTTCCTCCTTCTTGTTTTCCGTATAGTGTCGATTTGGGAAGATAGGTACTGCGGCGACCTTGATTTTTGTCGATACCCATATTGAGCTTTACTTTCAAATCTTTCCAGAATGTAGCTTCGATATAACCGTTTGCCAGTAATCTATCGGTTTGCGTCTGGTCTGTAATTTCGAGCATTGAAACCGGGTTAGGAATCATGCCCAGCGTGGGACTCAGCGCATAGTTTCCCGATTCGTCTTTTACCGGGACGAGGGGGTCGTAATGCAATGCCGAATTCAGCAGGCTGGAATTTTCGGCGTTACCTTCTCCTAATGGGACATTATTGTTGAAAATGGTGCTGTATGTTGCATTGATACCGGCTTTGACGTATTTTCCTAAATCTTGATCGAGGTTTATTCTTCCCGATATACGTTGGAAATCGGAATTTTTGATTACTCCTTTTTGTTTGTAATAATTCAAAGATGCCAAAAATCGTGTGGATTCCGTACCGGCTGAAACAGACACGTTGTGTTGGTTGATGGAGCCGTCGCGCGTAAGCAGCCCGAACCAGTCGGTCCCTTCTCCGGCGGCAGCGATTTCTTCCGGACTATATGGATTGCTCTTGTAGGGTAAAGCGTCTTCTTCCAGCTCTCCGCCATACGGATATAATTCATTATCCATGCGCCATTTTTGATAGGATATTTCGTTTGAAACATTCATGAATTCCTTAGCCGATAACATTTCCAGTCGTTTGGCTATTGTTTGAATCGAATAGTTGGCGTTGTATTTTACTATGGGTTTCCCGCTTTTCCCTCTTTTGGTCGTGACCAAGATTACGCCGTTGGCAGCTCTTGCTCCGTAGATTGCAGTGGCGGAGGCATCTTTAAGAATTTCTATGGATTCGATATCGTTGGGATTCAACGAGTTCATCGGGTTTCGGGAACCATATTCGTAGCGGTTCCCGCTTTCGGGTTCCACGCTTTTGTTGGTGACGGGAAATCCGTCGATTACATACAGAGGGTCATTCCCTGCACCGGTCGATGCAGCACCTCTGACGTATATTTCGATTCCTCCGCCCGGTTGAGCGGAATTTTGTTTTACCATTACTCCGGCGGCCTGTCCTGCCAACATGTGTGTGACAGAAGTGTTGGCTGCGATGGGCAGATTCTCTGTTTTGACACTCGATACAGCTCCCGTCAAATCACTTTTTTTAACCGTCCCGTAACCAATAACCACTACTTCGTCCATCAGAACGTCGTTTTTTTGAAGAGTTACCGGAATATAATTTCTGTCACCGATTTCAACTTCTTGTTTTTTATATCCGATGTAGGAGATAACGAGAGTCGTTGCACTGTCGGGTACATCGATTGTGTATTTCCCGTCGATGTTGGTCATGGTTCCCTTGTTTAAACCTTTTACCAAGACGTTGCCCCCGATAATAGGTTGTCCTGAATCGTCGGAGACGACACCGCTGATTTTGTTCGTGCGAACGGGAGCCTGACGTTTGGCAGTGATGATGATCTTTTTATTGTTGATGCGGTAAGAGTATTCGTTCAGTATTTTATCCAGAACGTCTTTTATATTCGCATCTTTCATATTAATGCTGATTTTCTTCTTAGTATCGATGTCTGCGTTGTTATAGAAGAACACATAGTCGCTTTGAGCTTCTATTTGTTTCAGTACATCGATTAATGTCACGTCGTTTACCTCGATGTTTATCTTCCGTTCCGATGCGTACAGGTGATTTGCTCCAAATGGTTGAACCCATAGAAGATACAAAACCAGTCCTATGACTTTGTAGGGGAATGAAGATCGTTTTGTGATCGTTTTTTTGTGTTTAAGGGTCTTCATGGTTTTATGTATTTAACTTGGTTTCTTCTTTCGATGTGTTTACGAGAAATGGTCGTATTCTTTATGATTGAATCGCTTGTTTTTTGTTAGGGTCGCTTCATGGTGTTTCATAGGCTACGTTGTAAAGTTTGACAATCGGTGCTTTCCGGGAAATCGAAATAGACCGTATCGTTGTGTATGGAGTATTGCAAATGGGAGATACGCGCTATTTCCTTGAATATCTCTTCTTTGGTTTCGTCCCTTACGACGAGGGTCAGGTATAAAGTGTCGGCGATTTCTTCCGGGCAGATTATTTGAAGTTGGTATTTGTCTTCCAGATATGAGATCACATCTGTGAATCTGTCGTTGTCGAATGTCATCTTTTCTGTAGCCCATACTATATATTCATGAGCGACGACCGTGTCTTTACGGATAGATTGATTTGATTTGTAGTAGGTTATCTGCTCGTTCGGATTTAATCTGACGGGCACGGAGTCATTATTGAAACGGAGGGATACGGCTCCCGAAATCAGCGTCGTTTCCGCAAGGTCTTCGTTCGGTCTGTTTCGCACATTGAAAGATGTTCCTAACACTTTAATCTCTTGTCCTTGTGATTTCACGACAAACGGACGTGCTTTGTTTTTCGTGACCTTGAAATAGGCTTCGCCTTCTAAATAAACGGATCGTTCTGTCGATGAAAATACTTCGGGACGGTATGAAAGATAAAGGCTATCGCAATAACGGCTGCAATCTGGGAAGCGTAATAGACGGTTCTTCTGATTTTTACGAGAGAAGTGTATTTCCTTATTCTCTTTTTCAGTTTTTCGAGAGCCGACCGTGTGGATATAACCGGTTGCCACAGAGCCGTATTGTATAACCATAGGTCTCTTATTTCGGCAAAATATGCGAGATGCTTTTTGTCTTCTGCCAAATAACGGCGCAGTTCGGCGCATTCTTCCCGAGTAAGGGATTTATCCAGATACTTCGTTATGAGTTCGTCTATATGTCGGTTGTGTCTTTCCATGTGCTCCACTCTATAATTATCACAAACAAGAGTGGGCATACCCTACCTTAACGATTGTGTATTAATATATTTTAACTATTTGACTTGTACTCAATGTAGACCGTGTCGTTATTGAAACGATAATCTATGGGGGCTATCGATTTGAGCGTTTGCAATATTTCTTTCAGTGGTTCTGTCCTGACAGTCAGTGTCATATAAACAGGGGTAGGGGAAGTGTTCGTATAGGTCATTGTTATGTTATACCATGCGCTTAATTTTTCTATGACTTCTGCCAATTCACAATTGCTCAATAGTAGTTTTTCTTGTGCCCAAATGTGGTAGAGACTACTATCTTTTCGCGTATATATTTTCGTTTCTTTCGTCTTGCGGGAGTATGTGACTTGCTCGGCAGGTTGCAAAGTTATGGGAGGAACCGAACTATTGGGAAAATAGACTTCTACATGCCCGTCGACCAATGCCGTTTCGATGATTTCGTCTCGTATGTAATTCTTGACGACAAAGCTGGTCCCGAGAACTTTTATGTCCATATCGTTGGTTTCGACAACGAATGGTTGATCTTCTTTGTGGAAGACTTTGAAATAGGCCTGCCCGTTGAGCCGGACTTTTCTTTTTTTATCGGAAAACCGGCTGGGGTATGTCAATTTACTGCCTGAATTGAGCCAAACCACCGTGCTGTCGGGGAGGGTAATACAACCTTTGTTACCGATTGCCATCTCTACGCAAGCGTATTGTTCGGGGTTAGATTCTCCTGTGAAAAAGTAATACAAGCCTAATAGTATCACTATTATGGCTGCACACTGGGTAATGTAGTAGAGTGGTTTGCGGAATGTTTTGCCGCGGCGATTGTAGTTCTTGATTTTAGAACGGAAACGCCGTAATGCTTTTTCCGTATCTTCTTTCGGTGCGAGTATGGCTTGGGTCGATAGCCACAGTTCCTGTGCTTCTTTGAAATGTGTCTTATTTTCCTCCGAAAGTTCGATCCAACGGTATAACTCGATCTTTTCATCTTTCGAAGCCTCTCCTTCGAGATATTTCAAGATGAGTCTATCTATTTCTTTTATTTCGTTCTGTCCGTCCATACGAAGCAATTTATTTTTTATTCGAATCCTGAAAACAGTAAGAAGAAAAAGGATAGCAATCCATTTTTTTTCAAATGACTTCTTAGTCCCGACAAGGCTTTTGTTATTTGTTTTTCGACGGTTTTAATGCTTATCCCCAGTTGCAAGGCAATGTCTTTGTTTTTCAAATTGAGGGAACGACTCATGATGAATATACGGTGGCATTGCTCGGGCAGAGATTCGACATAGGTTTTTATTTCCCGATCCAAATCTTTCAATAGTAGGGAATCTTCCTGATAAACGACGAACGATTGTAAGTAGTCGTCTATGAACTGGATATCGTTATCCGAATCGAAACTTATTTTGTCTTTTACGCGTTTGTCGTAAATATAGTTTCTCGATTTATTCAAAACCGATTTGAATAGATAGGCTTTCATCGGGAGGTCGAAATCTATCTCGTTACGCCGTAGCCATAATTCGAAGAATACGTCTTGTACAATATCTTCTGCCGCATCTTGGTTTTGAACGTAACGTAATGCATAGGCGCGCAATATCTGATAATATTGTGTAAATAGATTTTCAATATTATTACTCATATTGGCCGATTTTGTTTAGTTGTCTCTTTCTTTATTTTGAATGGAGCATATGTAAACGAATGCAAAGATAATAGATTATTCCTATTGCATAGAATTCGGTCTGTGTTATATTATATTATAGGTGTATCTTCGAGAAATAATTTTTGAATCCCTTCCAGCCTTTGATTTTTGTGTATTTGGGTATCATGCGAAAAATGGGTCGCTATAAATTTTCCCCAGATAGTTTGGCAAATTTTATAACATTTTATAAATTCGCATATTGTCACATTAACCTTGTCTCGATATCTATGGGATTATTCGATTTGTTCAAGAAAGACCGCGGGTACGAAATCCATTCGCTCGAATTTTGCGAAGTGGGTAAAGACGGCAAACGCGATACCCGGCCAAGTAGCAAACACTATACAGACTCGCGCTATATTATGCCTGTGGTGAAGATGACATCGCGCATCGACCGCACCGTCAAGATAAAAGTACGCATTACCGAACCAAGCGGCAAAACTCATACCTACGACTTCGATGCCCCGTTAAAACCCGTTGAGAAGATGTCGGCGCAATTTCCGTGGTGGGGTTCGGAAAAGCGAGATCATTTCACTTCGGTCGGTACATGGCGGTTCGATATTCTTGATGAAGAAGATCATGTGGTTATCAGCGCTCCGCTCGAAATAGCTCCGTTGGAAGACATTTGGGAAAGCATGGGGTGGATTCATATTGTCTCGAACTTTGAATTTCGTAATATCAACGGCAACGGTGAAGTGATAGATGATTGGAATACGGGCAACTTCGTGGAGCCCAAGTATATGCAAATGCGTTGCCGATGTACCTGTTATTCGGACGTTGTGCGCAAGGTTACTTACCGTGTGGAGATCAAGAATGAAAGGACAGGCAAAATCAAATCGTTCGACCACACTGTCACACTCACTCCCCGAGATGGGTCCCAATGGTTGCAAATATGTGGCTGGGGCTCAGATTCCGGTACTTCTTATGCCCCCGGCACTCATACTTACACTCTTTACTATAAGAGTCGGGAAATGGGTCGTGGGCGATTCGAGGTCGTGAAATCGCCCAAGCAGCGAGGCTGGATCGAACCTTTGGCTTTGGTGCTTCATTTCTGCAATACCGATGAAGATCGGAATAAATGGGTGGTTTATGATTGTGTGATGAATATTGCCGAAGGGCAAATCGTTGAACAGAAATCTTTCAAAGCCAATACATACAAAATGCTATTAGCCGGATTCCAGTGGCGCTCGCTTGAAAAAGGACATTCATTGAAATTGATATTCAAGTTCTATATGGAGGGTAACTTAGTTTATACCAGTGTTCAGGATGCAGTCACTAATGGACCGGACTCGAAAGATATTTTTCAACAAGATTTCGAAGTGTCCAGTTCTATGAGACTGGAAGGTCCGAACGGTATAACAAGCCCATTCCCAGCCGGGCGTTACGAAGTGGAACTGTACCTCAAAACCGAAGAACTCGACGAGCATTTTGTGATGCGGCGCACATTAGATGTGGGGTAGATTGTCGTTGCTTCTTTTCTACAAAAGAAAAGGTGGGTAAAAGGAAGCTCCCGATTTTTTTTATAAGATAGATAATCTTTACCAGAATTTGCGTAAATTCTGGTAAACTTTTGTTAGTGCCTTATGCAAAGGAGCTTGGGAGATTTACCCGATTTTGAGGTAATGATTTAGCAACTGTATGTATTTCTGCGCTTTGCTGTAAGTTGCTTTCACGGTCACTCGTCTTGATGCAAAAGTACAACAATTATCTGAAAAGTCAATACCCATCATTGGACTTCTGCATCATATCTTTGCAAATAGTTCAGTAAAAAGGTTGTAATCTCGTGAATTATGGCTAACTTTGCGTTGAACACCAAAGCAATAAGCACAATGGCAAAGATTACCGTTCAGAATACAGA
>OMFC01001058.1_pt1 | contig 12721 bp, 12 predicted proteins | sample 1645531 | NCBI WGS metagenome assembly OMFC01 (sample SAMEA103958112, study PRJEB25191) | human gut metagenome | biome: human-associated habitat [ENVO:00009003]; feature: intestine environment [ENVO:2100002]; material: feces | place: Germany | collected 2013/2015 | reverse complement strand
TTAAAATCCTTTGGCTATTGCAGCTGTGGGGGTTCAAGTCCCCCTTCGGGTACTGCATAAGGCTGTTAATCTTACGATTAACAGCCTTTTTTTTAACACCAAAAATGTCCACCCCGCCAAAACGGTTCTGTCGATAATTAACAGGGATTGTTCGTGTTTGTCCTCCTCCCCTGCCGTGTCCCGTAGCATTACGGGGTTTCGCATATAAAATCGGAACAGAAAAGAAAAGGGAATACGTCTTAACCTCTCCCCCCTGTGTTTTGCGCAGCAAAATATAGGGGGAGTGCCCGTAGGGTGAGGGGGTTAATATATACAATCAAATATTGCTTTGCGACACAGGGGAGAAGATTGAATACTTTTTATCTTACTGGCAAAAATCACACGACAAAAGAGAGCTGCAATACTCCTTGTCTAACTCTTAGAACAGCGAAAGATTAGTATGACACTATCGGCGTGCTTTTTTAACCTCCTCCCCTGTGTTTTGTTCTGCAAAATATAGGGGAGGTGGCACGAAGGGAAGGAGGGGTTAAGTCCCATCAATTCCACCTATATCAAGTACCCCCTGATACATTCTTCTCTCTGTTGAAAAGAATTGACAAACAAGAGCTCTTTTCAAACTTTGTTCAATCATGCCATAAAATCGTGCATACTGTCACATACTTTTGCTCCAAAAACAAAGGTATGGAAAATCTCGAAAAACAATTTGAACAAGAACTATCGGCAAGTCGAATGCAAATAGAACTGCTGCGTAATCAAGTGTTGTTACAGTATTACACACAACTCCTCGAACTCGATCCCCTTCTGCAACCCCAAGAGGTAAAAGCCCTGATGAGCTGTATCAACACGCTCGAACGTTACGCCCGTAAATATGATTCCAAAAAGAAACATAACGATACGACACAAGACTCTTCGGAAACACAGCAATCGGCACACAGCGATAACGAAAACATAGATTCCATACCTGACAACGACCCAAAACAAGACCCTTGTAATCTAACGATAGTCAATCCTCTGACAATTGTCAAAGAAACATCGACCCATCAAATCCCCCTCGTCCGACCGGTAAAAAATCAATTACCTAAAACGATAAAGGCAACAACGCCTGGCAATCCCAAAGGAAAAAGAAAAAAGAAACGTAAATAAAACCTCGCTCAGAAACAGGTCCAAATTGTTTCGAACCATTCTCAAAATCAATATCTCAAAACCGCCAACCGAATTCCAATAAAAAAGTATCCCGAAAATCAATTCCGCATGCGATACTCATTAGGGGTAACACCCACTTTCTGCTTGAATAAACGACTGAAATGTTGTGGATACTTGAACCCCAAGCTATAAGCAATTTCACTGACCGAAAGGCTGGTATCGAAAATACGGTCTTTCGCTACTCCGATCAACTTAGCTTGTATATACTCCTGTGCAGAATTTCCGGTCTCTTTTTTAATCAAGTCACCAAAATAATTAGGCGACAAATGCAAGGAATCGGCACAATATTGAACCGACGGAAGCCCTATGATTTGAGGTTTCTCCGATTGAAAATAATCGTTCAACAAATTCTCGAAGCGAGTCAAAATATCTTTATTCACATTGCTGCGAGTAATAAATTGCCGGTCATAAAACCGAACGCAATAATTCAAGAACAATTCTATATTATTTACAATCATTGTCTTGCTATGCAATTCCGACTCTATATTATGAAAACAATCGAGAATTACTTTTCGTTCCTGTTCCGACAAATGAAGCGCCTCATTCGATTCATAAGAAAAGAAAGTATAGTTCTTCATCTCGCGTACAAGCGAAGTACCCCGTATCAAATCAGGGTGGAACAAAAGAGCCCAGCCCTTAGGCTGGAAATATTCTCCATTATTGACAATCCCTACAACTTGTCCCGGAGCCAGAAAAACAAGCGTTCCTTCTTGATAATCATAATAATTCCGACCATAACGAATATCCCCGCATTTCACATCTTTCAAAAAAACAGCATAAAAACCAAACCGTTGAAGAGAATGCAACATAGGCTTGCATTTCGAAAAATCGACAACGCTGACTAACGGGTGCAAGGTTTCCTGTCCCATCATATCGTTATATTGGAATATATTGTCAAGTTTCAAAATCTCGTCCATAATCGTTTGTCTTTCAAAATTCCACAAAAAAAAGAATACACTCTCAAAAATATTTAGTCATACGAAACGCAGTCATTCTCTGTTTTACGAAAACAAAGTTAATACTTTTCCAAATAGGTTTCATACCTCAACTTCCAAATCCGTAAAAATGGTATATCTATCTGTAATCTATATACAAAGCACTTACGATTTCCCTTCTAATTTTGTCTCACAAACCTAATGGTAAAGAAACATGAACAAAAATGTATTGATACTTTCTTCAAGCCCGCGGCGAGGCGGCAACTCCGACCGCCTATGCGATGCTTTCCTACAAGGCTGTAAAGATGCCGGGCACACGGTCGAAAAAATATTTCTAAAAGACAAACACATAAACTACTGCACAGGTTGCGGTATATGTAGCATGTACGGCAAGCCTTGTCCGCAAAAAGACGATGCCGCCGAAGTGATCGAAAAAATGATTGCCGCCGATGTCATAGTCATGGCAACGCCCATCTATTTCTATACGATGAGTGCACAGATGAAAACCCTCATCGACCGTTGTTGCGCCCGTTACACAGAAATCACAAACAAAAATTTTTATTTCATCGTAACGGCCGCCGAACCGAGTATCCCGGCTATGGAGCGCACGATTGACGGATTCCGAGGATTTCTCGACTGTCTCGAAGAAGCTCGTGAAAAAGGGATTATCTATGGAACCGGGGTATGGAAAGTCGGAGAGATAGAAGGAAAACCCGTTTTGAAAGAAGCCTATGAAATCGGGGAAAAAATTTAGAAGCTGTTTTAATTTATTCCGAGACATAGGCGCAATCTGTCCGGAATATACCTGCCTGCAATGATAATATTATTTCTCTATAAATTTAAAACAGCTTCTTAATAAACAATCAAATAATTATGACGAACAAAATAATATTAATCATGATGTTGCTCACATGCCTATCCATTCCCGCTCAGAAAAAGGGGATCGATGAGAAAATACTACAACCCCAAGAAGCCTATCCCACCGACTACCATTCAGTCGTGGATCAAGCTAAAAAAGAGATAAACACCAACCATCGCCCTGCGCTGAAAAACGATGTACAAGATTTCGATAAATACGACATAATATTCGTCGGCTCGCCCAACTGGTGGAGCACCATAGCGCCACCAGTGGCTACATTCTTGGAAAGACACGATTTCTCGGGAAAAACCATCGTTCCTTTCATGACTCATGGAGGAGGCCGATTCGGGCATTCTATTTCCGACATGAAGAAATTATGCCCCGATGCATCTTTCTCAGAAGGTTTGGCAATCAGAGACAGTTATGTAAACGACAATCGTCAAGACGTAGTTAAATGGCTGCAAACCCTAAAACTCCTTAAATGATTATGTTATGAAACAAAAAATAGTTCTGATAATAGGAATATCTTTAAGCTTAACATTTGGTGTCGAAGCTAAAAACGATAAAAAAGATACGACGATGGACAGAATAGAAACATGTAAACAAAATTATACCCGATTGTTTGGTGGTGAAGCTCTCACAGGGAAAGGAAGTGACCCCGAGTTGATGGATATACTTCAAAAATTCATTTTCGGTGAAGTATTCGAAACCGGTTCTCTCGACCACAAAACCCGCGAGATGATTACGTGTGTCACCTTAGCCTCCATGCAAACACTCCCCCAGTTGAAATCTCATGCAGCAGCGGCACTCAACGTAGGAGTATCTCCGATAGAATTGCGCGAAGCCATCTATCAATGCGCCCCATTTATCGGATTCCCCAAAACATTGAATGCCATTTCGACAATTAATGAAGTCTTTCAAGAAAAAGGAATCCCTTTACCTTTGGAAGCACAAGGAACGGTGAATGAAGACAACCGATACGAAAAAGGGAAAGAGATACAATACCCTCTATACGGCGACGAAATAGCCCGAACATTTAGTAACTTACCCGACGAAATGAATGAAAGTCTCCCTCGGTTTCTCACCGAAGTAGGTTTCGATGATTTCTATACCCGTTCTGGACTCGACCTCAAAACAAGGGAGCTACTTTCTCTTTGTGTATTAGCAGCTATCGGAGCCGAATCTCAAATACATTCGCACAGCAAGGGCAATATCAAGGCTGGAAACGACAAAGCCACCCAAATCGCAGCGATGATACAATGCCTTCCCTACATAGGATTTCCAAATGCGTTGAATGCGATTCGTATTATCGACGCTTTATAATACATTACAAAGAAATAAGATTTGAAGAAAACGATCCAATCTTAATTCTCTCTGAGGCCTATCCGATAAAAAGCGGGAAAAGGGAAAGACATCTAAAAACGAAGTTTCGGGAAACGGATTCCAATCGTTATTCAAATCAGTCAAAAGGGACTACCCAATCGTCAGTTTGCACGGCTTCGAAGCAGAGGACGATTTGCTCGCGAGTAACTTTGTCCTCAGAGAGTGGCGGCAGTTCGTCCAAAGCGAAATAGGCACTACCCTGTGTTTCTATATTGGGACGGAACGAGCCGCCTTTGATTTCGCACAAGACAAAGGCTTTACATACGTTATAGGCATAGGGCGGCCGGTTATGGAGATTGCGATCTTGCAAAGCAAGCAGACGGACAGCCTCGACTTCGAGCCCGGCTTCTTCGAGCACCTCTTTTTCGGTATTGGTTTTGACGGTTTGGTTCACATCGACCCACCCTCCGGGCAACGACCACGTACCGTCCCTCTCCTCGACCAACAGGATTTTTCCGTCTTGAAAAATAGCAGCCCTCGTATCGAGTTTGGGAGTCTGGAATCCGGTCTCGCCACAAAAAAGATCCGTCACTCGTTCAAAAGACAATCCGGTCTGCCGACTCACTATCCGCCGAAATTTCGCGTATTCGTTGAAACCGCTCCAAATCGAACGGATCTTTTGAATAGGTCAAACCCGCTTGTGCAATAAACTGTAATTCCTTGGCCCAATCGAGCCATATCAAACTCTCCTCCTGACGTTTTTCCATGATACTCGTTTTGCTATTATACATATATTAAACGACAAATCCTGCCGAATAGTGTATAGGATAAACAGTCTCTTTCCCAAACCATACCACCGCTAACGACACGTATATGATATTTCTCTTGACTTTAAACGACATCAATACCTCCACCCTACGACCTTTTCCATATCTATTCCACCACCTCCCGCAATGCTACGGGAAACGACAGTTAAAGAGTTATCAATGTTATTTTTTTTCCTCGCAAAAAGGAGTATTTTGCGAATCAACACATCAAAAAACCGAGTTAAATTTTACTTTTTATTTTCTTGTTTTCTAAAAAATAAGTACGTTTACCAACGCAAAAAATTCATCAGATGATATTATCATAAGACTTATTATGGATATAAATACAACCATTCAAAAGAAGTCGCTCGCGGAGGAAGTCTCCTCCCTAATCAGGGAACAAATAAACGACGGGAAATTGACCAAAGGAGAAAAGCTACCTACCGAACCTGAGTTAATGAAGCTGTTCGGCGTAGGTCGCTCCACTGTACGAGAAGCCATCAAAATGCTTGTAAACATGGGATACCTGAGTGTACAACAGGGACGGGGTACTTTCGTGGAAAGCGTTACGGAAACCAATGAACCATTCCACCAACGATTGAAACGAGCAGACATACAGGAACTGCGGGAGGTACGGGACATCATCGAAGCTCCCATTGCCCGACTGGCCGCACAAAGGAGAACAAAGACCGATCTGGAAAATATGAAACGACATATCCAAGAAAGAGGAGAAGCCGCAAAATCGGGCGCTGTCGGACGGTGTATCGCCGCCGACATAAATTTTCATAACTCGATAGCCCGGGCTACGCATAACGAGATATTGTCCGAGCTTTACCATAGCATGACGGTTCACCTTACCTCCGGATACGACTATATTTATGAGGACACCACTTATCTTATGAAATCGCAACCGTTGCATGAAAGGCTGTTGCACCACATCGAAACAGGAAATATAGAGCCGGCCATGCGAGCGGCCAAACTATTATGGAAGGACGTAAACATAGAAAAGGAATCCGATGAAGAGCATTTTAATTAAACTCAAAGGGCATCCCCATGTCCAAAAAGGTACAGCCTATACGATATTGTTCGCCATGGGTTTTTGCCACCTATTGAACGATATGATTCAATCGGTTATCCCCGCCATGTATCCTGTCTTGAAAGATAATTTCGGGTTTACCTTCGCACAAATAGGCATCATCACACTGGTATTCCAACTGACCTCTTCCGTTTTCCAACCTTTTGTAGGACAATATGCCGACCGCCGACCTCAGCCCTATTCATTATCCGCAGGCATGTGTTTTACCCTAACGGGGTTATTGCTGCTTGCTTTCGCCTCGAACTTTTTCTTGATTCTCCTCGCTGTCGCGATTATCGGTTGCGGTTCTTCGGTATTCCACCCCGAAGCATCCCGAGTGGCACAAATAGCATCGGGGGGCAGGAAAAGTCTGGCCCAGTCTATTTTTCAAGTCGGCGGAAACGGAGGAAGCGCCATCGGGCCATTACTCGCCGCATTGATTATTATTCCTTACGGGCAACATGCCGTCGGGTGGTTTTCAATCGCAGCATTGCTCGCCTCTGCCATACTGGTACGGGTAGGATATTGGTACAAGCTGACGCTTTCCCAAACCGGTATGTCGCATCGAACTCGACAAACGACGAGTTGCAATCTGAGCAAGAAAGCAATCCGCAATGCTCTGATTATTCTGGTAATCATGCTATTCTCGAAATACTTTTTTATCTCATGCATGACGAGTTATTTCACCTTCTTTTTAATCGAAAAATTCGGCATTACGGTACAACAATCGCAACTTTGCCTATTCGCTTTTCTCGCGGCACTGGCCATAGGGACTTTGCTCGGAGGGTTTCTCGGCGACCGGTACGGACGAAAATACGTCATTCTCTTTTCTATCCTCGGTGCAGCCCCCTTCACACTCGTACTGCCGTACCTCAATCTGTTTTGGACGCTCGTCATAGCCGTTATCATCGGTTTTATCATCGCATCGGCCTTTTCTGCCATACTGGTTTATGCTACCGATTTAAAGCCGGACAAAGTAGGAATGATCTCAGGTATTTTCTTCGGACTTATGTTCGGACTCGGAGGAGTCGGTTCCGCATTCTTCGGCTGGCTTGCCGATGAAACGAGTATAGAATTTATTTTCAAAGTCAGTACATTGTTGCCTCTATTGGGTATCATCGCCGGATTTTTACCTAACATAAAACCCTCAAATCGATAACAAGATGAAAGCAAAAGAAATATGACAGAATATTTTCAATACGGAGAAAAAGAACTCGCTTACTTAAAACAGAGGGACAAACGCCTGTCTGAAATCATAGACAAGGTAGGCTGGGTAAAAAGGAGAGTCATTCCGAACCTTTTTGCAGCATTGGTACATTCCATCGTAGGGCAGCAAATTTCAACAAAGGCTCATGAGACCATCTGGCAGCGAATACAATCTTCATTAGGAGAAATTACACCACAAAGAGTCATAAGCCTGACCGATGAAGAATTGCAACGCTTCGGTATCTCATTCAAAAAAGTGACCTACATTAAACGCGCAGCCACAAAAATATTGAACGGAGAGTTCGACATTCACGGGCTTTACGACAAGACCGACGAAGAGGTCATCGAATGCTTGTCGAAGCTCGACGGGATAGGCATATGGAGTGCCGAAATGCTCATGTTATTTTCCATGCAACGTCCAGATATTCTAAGTTATAGCGACCTCGCCATTCAAAGAGGACTACGAATGGTATATCACCATCGCGACATAACCCGTAAACTGTTTGAAAAATATCGCCGACGTTATTCGCCTTACAGCAGTGTGGCCAGCCTATACCTGTGGACGGTAGCCGGTGGAGCCATCGAAGGAATGAAAGATTACGCAACGACTAAGAAGCTGTTTTAAATTTATTGAGAAATCATATTATCATTGCAAGCGGGTATGTTCCGGCCATATTGAGCCCCAGTCTCGCATCTAGAATCCCTTGATTTTTGTCAATAGCCCGCTATTGACTGCATATCTCGGACTCCAATCTGCTTCAACATAGGTCTCAATCTGTCTCGGAATAAATTTTAAACAGCTTCTAAAAAGAAACGATCATGAATACAGAACATGTGATTCTAACACAACACTATCCCTCTCCTTGCGGGGATTTAATACTCGGTTCATACGAAGACCGACTTTGCCTTTGTAACTGGGTGATAGAAAAACATCAGGGCAGAGTGGACAAAAGATTACAAAACCTGTTGAATGCGGACTATAAAGAAGGGAAATCGGATATCATTCAAGAAGCCGCCCGACAATTAGACGAGTATTTCAAAAGAGAGCGGACAACGTTCGATATTCCCATACTATTTACCGGTACAGATTTCCAGAAAAAAGTATGGCACAAATTATTGGAAATCCCTTATGGACAAACTCTTTCTTATGGTGAAATGGCCAAACGACTGGACATACCGAACGCCGTTCGCGCCGTAGCGAATGCCAACGGAGCAAACGCCATCTCCATTTTCGTTCCCTGCCATAGAGTGATCGGTAGCGACCGGTCTCTCACCGGTTACGGAGGCGGGCTCACAGCCAAAAAGTATTTGTTGGAATTGGAATCGATAGCTACTGTCGGGATATTCGCCAGCAGCCTGTAACCCAAACTCAAACACTTATCCCCCCTATATTTTCCCACCACGTGGCACTCCCTATCGCGCTAAACGTGAGCAGAGGGGAGGTGTTAAAAGGAACTCTCTATCTCATTTGCGATGAGCAGAAGGAGTGGGCTACATTTTTCTATTTCCCCCCCTCGCCCTACGGGCACTCCCCCTATATTCCCTAACGGAAACACAGGGGGAGAGGGATATGCATCACTCTGTTCCCGTTATCGAAAGTATTATCCCTTCTCTCCTTGCTATGTCCCGTAGTATTACGGGGGACTCTGCATTAGCAATAAAGGAGTATGTTCGCAAAGGGAAAGGTGCTGCTATGTATCTGTAAAATTGGTACAACTATCCGTAATTTATCTACATATATCACTAATATTCCCATTTATCTTTGTATTCTGAAATGAAGGTGATCTAAGCTCGGAAAAAAGAATGCCTATAAAATCGACATTTACACCATAGGCTGTTACTTTTCGAATCATATCGTCTTATTTCTTCCATTGCAAATGGAAAATCGAGAAGGGAAAAAAGAATATAACAAACTCTTTTTTATTGATTATGAGCAAAAAAGATTAAAAAATCTTTGTGTATTTTCGTAGCGATTTTCTGTACTATGCCCAACAGATTTATCGAAATATGTCATTTAACAGCTAAAAACAAACCTTTATGTTAAGAAAAATCAGGATAGTCGCAGCGACTATCTGTTTCACGCTAATCACCTTATTATTCCTCGATTTCACGGGGACTCTGCATCTGTGGTTCGGGTGGCTCGCTAAAATACAGTTCCTCCCGGCCGTATTGGCTTTGAACGTAGGAGTCGTCGCATTCCTCGTTATCCTCACTTTATTGTTCGGACGTGTCTACTGCTCGGTAATCTGTCCGCTCGGTGTATTCCAAGATATCGTTTCGTGGATATCGGGTAAACGGAAAAAGAACCGATTCCGTTATTCACCGGCTATCTCATGGCTGCGTTACAGCATGTTGGCCTTGTTCATCGTCGCCCTGCTTGCCGGATTCACGGCTATTGCGGCCCTCATCGCTCCATACAGCGCATACGGACGAATCGCATCCAATCTGTTCGCTCCGCTCTATCAATGGGGAAACAATTTACTCGCTTACTTTGCCGAGCATATCGACAGTTACGCGTTCTATTCCACCGACGTGTGGCTGAAAAGCATACCCACTTTTATCATTGCCCTCGTCACATTCGTCTCGTTACTTATATTAGCATGGAAAAACGGACGCGCCTATTGCAACACGATTTGCCCGGTGGGTACGGTTCTGGGGCTATTGTCCCGATTCTCTCTTTTCCGCCCCGTTATCGACACGACAAAATGTAACGGTTGCCAATCGTGTGCCCGCAACTGCAAAGCCTCGTGCATCGATGCCAAAAACCACCTCATCGATTACAGCCGTTGCGTGGCTTGCATGGATTGCATCGAAAAGTGCAGACAGGGAGCGATACGATACATTCCCCGAAAAAAGACTACTTCGGCATCTGTCAAACCAGCACATGAAGACAAAAAGGAAAATCCCAGACGAGAGTTCCTCTCGTTCGCCGGATTGTTGGCCGGTACTGCCTTATTGAAAGCTCAGGAGAAAAAAGTGGACGGAGGTCTAGCGGTCATCGAAGATAAAAAAATTCCCAACCGTGCCACGCCCGTCGTTCCGCCCGGAGCGCAGAGCCTGCGGCACTTCAACGCCCATTGCACGGGATGCCAGTTGTGTGTTTCGGTGTGTCCCAATCAGGTGTTGCGTCCGTCGGGCAAGCTGATGACCCTCATGCAGCCCGAAATGTCGTACGAACGCGGATATTGCCGTCCCGAATGTACCAAATGCTCGGAGGTGTGCCCGACAGGGGCCATACGCCCCATCACCGTTGCCGAAAAATCGAGCATACAGATAGGCCACGCCGTGTGGGTGAAAAGAAATTGTATACCGTTTACCGACGGAGTAGATTGCGGGAATTGTGCTCGACATTGTCCTGTCGGAGCTATACAAATGGTTCCGTTCCACGGCCGTCACCGCCATAGAGGAGGTCGCGAAAACAGCGAACAGGACAAGACCATAATGATCCCGGTCATCAATACGGAACGCTGTATCGGTTGCGGTACTTGCGAAAACCTGTGTCCGGCACGTCCGTTCAGCGCTATCTATGTAGAAGGTCACGAACACCATCGTATCATCTAATCTCCAAAACGAAAAGCAATGAAAAACGAACATAACAAGAATTTAGACAGAAGGGATTTCCTGAAAGTATTGGGTGGTGCGGCTGCCGTCACATCGGCAACCCTTCTTCCCGGCTGCAAAAACAAACAAGAATCGGCATACACGGCGACAACCGATATTCCCACCGACCAGATGACCTACCGGATAAACCCATCGACCCAAGACCGAGTATCTCTACTGGGTTACGGCTGCATGCGCTGGCCGACCGTCTCGAACAACAGCGCCAGAGACAGCAGCGACGATATAGACCAAGAAACTGTCAATAAGCTGGTCGATGTCGCCATTGCCCACGGAGTAAATTATTTCGATACATCTCCCGCCTATTGCAAAGGCCGCTCGGAGCGGGCTACCGGAATCGCCCTCAGCCGCTATCCGAGAGACAAATATTTCATCGCCACGAAACTATCGAATTTCGCGCCCTCGACTTGGAGCCGGGAGGCTTCGATAGCCATGTATCACAATTCGTTCAAAGAACTACAAGTAAACTACATAGACTATTTGTTGCTGCATGGCGTAGGCATGGGGAACGGATTACAGGAGTTCAACGCCCGTTACATCGACAACGGGGTCCTCGATTTCCTCCTCGCCGAACGACAAGCCGGACGAATACGGAACCTCGGATTTTCTTACCACGGAGACATCAAGGTATTCGACTATCTTCTTTCCCGCCACGATGAATTCAAATGGGACTTCGTACAGATACAACTCAATTATGTCGATTGGAAGCATGCCAAAGAAGTAAACGAACGGAACACCAACGCCGAATATCTCTATGGAGAATTATCGAAACGGGGAATACCCGCCATTATCATGGAACCGTTATTAGGCGGCCGCCTGTCGAATGTCCACGACCACATAACCGCCAAACTGAAACAGAGGAAACCGGAATCGAGCGTGGCATCATGGGCATTCCGTTTTGCCGGCTCTTTTCCCGGTGTATTGACCGTACTGAGCGGCATGACTTATATGGAACACCTGCAAGATAATCTGCGCACGTTTTGTCCGCTCGATCCACTGAGCGATGCCGACAAAGAATTTCTGGAAGAGACGGCACAACAATTATTGCGTTACCCGACCATACCGTGCAACGATTGCAAATATTGCATGCCTTGTCCTTACGGACTGGATATTCCGGGTATTCTGCTGCATTTCAACAAATGTATAAACGAGGGAAACATGCCTTCATCGTCCCGAGATGCCAATTATAGCAAAGCCCGCCGGGCGTTTCTTGTCGGGTATGACCGAAGTGTTCCCAAACTGCGCCAAGCCAACCATTGTATCGGGTGCAACCAATGCGTGCACCATTGTCCGCAAAACATTCATATCCCGGAAGAAATGCAACGCATCGACAAGTTTGTCGAAGACCTGAAACAAGGAAGAGAATTTTAAAGCCTCGTTATGGAATATAGAACATTAGGAAGAACCGGAATCCGGGTAAGTACCATCGCTCTTGGTTGCGAAGGGTTCATGCACAAAACCGCCGAAGAGGTCAAGGCCGATTTCGATTTCGCCATAGAAAACGGAATCAATTTCGTGGATATCTATTCTTCGAATCCCGACCTTAGGAGCCATATCGGATTTGCCTTAGAGGGAAGACGAGAAAATTTCGTCATACAAGGTCACCTATGTACCACATGGGAAAACGACCAATACCTGCGTACCCGCAACCCACAAAAGACCATAGCCTCTTTCGAAGCGCTTTTGAAACAACTGC
>OMFC01001053.1_pt1 | contig 12754 bp, 12 predicted proteins | sample 1645531 | NCBI WGS metagenome assembly OMFC01 (sample SAMEA103958112, study PRJEB25191) | human gut metagenome | biome: human-associated habitat [ENVO:00009003]; feature: intestine environment [ENVO:2100002]; material: feces | place: Germany | collected 2013/2015 | reverse complement strand
TCTTGCGATAGTTGCAGGGAAAGAGTTGCAGAATTTTTTAGAAAAGAATTAACACCAGAAGCGTATGAACTATGCTTAATTCACATGGTAGGATGCGATGCCTGCCATAGGTTCTATGCTAAATATGCAAAGGAAAAGGGATACTCCTTCGATTTAGCTAAAAGGTTGATTAAATTCTCTAATGAAAGAAAAGGATTAGTGTCTCCAAGAACTCCTGACAGAATAAAAGAACTTCAAGATAAGAAAAAATCAGGTAAGTTCACTTCATCTTGTACACAGGATAGATGGACTAGAGCTGCTATTAGATATGATGTAGGGGAACTAATGCAAGTTCAAGCATTCAGGGATTTTGCCATAGAATATGACCCTAAACATGACAGTGGCAATACAGACTTCGGAGAATTTTACAAATTCATTACCAAGAAAATATGTCAAAAAATAGATTTATTAGAAAGATGTTTAGATAAGGAATATCAACAATGCGAAACTTAGGTAAATATGATTACATTTTTGTAGATATTGACGGAACTATTATTTATGGATTTTATCAGAAGATAATGCACTATACTTGGAATTGGTTTAGAAACAATACTTTAAGTTCTATTCTAATGTGGCTACAAGAAAAATGTAAATTCTATAAAGTAAATCATAAATTATTATATCAATTAATAATGGCTGATGCTTGGTATAATTCTAAAATAGTATTTCTAACAGTAAGAGCGCCTCATCCTAGCACTATGAAAATGTTGAAGGATATTATGCAGGGAATTAACTTTGAATTAATAGAACAAGGTTCTGATTTTGGATATATAACCAAGTCAAATTATATTAAAACATTTAAAGATGCTGGACATAAATGTATATTAATTGACGATGATTATAATAATAGAATAATTGCCGATGATTATGACATAGACGTACTAGACCCTGTAGGAATGTACGAGAAGAAAGTAGGATAAATTGAGTCAAGCTAAAGTTACACATTACGAACTATTACCAACTCAATATGATTTTCTATTCGGCTTTGATAAAGAAAAGCTAAAAGGAGAGAAAATTTATCTTGACGTATCTCTTTATCAAGGTGGATTCGGAAGTGGTAAAACATTTTGCGGAAGTCTTAGAGGATTATTGTTCGCTCTCAAATGGGCAGGATGCAGAGGTCTTGTAGGCGCAGCTTCTCAAGATTTATTAGATGGTACTACGAAGCAAAAATATCTCGAACACATGGAGAACATAGGATTAAAAGAAGGTGTTCACTGGTGGTATTCAGATAGAAAACAAACTATTAATTTTATTAATGGTAGTACTATTAGATTTAAAACATTAAGTGATTGGTCTCAGTTCCGTTCTACAGAATTTACTTGGATAGAGATAGAGGAAGCTTCTTTAATTGATGAAAAAACATTTAAGGAATTAATGGCACGTATTCGTCAGAGTAAAAAAGAAGATTGGAAGGACTACTATAGATGTATGTTTTTGCATACAAACCCTCAAGGTAGTAGGGGATGGATGTATAAAGACTTCCATAATAGAAATACAAAGAATAAGAATTTCAGAGCTGTTATAGCATCTACTAGAGAGAATATTCATTTAGGAGATGGATATGCTGACTTGCTAGAAAGTATTTATAGTGCAGAAGAAGTTCAAGAATTGCTTAATGGTGTAGACTGCGATTATGATAATACCGTAGCATTCCCTAACTTTAATCAGAAGAATGTTATTGATAATATTAAATTTGATAATAGATATCCATTAATTCTTACCTGCGACTTTAACTACAATCCAATGTGTTGGTATTTAATTCAACAAAGAGGTAATGATGAGTGGTATATACTCAAAGAATTAATTGACAATAACGTAACGACAAAAGAGATGTGTGAAAGAGTTTATCCTATTATTTTGGAATACGGAGTTAGAAAACTTACAATAATGGGTGATGCTCACGGTAGAGATAAGAAAACTAATGGCTCAGATTATTCAGTTATGTTAGCTTACTTTTCTGATAAGATGTTTGACGTAACATTAAGAGTTCAAAAATCTAACCCTAGAATTAAAGAAAGATTATCTATTCTTAGAGGAGCTATATGTAACGCTAAGGGAGAAAGAAGATTCTTTGTAGATAGTTCTTGTGAAAAGCTTCTATATAATATGGATGAGGCTAAAAATAATTTAGCTAATGCTGGATTAAGAGAGCCTACAGACAAAGAGATACAGGAAGATGATAAGAAACGATATCTCATTCACCCTATAGATGCGATAAGTTATCCTATTTACTTTATGCAAACATTTAAAGATATGACAAGCTACTAAAACAGTTAGATGTAACAATTTATTAACAATATATTGAAATTTATAAAAGTATGTGCTATCATAGTAGTATATACAAATGGAGGAACGACTATTAATGGCAGATGAATTATTAAATAGCTTAAACCTGAATGACTTAACGGGTAATACGGCTAAAACACAAGTTGCTGATGAAATAGTTGAAACAAAAGAAGAATACTACGATGTCGTAAAATATAAAGACGAACTAGGTTCTTTTATTAAACAGAAAAGAATTGAGTTAGATAATCTCTCTAATATGGAGAAGACTTATCGAGCTTTAAAAAATTCTGTGTATGCAGGTGCGGTAACTGCCGATGAAGAAAGATATCCTCACACTGCAGAAATGTTTAAAGTTTATAAATCAGCTATTATCGAAAGTTCTTTAAGTGGCTATTCTGCTTTACTTGAAATTACAGGTAGAGACGCTTATTCTACTTTACTAACTCCAAAATTAAAAGAAGTAATGACTAATCAATTTAAGAGAATGTCTTTACTTGAAAAACTATCTGGAGATACTGTAGACGATTGGTTACTTAAAGGTGAAGCAGTAAGTTTTATTAAGTTAAAAAGAACTACTGAAGAATATAGAGTAAAACAGTCTCTAATAGATGAAACTTCAGGTCAAAAAGTTGCTTCATTTAAACTTAAAGAGTTCACTTCATATCAAGACTTAGATATAGAAAGAATAGACCCATTAGACTTCTATGTTGATGCTTACGACTACAAAGAAGACCCTAGAGGCTGTGCTAAGATTATAAGAACTTGGATTAGTCCGAAAAAGCTATTAACGTCTAAACAATATAATTTTCTAACTCAAGAGGATAAAGATGCTATTATTGCTTCTATAGGAAAGAACGGAGCTGGAAGTAATTACGATTATCAAAGCACTGAGTCTACTATTGATACGTTTAGAAATAAAACAGACGTAAATAGAATTGAAGTACTAACATTTTATGGAGATTATATAACTTCTGACAATAAAGTTTTAACAAATATTAAAGCTACTTTAGTTGGAGGAAGAATTGCTAATGCTCAATACAGTTCAGTAAATACTAACAGAATTATTTACGCTGGGTATAAAATTGATGAGAATACTCATAGGGCTATTGCTCCTTTAGCTTCTACAGAAATTGTAAATATATTAGTTAATAGAGTAACCGACTTATTTATTCAAAACTTAGAAGATATTGCAATTCCTATTATTTTATATCAAAAAGGTACTATTGACGCAAATAAGATAACAGAGATTAGAAAGAAAAGACAATGTGAATTTAACGCTATTGAGAATAAACCTGAGTTTTATACTCCTCCTCAAGCAAGTACTAATGGTTTACAATTGATGGAGATGATTTTAAATCAATCTAAGAATGTATTAGGTTTAAATAACTACATGGCGGGTAATACCGATGGTGCTGTAAGAACTGCGAGAGAGTCAGCTATATTAACTCAAAAGGCTAACGCTAGAATGAGAGTAGAAACTGATGTGTTCAGCTACAACTTTATGCTAAGTCTATTTGTATCTTTCTACGCATTTAATAGAGAGTTAGCGCTATCACTTGAAGAACCTTTAGATGAAATCTACGCAGACCCTAAATTAAAAGTAGCTATCTCTACTAATGCTTCAAGAGCTGATAAGGAAGGTGAATTACAGAGATTAATGCAAATGTTAAACTTACCTATCGCACAGATGATATTCTCTAACTTACAACCAGACCAAGTAGTATTAGCAGTTAGATACTTAATGGCTAAAGCTGAATTAACAGATGTTGATAACCTACTAGAGTTAGTAGATGAACAAACAGGGCAGACTAATATACCTGTAGAACCAGATATGAATAATACACAACTAAAGGAAGAAAATAATAATAACAAATAGAAGGAGATTTTTAAATGTCTGATGAAATTAAAAAAGAAGAATTAGACCAACAAGAAGAAAAACAAGAAGTTGTTCAACCAGAGGTAGCGGCAGAAGTTAAAGAAGCTCCTGCTATTGAAGAAAAACAAGATGTTCCTACTGAATCAGAAGGAGAAAAGAAAGTTGAAGAAGTTGACCCGAAAAGTGAACATGACGAAGTTTTACCTGAAGGTGAAGGGGATGTCGATAAATTACCAGAAGAAGCCGAAGATAGTAAGCCTGAGAAAGAAGTTACTGATGGACCTGACGATACTCCTGCTGAAGAACTACCTGCAGATGAAGAAGAACCTGCAGGCGAACCCGAAACTGTAAAAGAAGAAGTAGACGTGGATGCCATCAAAGCTGCGCTAGAAGAACTTAAAGCAGAGAAAGCTGAGGCTGAAGAAGTAGAAGCTTTAGGTAGAGAAAATGCTAGAGTAGCTAATGAATTTAATCAACTATGTCAAGGCTTGGGTAAAGGACTAGAAGAGGCTTTTGAAAAATATGCTATTCCTACAGATAAGACTATTGAAGAATTAGAAAAAGAAGACCCTGCTAAAGCTCAATTAGCTAGAAATTTAACTAAACAAGCTAATGATATTATTGAGGCTGCTAAGAAAGATGCTGAAGCATTCCTCAATGAAAAAGCTCACGAGGTTGTGTTCAAGAAAGCTGATAGATTATTACGAAAAATGGATGTATCAGAAGAAGAAGCTCCTATTGTAGCAGAAACATTCTTAGACATTATTGCTCAAGCAGGTGTTAGAGATTTAAATGATGACTTAAAAGCTAAATTAGAATTGGCAGTAGCTAAGGCTAAGATGGTTGTTAAAACTGCTGGTAAAACAGTTGATGTTGTAAAAGCTGCTGCAGATGTTGTTAAAGAACATGTGGATAAAGTAGCTGAAAAGATTGAGAAAGTTGAAGAAATTATTAAGGATGAACCTGCTAAAAAAGAAGAGGAACCTGCTAAGGCGGTTGAAGCGCCAGTCGAAGAAATTGATAAATCAGAATTTGAAGAAGGTATAGGAGCAAAGTCAGAACCAGCTTCTCTATCAGTAGACAACTTCTTAGAAAGATTAGACCAAGTAAAAGACTTAGATAAACCAGCTTTTATTAAAGCTAACTACGCATTATTTGAAGCAGCAATGAGAAAAGCAGGAAGATAGAATGAAAGATTTTTTGAGGAAATTATTCAAGATAAGTAAAAAAGTTATTAAAGACGAAGTCGAAGAAATAAAAGAACTTAAACCTACTGAAGAAGATTACGCACAGGGAGAACAATTAGCTAATGCAGCAATCCTAGCAATGTCTTCATTCGGACTTCCATACTCTATTCTCAGCAGAGAAATAATGAAAAAAGTCTTTGCTTATGGAATAAGAGATATAAGAGATGGTATTCAGGATAATAGTAAGTTAATAATGAGAAGGGTAATAGACGAAATAAATGCAGAACGGAAAGAAAGAAATAAGCAAAAAGAAACATCTAATTGAAAGTTACGATGATATTTACTTACCAATAGCATTTACATTACTGATAGCTTTTATTCTTGGAGTAATAGGAGATAAATACAATCAAGGATATCAAATACCATCCAATAATACAATGATAATTAGAAACAAATAAAAAAACAGTGCGAATGCACGTATAAGCCTTAAATCCAAAGGCGTAGTCTATGGCAGTATGTAAGATAATTTACGGTATATTGGTAGAAAGACTCGAGGTCGAGCTGGCACAACGAAGCTCTGTGTATAAACTTCAATGACGTAGTATGATGTACAAGTGTTAGAAAATTAGAAAAAACTAAAAAGGAGATTAATATTATGGCTTTAGTAGTTGGAAATGACACTAATAACAACCCTAACAACAAAAGTTACGAACGTGCGCTTGCAGCGAAAATGCAATTAGTTTTAGACCAACCAACATCAGATATTACCGCAAAATTATGTAACAATGATTTTGAAGGTGATTTCTTTAGAGTTGGCGATACTGTAACAATTGTAAAACCTAGCATTGAATCAGTTGATGTAGAAATTGGTTCCTTGACAGGTGCAAACTCTGGTGCTAACTTAGATAGAAAACTAGTAGCTTCTGATTTGCAATTCACTTCTCAATACATGACAATTGATAAGACTATTAAATACGCATTCTTAGTATCTGATGTTAATAATGCTGAAGGTAAATGGAATTATGAATCAGGTGGTTTAGACTTAGCAGCACAAAAAACACGTAGAAAGTTGAACATGGATATGTGTGATTTGATTGTTAACGACGCAGCAATTCAAGCTCAAACTGCAGCTACATTAGGAACTCCAGCAGCTCCTATTACAGTAACACCAGACGAATTGTACAGTAAGGTTATCGTTAATATCTATGCACAATTGTTTAATGAAGGTGCAATTACTGCTGATGGTTCTTATACTTTCGGTTCTAATTCACAACAATCTAAACAAATCTCTGCAGGTATCTTCATGCCAATGGAAGCATTTACTCAATTGTTAGTTGGTAAATACTTCACTTCTAGGAATACTACTGCTGCAGACGATAAGATAGAAACTGCTAACATTAAACAAGTTCTAGGTATGGATGTAGCAATCGAACCTGCATTGTCTCCAAAATCTGCAAGACACGTAACAGTTTCTGGTTTAGCTGAAGGTGCTTTCATGATAGTTGCTGGTACTAAAAACACAGTAACTGAAGCTAAGAAAGTTCTTCCTCCTGAAAAACAACGTTCACAGGATAGATTTGCTGACGAATATCATGGTATGACTATCTTCGGCAGAAAAGTAATTTCTCCAGAATCTGCTGTAGTAGCATTCGTTAAACTTGCACAGCAATAATAGTCTGTGAGGACGTACATAATAATTCAATACATACATAATAATTAACGGCTTTTTGGGGAGTTCACGTTAATTCACCTTTTCTAACTCATATAACTCTTAACTCCCCTTATTTTTTTACCACAACAAAAAAGGATTTTATATATATGGCAACTTTAGTAAAAGACTTATATAACGAACTTGCAGTAATAACAGGTTTCCCGTTATATACTAATGAAACTGATAGCCCTGACACTACAAGGTTTTTATTACAAGCATTGAGTCATGGATTGCAAAACGTAATTGATGGTGTTTATACATCTAACGATATTCTTGAAAGAACTGATACTTTACATACTAACGCAGGTCAAAGTCTTTACGGAGTTGACGGAGTAATTAAGGCAGCATTTATTAAAGATGAAAAAACAGGAAAGTATCAAAGACTTCTATTTCTTGATAAGTTTGACAAAGATAGCGAAGATGCTAATCAAGAACCTAAAAGACCTGAAGGTTACGTAATTAAAAAAGGACAATTGCGATTAGTTCCTGTACCTGATGATGACTATGAAGTTAAATTAACTTTGTCTACTACTAATCTAGTATGGAGTAATGAAGATGTGTCTAAGATAGGTATCACAAGTATAGAAGATAAGGTAATGGGTAGTAATGAATTTTGTAATATTGTAGTATTAAGAGCAGCAGCTTTGATATTTTCAAGATGTCAAAACGCTAACGCTACAATATATAATCAAATTTGTCAGCAAAGAATGCAGACAATGCTTGAAAGAGATAACGGTACTACTGAAGGCAATAAAGTATGGGATAGACAAGCTGGTCATTACAATCCAGAGAGAGGGCTATTAGGTTAAGTATATGGCTAGACAAAGAAAAGGGACTGCTAGAATAGATGGTTCTTGGATATTTTCAGACTTTTCTAAAGGACTTTATTATTTAGATACTCCAAGAAATATTTCTGAACAATTATATTCTTTAGCTATGGTTGGTGGAAGAAATTGCTGGTCAGAAAAGGGAGCTTTAGTTCCTCAATATGGATATATTAAGGGAGCTTCTCTTGATTTAATGGACCACGTTACAGGTTATAGTAAAATAGTTTCAGGAAGTCAGAGCTTTTTTATAACTACTACTACTGGAAAAGTATTCTTGTACACAGCTAACGAAGGTTTAAAGGAATATGCAACTCCTATAGGAAGTTCTATCAACCCTATTATTACTCGTAGAGGAAACGATATGATTTGTTATAGTGGTGGAACTTGCTATTTATTTGGAGGATTTTATTCGGCAAGCGTTGACACTACTATCTTATCTGGAGTCGAATTACAAGATTTTTCTAGTTATTATTCTTGTAGATTAGATTCTAATTATTTAAAATATTTCTGGACAGGAAAAGATGTATCAGTAAATTCAACAGATAATCTACGAGTTCTCTCTGCCGTTCAAACTAAAGAAGATGAACAAGAAGGAAAATTCACATTAAAGTTGGCGAGTGTAACTGAACATAAAACATATACTGAGGCGGTTACTTTAGGGGAAAAATGTCAAATAGAATTAACACTTAAATATATTCCTGAAAATGAAGAACCAAGCACAGGAGGTTCAGGTACTTCTACAGAGGCTACTACTCCAACTGAAATATTATTACAACCTATATTAATGGAAGTATCACAAAACAGATTATTTATTGTTAATGTTGATGGTACTATTTATTACTCAGCGATAGGTGTAGTTGATAACTTTAAACAGTCCGCTGGAGCTGGTTTCTTTAATGGTTTCTATAACGATACATCTAAAACATTAAGTATTGAAGATTTTCTTAATGGTACTTTAATTACTAAAGAGGGTGGTTTTTATTATTTAACAATCTCTGCTTCTAAATCTGCTGCGGGTTCAGCTATCTACACAGTTAATATTGAAAAAATATCAAACTGTGGACAACAATATGCAACAGACCATGTAATTGTTAGAGAAAAAGTTTATGCCTTTGATAGTAATACGGGAGCTATTGTCAATGCTTTATCTGTAAATGTTTTCGGAGCTATGGTATCAGGAAAACCTGTAATAAGTTCTGAATATCTAAACGCTCAAAATCTGGGAATAAATAACGGAAAGAGATGGTTAACATATAATTCAGAAGCTGAAGTATTCATCTTATATTATGGAGAAAATTTAAATCAAGGATTGGTATTGACTAATGTAGGGACTTTATTTCCTAGACAATTAGACAAGAATATAGAAGCATTTATTGGATTTAATCAGGGTGTAGCTTTTATCACGACAGACGGGGAAATTTGTCAAGACTTTAAAAAAGGAAGCATAATCCCTAATATGACCTGTGTAGTAGATTTTGAGGCAATCGGGTTAAGAGATAATAGAATGATTTGTTCCTCTTTATTAGAAATAACAGAACTTAACGGAATTTCTTATAATCTATCCACGAATAATAGCGGTTCGTCCTATCAAAAGGTAACTCCATCAAAAGGATTAACTGAACATAATATTCTTCTACCTCCAATGATGTACTCTGACAGAAGTATTAATACCATTGTTGACAGTTTTTCAATGGAAAGCAAATGGGCTGATAAAATTAGCAATGTCACTCGTATGTACGCTCCAATGTCAGGTAGGGAGGGTATTGGGATAAGTATAGAATTTCCGCCTAACACCGCATTCTGCTTATCAGCTTTGAGATTACCAGACTTCAGTCAGGGGGAATAACCTTATGAAATATAGACCAATTGAACAAAAAGATTTAGAATTATACCTAGACGATATAATTAGTTGTTATAAAGATAACCCTATGATATTCGATTCACAGTGTCCTTACTCAATGAGTACTTATCAAGGTGTAAAGACGTTTTTAGGTTCTTTCATTGACAGCAAAGATAGTATTGTTTTAGGAATATTCGATGATAGAGAAGATTATCTTTATGGTATAGTAATATTTGATAATATAAGAATGGCTCAAACAAGTAGTGCTGAGGTTCATATAGCTACAAGTAAAGCTATTTGGGGTAAGATGGTTTTAGATATCTATAAAGAAATATTAGAATATTCCATTTTCTCAAACCTGTATTGTATGATTCCTCAGAATTGTGTATTAGCTATAGGTATGGCAAAAAGAATGGGATTTAAAAAAACTGGTTATATCCCAAAAGCATTACCGTATAGAAATAAAAATAATGAATTAAGATTGTATGACTTACAAATATTTAGTATGGAGAAAATAAATAGATGACTCGATTTAAACGTAAACGAATAACTAAAGATGCTGCAGGTATTAAACACGGGTTTAGGTCAGGTCTTGAAGAAAAAATAATTCAACAATTAGAAGAATATGATATCAAACCTAATTATGAATCTGTCAAATTAGAATACACTATACCTGAGAGTAAACATATTTATACTCCTGATTTCCCTGTGTGTAAATCTATCGTAATAGAAACTAAAGGAAGATGGGTACTAGAAGATAGGCAGAAAATGCTATTAATTATAGCACAGCATCCAGAGATAGAGTTTAGAATGTTATTTTATAATGCTAATCAAAAGATTAAAAAAGGTAGTAAAACTTCTTATGCCGATTGGTGCGATAAACACGGCATTAAATGGGCAGACAAAAAAATTCCACCTGAATGGATAGAAGATATTTGTAATGCTATAAGTAAAGAAACTTAACATAACACTTGAAAAATAATTTGATATAATGTATAATAACTAATATGGAGGTATTGCTTAATGGGAAAGCAAGCTAAAATCCCGCAGACTGATTATACTATAGGCGGTAGAGACATATCTAATACTGCTATTCCTTACTATAAAAAAGGAGTTACTCAGCTAGGGAACTATATGGAAAATGTCCAAAATAGAATGGACCCTTATATTGAAAAATACATCAACCCTGCCAGTGCTGCAGAATACTCTGATTTTTTAAGGAACTATCAGAGAGCTATGGGACAACAAACTGCTCAGAATTATGCTGCTACAGGCGGAGGATATTCTTCTGCCAATCAACTAGGTTACGATGATTTACAAAGGTATTACAACGATTATGCTAGCAGATTATATAACCAAGGGTTGATAGCAGCTAATCAACTAGCCAATAACGAATATGATATGTTAACAGGCGCTCTACGCTCTTATGGTAATGCATACAACCTAGGTGAGGAATATTCTAAAAATGAGCAATATAATAAATTAGTAGACGAGGCTAATAAGAACTGGTGGTCGAATCTATTAACCTCTGCAGGAGATAGTATAGGCTCTATCTCTATGCAATCAGGGAACCCTATGGTAATGGCTATCGGTGGAGCTATTGGAGGAACAATGGGAACTGCTGGTAGAATGACAGGCAGCAATGCTGGAGAACTGGCTAGCTCATTGAGAGGTATAGGTTCTGGTAACTCTGCTGGTTCAGGTTTAAATTCTCAACAGTATCAGAATACTATGGCTAATATGGATACTGGTATTGCTAGTGGCTTAAATCAATTTGACTGGTTTAAAAATAATCCATTTGGTTCTAGTTCTGGAACTACTACAACAGGTGGAACAGGTTCTGCTGGTGGATTGTTTGGAAAACTTCAAAGTCAAGGAAAGATAGGTAAGATTTCATGGTAGATTTTGCAAAACTGTTAGCTGAACAAGCAGCTAAAAATTTTAAAAATAGAAGAGATACAAAAGAAGTTATAGATGCTATTAAGCGTTTACCTATTGTAAAGAAAGCGAAGGCTGCTTTGGATACTGCTAAAAGTGTAAAAGCAGGAGCAGATAGTGTTATGAAAGAGGAAGAGGGCAATAAGACTACTACAAAGACTCCTATTCAGGATGCAGCTAAAGCCAGAAAATCAGCTTCTTCTTCGATAACAACAAATAATGCTGTTCCAGTTCAACAATCTCAAAGAAGTGTATCAACTCCAAGAGCTTCAGCTAATACTAATGCTAGAGACATTCAGTCTATGATTGTTAGAATAGCTAGAGAAGAAGGAGTAGACCCTGCATTGGCTTTATCTATAGCTCACGTAGAAACTGGTGGAAGTTTTAATCCTAATGCTGTAGGAGACAATGGAAATAGCTTTGGTTTATTTCAAATTCATAGACCTTCTCACCCAGATTACAAGGGAGGAACGGACCCTGAAGCTAACGCTAGATATGGCATAAGATTATTTAAACGTTTATTAGATGCTAACAATGGCTCTGTTAATAAAGCTATATGGGCGTATAACGCAGGGCAAGGAAATGTTAATAAAGGTATATTACCTGCGACAACTAAGAACTACTTGAATATGGTAGCGCAATTAGGACCTCAGTATAGACAAGCAGGAATAAGTGACGTAGCTCCTGTGTCTCAGCAAAATAGAGAAATAATTCAATCTATGGCTCCTTCTACACAGAATCAAGGGCAAGGAAGAATTGATGGAAATGTACAACAAACTAATACTCCTCCTACTAAACCAGATGTAGTATTAAGTACTCCAGCTCAAGACACTTTATTAACTCAATTACAATCTAGTATCAATGACCCTAGAAACGAACAAATGTCTATTCCTACTATGTATAATAGGTTAATGGACCAGTATAACGAACTATATAATACTATTCAAAACCAAGACCCTAGATATCAAGGAGGAATAGTAGAAGGTCAAAGATATTATGTAGACCCTGCGCAGCTTCAATCAAGAATGGAAATGGATAGAATAGCTA
>OMFC01001052.1_pt1 | contig 12755 bp, 10 predicted proteins | sample 1645531 | NCBI WGS metagenome assembly OMFC01 (sample SAMEA103958112, study PRJEB25191) | human gut metagenome | biome: human-associated habitat [ENVO:00009003]; feature: intestine environment [ENVO:2100002]; material: feces | place: Germany | collected 2013/2015 | reverse complement strand
CCTCGGGTCCCGGGGTCTGCTCGCGCCGCAGCGCCGTGCGGTCAAACATCATCATGGAGTGGGTTTCGTCCATCTTGGCGCCCGCCCAGAGGCAGGCCTTGATACCGTCGCCGTGCGCGCCCGGCATCGCGCGGGTGCGGCCGACGATTCTGAGATTCCAGGGCTGCAGTGCCTGCATCATCGGGTAATTCTGCGCGTAGCCGCCGGTCGCAACCACCACGCCTTTTTTGGCGAGGTATCGGACGTAATCGCCGTCGGCGTTGACGCAGATGCAGCCTGTGACGCGGCCCTTGTCCTTAATGAGTTTGACCATGCGGGTGTTGTAGTCAAAGCGCGCGCCCTTTTTGACGGCGTAGTCATGGAGAATCCGGTTGCCGTCTAAGGGCTTACCGGTGCCGTCGTCAGAAGTGCGCCACCGCGGCGAGTGCCCCGTGGGAAAGTGGTGGTAGCGCGATTCGTCGACCTTGTCGCCGGACTCATGCCAGAGTTCCACACCGCGCTCGGCCAAACGGTCGCCGTACCAGTCAATGACGGCACCGGAGTTGTCGCAGAAGAGTTTGACGAGGTCTTGGTTGATGTGACCTGCGGCGTACTGCGTCGCCATCGTCACGTAATCCCATTTGTCAATCTTTGTGCCCCATTTCTTTTGATAGCGCGAGTTGACGGCACCGAGGTCATCACGGATGCCGGTCCCGGTGACAAAGCGGTCAATGCCGATTACCTTGGCGCCTTCTTCAGCAGCGGCGCACACGGCAAACATGCCGCCCGTGCCGCAGCCCACGACAATGATGTCGGCCGTGTGGGTGGCCTTGATCTGGTTTTCGGCGATTTCGGGTTCTTTGCCGAGCCAGTCGCCGTCGTCTTTTTTCGCTTCCGTCTGAATGACTTCAACCGGGATTTCGCCTTTGGCCTGGGCAATACACTTGGCGGCGGCTTTACTTACCGCGGCCGAGGTGATGCTTGCGCCCGAGACGGCATCAAACTGCGCGCTCTGGCGCGTGAGAAGGAGCTTTTTGATGGCGCCTGCGGCCGCCTGACCGATCGAGGGCGTTTCATTGGCAACGTTTAAAACGACGTCGGTGATTTTGTTTGAGTCAAAGGTCATCGTGACGATGACTTCGCCGATGCCGTTGGCCTTGGCTGAATAGGTGCCGGGTGTATAGATGCCGCCCGCGGCAAAACTCATGGGGCTCGCAGCCACAGCGGCGCTGCCGGCAAGACTTGTGCGCAGGAAACTGCGGCGGGAAAGTGCTTTCGTCATGTCTGTCCTTTTTCAGTTGTTGGGTGAGGAGGGGCCTGCAGCCCGTTTCTGAAAAAAGAGTGTAGGCAAGGGCTTTTCGTGAATAAACACACTTTCAGGGCGGTCTTCTTGAGACGATCCCGCCCGTCTTCAGTTTGATTTCAGGGAAGAGAAATAAGGGTTTCTTTTTAGAAGTTTGGCGTCAGAAGATGACGGTGATTGCCGGAGGTGTTGTTGCTGAAGGATATCGCGGAGCGCTTTAAAGTTGTGTGCCGATACAATGAGCGGCATTCCCTGTGACCGTTTTCGGTTATTTCCATGACACCGCAGCGCGACTATCTGAGTTCCGTCAAGTATGACAATCTCGCCAACCTCCCGGCCCCGCCCGTGGAAGAGGTCGTTGAGCCGCATTCTTTCCGCAACAACATCATCAAGATGCTCTGCTGCACGGCGCTCATTCCGATTTTCATGCTCGGGCTTTTTCAGTCTCAGCAGATTCAGCGGGCCATGGAGTCGGCTGACGACGCGCAGCTTGCCATGGCAAGAAACATTGCGGAGAACATCCGGCTCAACGTGGAGGCCGGCAGACGTGTGCTGCAGGTGCTCGCGGATGTTCACGGATTTGACCGAGATAACGCCCGTGCCGTGCAGGCTGAGCTTGACCGCTTTGTGCGCAACAGCAGCCGCAGTACTCTGGCGGCAGCCGCCCTTTTTGATTCCAACGATGCACTGATTGCTTTTTCCTCTCGGTTGTCTGACAGTCAGTCAGCCTTGCTGAAAAAGGAGCTGACAAAACTCGCGGAAGGTGTTGTTTCGCAAGGGGCCGCGGAAGTTCTGCGTATCGAGGGTTTGCCCTCGTTTGTGGCTGTCTGCGTCCGTCAGAAGGGAGAAACATCAGGCAAGGGGAGGTTGTCACTCGGACTTTACACGACGGAGTTTGTGGAAGAGACGTTGCGGGTGGCGATCGGTGAGCATGCCTTTGACGGAGTGGTTGTTGATGCACAGGATCTGACAGTTGCCGGTTTCAATGATGCTTCGTCTGACAATGGTAACCAGGCTCTCATAGGCATTGCCGAGTCGCGCGCGAAACTGAAAGAGGATCCTTCGGGATACCTGACCCGTACCGCAGGCACACGGGATGTGGCTCAGATTAAGGCCTATGCATCGGTGCGCACCATGGGCTGGACGGTCGCTCTAAGTGAGCCTCTGAAAGTCAGAGACCGCATCATGCTCGCTTCGCTTGAAACCTCCGGGTTTTTCCTGCTTCTGGCGGTGGCCCTCACCTTTATTGTGGGCTCACTCATGCACAGGCCGCTTTCGCGCGCGGTGGAGCAGTTTGGGCGGACGGGGCGCTTTCATACGATTCAAAAGCAACTGGAAAAAGACGGCGTTTCAGAACTCACGGAATTGGGGCAGACCTTTGAGCAAATGGTCGGTGCGGTAAGCGAAGGCCGCAAAAAACTGGAGCGGCTTAACGCGAGCCTCGAGGATATGGTGAACGAGCGCACGGTGCGGCTTTTGGGACGCAATTCGGAACTGAGGGCGCTGCAGCGGCTTTTGCTGCCGCTGCAGGATGCCGACACCAAGCGCGGTATCGGGCTTAAGTCGCATGTGGCGGCAAGTGTGGATCAGTTCGGACTGCTTCTGGGGCTGCCTGATCTCACCTTCACGGCGGCAACAGAAACCGGACAGCCGCCCACCGGTAAAAAAGTGCTGATGGCCGTTGAGCTCTCAGGCGTCACCTACGGGTGGCTCACGGTGCGTACGGAACCGCTTCTGACCACTGATCGGGTGGATTCGTTAAGGCGCCTAGCAAACTCCCTGGCGATTGTTCTCGCCAACGACACTCTGGTGCAGCAGCTTGCCAAGGAGCATGCCACGCTTGCCGCAGTCTTTGAATCGATGACCGACGGGGTGGTGATCCGCGGAAAAAGCGGCCGCATCATTTACGCCAACGAATATGCCTGCCGGCTCTTAAACGACGGAGCAGGTTTGGTCGGCATCAGCGGCAGAGAACTCACCGAGAAGCGCTATGGAACCGAGATGCCGGAAGGCAGCAGTTTCAGCCATGTCCGCCTTGTGCGGCGCACCGCGCAGGGTGTGACGCAGACACTGGATGTGACGGGGTTTGTCGTGAGTGACCTGCCGGGCTTTCCCGGTGAGCGAAGCGGTTGGCTTATCCGCGATATTTCCAGGGAAGCGGGGCTTGATGCCATGAAGGAAAATCTCGTTTCCGTTGTGGCCCATGAACTGAAAACCCCGGTTACGGCGTTAAGGCTTCTGGCTTCCAATATCGCCCACGGCGTGGACGGGGACAGAAAGGAGCGCGAGTCTGATGCGGCGGAGCTTGTGGACGAGACTTTGAGGCTCGGCCAGCTCATTGATGACCTCCTTGACGTTTCCCGTATTGAAGGGGGCGTCATGCGGCTTGATAAAAAGGTTGTACAGATCGCAAGCCTCATTGACCGTGCGGCACGTCTTACCCGTGCGCGCTATCCGATAGTTGTCGAACGGGTTATTGAAGCCGATGCCGAGGCGGTCTGCGTGGATCCTGCGCGCTTTACGCAGATTCTGATTAACCTGTTTGTCAATGCCGCGCGCTACAAAAAGCCCGGAGAAGAAACTGCGCGCTGTAAGGTTTCGGTGCACCTCAGCAAAGACGGCAGAGTCTGTGTGGACGTGACGGATTTCGGATGCGGCATGGATTCAGACCGGCTCACACACATTTTTGAGCCCTTTTATCAGGGAGACATGACCAAACGGCGTGCGGCTGGAGGAGCAGGGCTTGGCCTTACGATTGTCAAAGGCATTGTTGAAGCACATAACGGAACGGTGAGCGTGCGCAGTACCCCCGGTGTTTCAACAACCTTTACGGTTTCCATCCCGGTATGAGAAACCAATGTATTTTGGGGGAAGCGAAGTGAAGGAACAACCGACCATCATGATTGTGGACGATGAGACGAAAATCCGGCGTCTTGTTGCCCGCAATCTCGAAGATTTCGGGTTTGATACGGTGCCTGCGGCCGACGGCTTTAAGGCGCTTGAGATTCTCTCGGCCAAAGAAGCCATCAGGCCTGATCTCATCCTCATGGACATCATGATGCCGGGAATGGACGGGCTCGAGTGTGCGCAGAAAATCCGCCGGTTTTCCGACGTTCCGATCATCTTTTTGTCGGTGCACGGCGAGCGTGCCTACAAAATGGAAGGCTTTAACGCCGGGGCTGATGACTACGTCACAAAGCCCTTTTCCATCGAAGAACTGGTGGCGAGGATTCGGGCGGTACTCAGACGCACACAGGGAAAAGCCCCTGTGCAGACCGAAGGGGACCTTGTGAACGGGCCGCTGAAACTTAACACCGCATCGCGGCGCGTCTGGGTCGGCGCCACGGAGATTCATTTGGCAGACACCGAGTTTCGCCTGATGGCGGCCTTGATGAAGGAGCCCGGCACCGTCATGACGCACGAGCATCTGCTGCACGCCGTCTGGGGGGCAAGCGCTGTGGGTGAGTTGCAGTATCTGCGGGTGGCCTTTACCCGCATCCGCCGCAAACTCGAAGAGGCGGGGCTTGAAGGCGGCGTGATTTCAGCCTATTCCGGTGTGGGTTATATCCTCAGGGATCTTGCGGCCGATCCCCTTGCATAGCACGTTGTAATTTTTCTGTAATCTTTTTGTTTCTTTCGTTTACGAAACGGCAAGTTTCAGATTTCATAATGAAAATGAAGCATTCCGAAGGGTGGGAGTACTTCATAAAACATTCATGAAATCCGTATCCGGAAGCCGGCCGACACCGGTTTCCCGTACCACGGGAGAAACACAAAATGACAGCATCCGCTATAGCCCAAATCATCATGGTGGCGACTTTGCTACTGATGATTACGGGCAAAACTCCGATTTACATTACCGCCATTACGGGCGCAACGATTGCCGCGCTTGTGGCGGGCTTTCCGATTGCGGGCTCGGCCGACATGACCATCGCCAAGATGGTGATTTCGGGCCTGAACCCTGTGATTGCCGATATGACGGGTATTCTGCTTTTCATCGGCATCATGCAGGCCACGGGCTTTATGGACGTCATCATCCGCGATATCGTCCGTGTGGGCAATAAACTCGGCGGCGGCACCGGCGTGTGTACCGCGGGCGGTATTGCCGCCGGCGTGATCGGTGCTCTGACCGGTTTTACGCAGCCTGTGATCACGGCCGTGATTACCGGCCCGGCAGCGGTGCGTCTCGGTGTGGATCCCAATAAGTGCGCCGGTATCAGCGCACACGCCGGTCACATCGGCAACCTCGCCGGTTTCACCCATCCCACGCAGGTGGCCCTCATTGCCACGGCCGGCATCAGCTTCGGGCTTTTTAATGTCCTCGGCCTTATTGCCTGTCTGGTGATTTTTCTGGTTTCTGCCATCCGCTGCAACGCCGATATGCGCCGCCGCGGTGTGAAGATCACGCCTGAAGAACGCGCCAAGATCATGGCTCAGATCGAAAGCCGCTCGTATGCGACGACTTCCGGTAAGGCATTCCTGCCCTTTATCATCCTGCTCGTCGGGTTCGTGCTCGGCTTCCCGGTTTTCCTCGTGGGCCTTGCCGCCGCCATCGTCTGTATGCTTCTTGCCCGCATGCCCGCCCGCGAAGGTGAAGCGGCCATGATGAAGGGGGTGTCCCTCATTGCAACGCCCATTGTGGCAACGATCGGCTTTCTCTTTATGTCCACCGTCATTAAGCAGATCGGTCTCGTGCAGACCATGAGTGACGCCGTGGGTCCGATTCTCTCGGTTTCGCCTGTGCTTATTCTCTTCGGTGTGGCGTTTCTTACGGGTTTCCTCACCCAGTCCTACGCGGCCTCCGTGTCGGTGCTCGTTCCGATGCTGCAGGTGGTTCTGCAGACCGGTGCTGATCCGTTTGCAGCCTGCTTTGCCGCTGCTTCCGGCGCGTCGCTCATTCAGTACTTCCTCACCGGCGGCCCTGTGGCAGCTCTGGCAACCGTTATTCCGGTTGTTGAAGGCAAGGTCTGTGCCGGACCGGTGTCTTCCGTCATTAAGGAACCGACCTTTGTAACGCGGGCCTACAGCGGCGACGACAATGTGACGGTGAGTGAATGCCTTTTAAAGTCGGCTCAGAATCTGGGGCTGCCCATTGTTTACCCGAGGGAACTGCTCGGGCGTAAAAAGGGTGCGATGCGCGATCTCACGCGTCAGATGGGTGAGCGTATCAGCGCACTTGGACAAGAATTTGCGCAGGCCGTGACGTCAGAAGAAAAGGTAAGAATTGCCGCTGAAATCAACCGCTTTGCCAGTGAAGACCTCGGCGGCGTCACCTTTATGAGCGATGATATTCATGAGGTGATGGGCGGCGTCGGTGCAATTCCCGGTACAACGGGCTGTCTGTCGCTTTTTATTTCAAATGAAGAGTTGCAGAGGGTGGTGTATCCGGCTTTGACGCTTGAAGACGTCAATCATTTTGCTGACGTGATTTTGGGTGCACTGCCCCTTTTGGCTGAAAGGGAAGCTGAGGCACGCGCAGAGGTCAGAGCGGCGCATGCACGGGCAACGGAACACGGACTGACGGTCCGCTGAAATCTTTTTATTGCTTCTTTTTCGGAGAGCACACATGATCGATAAAAAAGTTGTAGTGGTAGCAACGGGCGGCACCATTGCCATGAAGTACGATGCCGCAAGTCACGGCTTGGTTCCGGCCTGTACCGGCGAAGATCTCGCGGCGGCAGTGCCCGGGTTGGGCGAGGTAGCACCTTTGGAATTTATTCAGTTTTCCAATATCGCTTCGCCCGGGATGACGCCGCAGAACATGTGGGATCTGCATGTGCGGATTGAAAAGGAACTCGCACGCGACGATGTGGCGGGCGTGATTGTGACGCACGGTACGGATACGCTTGAAGAAACAAGCTTTTTCCTGGATCTGCTGCACACAAGCCCCAAGCCCGTTGTCTGCACGGCAGCCATGCGCGGCGCAGGCGACACGAGCCCTGACGGTCCCATGAATATTTACTGCTCCGTCAAGACGGCTGCCAGTCAGGAAGCCGTCGGCATGGGTGTGCTGGTGTGTCTGAACGAAACACTGCATGCACCGGGCGAAGTAATGAAAACGCATTCGGCCAATCCCGCAACCTTCCAGTCGCCCTGGTGGGGCCCCGTGGGTTATGTGGATCTCGACAAGATCGTGATGCGCAGAAAGCCTCTGGGAGTAAAGCGCTTTGCCCCGAAGGCACTTACGGCCCGCGTGGACCTTATTAAGTGCATGACGGGTTCGACCCGCGACTACATCGACTTTGCCGTGAGTCAGGGTGTCAAGGGTATCGTGATTGAAGGCTTCGGACGCGGAAATGTCCCGCCGCCCATGGTGCCCGGCATTGAAGATGCCGTCAAAAAGGGCGTTGCCGTTGTGCTGACGACACGTACGCCGGGCGGCCGCGTACTTGACGTCTACGGTTATCCGGGCAGTGTCACGGACACGCGTCGGGCCGGACTTGCGATGGGCGGAGAGCTCTCTGCCGCCAAGGCTCGTCTTAAGCTCATGATCGTGCTTTCGGAACATCCGGAACTCGCCCGAGACCGCGATGCATTGGAGAAACTTTTTGATATCTGATGCTTTTGTGTGAAAGTTTCCTCAGGTAGTGAGGACCGGCAGGCAGTCAGCCTGCCGCAGCTCCTTTTTGCGCACTGATCGTCTGATTGGTGCGCTTTTTTATCTTTTCGGGATATGAAGCGATTGTCGGTTATAATCGCTTCATATTTTGAAGCGAATTAAGGAGTTTTATGCTTCACTATGTCTGGCAGAAAGCTGCCTGGCCGCTGTTTGCATGGTCTGCTGATGACTTGGCCAAGCCACTCGCAACTCTGAGAAAAGCACAGGGTGCTCTCAGGGCGACACTCAATTTTTTAGGGTTTGATGAGAATCTTGAGGTTTATGGAGAAAGGCTTGAGGCAGACGCGTTGTCGACCGCAAAGATTGAAGGCGTGGTGTTAAGACCGGAGGAGGTCCGCTCTTCAATTGCCAGACATTTAGGGTTGAATACGGCAGGTCTGAAGCCAGCACCCCGAAATGTAGACAATTTGGTTTTGATGCTGCTTGATGCCACCCATAAACGAGAACCATTGGATGAAGAAAGACTTTTCGGATGGCACCGGGCGCTATTTCCGGACGGTAATAACGGTCTTTACCGTATCTTACCCGGGACTTGGCGTACGTCGGCGATGGAAGTAGTGTCAGGATGGTTTGGACGCGAAAAAGTTCATTTCGAGGCAGTTCCGGCGGAAAAGGTACCTCAGGAGATGGTGTCTTTTTTTGAGTGGTTCAACGAGGAATCTTTGAAACTGGATGGCGTGGTTCGTGCTGCTGTAGCGCATCTGAGGTTTTTGACAATTCACCCGTTTGATGATGGAAACGGGCGCATTGCAAGGGCGATTGCCGATATGGCATTGGCTCAGGATGACGGCTTTTCCCAGCGCTACTACAGTTTGTCGCAGACTATTCTTGATAAGAAGAACGAGTATTACGAGATTCTTGAGAAGACCCAAAAAAGTGACGGAGACATTACCGAATGGCTTTTATGGTTTATAGGAGCAGTTCAATCGGCAGTTGATACGTCAGGCAGCCACATGGAGGATACCCGGTTCAAGGCTGAATACTGGAGACGTTTCGAAGATGTCGATGTTTCCCTTCGGCAAAAGAAGGTTATTAATAAATTGTTTGAATTTGGCCGAAAAGGAATGGAAGGCGGTCTTACGACACGCAAATATATTGGCTGGACGAAATCGTCCAGAGCGACAGCCTGGCGAGAAATCGAGGCTCTGTGCCAAGCAGGGATGCTGAGACAACGGGGAGCCGGGGGGCGTAGCACGTCCTATGAGCTTCCCTGGCCGGAAAATACCGGCGACAAAAAAGGGCGCTCCTCATAAGAAGCGCCCCCTGCGGCCGGAAAACCGGAACAGGTCTTAGTCGAAGTGATACATGACGCCCGCGCCCACGGTCCAGGCGGCAGACTTCCCTTCGGTCATCGGGCTGTCCTTGACTTCGCTTGAAAGGAACTTCACTTGTTCAGCAAAATGCGCGGCAGGACCGCGCGGAAATTGGATTCGGGCGCAGTATAAAGCGTTTTCTTATAAAAAATGAACGGATGTTCAAAATTTATGAGATTTTTATGTTTGACTAAGTCGCCCCTAAGGGAAGCCCCCCGAAAGAGGGCGGGCGCGGGCCTGATTAAAATGACGGACATTACTTACTGGATTTGCTGTCATGCCCGTTAAAGTCATGTACATCGTCGGGATCGGCCTCATCATGATGTCGTTGCCCGCACGTGTTGAGAGCCTGTATCTTCCGCTTGCCGCAGGCGTTGCCTTCGGCTTCATTATCCTTACGTACGCGGCCTGGAAGGTCTTTCCCAAATCAATCCTTCCCTGGCTTTTTGCGCTCTGCGTGCTTGTTTTCAATCCCTTTCTGCCGCAGGACCTGATGAGTCAGGAAAACTGGGCGATGCTTCACGGCTTTGCCGGGTGCGCTCTGCTTTTTTATGCGTTTAATCTTGAAAAGCGCATGAAAAACGACAAGAGCGACAGGTCCTGACCGCCTTAACCACCAAGGAGAACTCCCATGCCGATTTCTTTTGTGCGCCGGGCTTTTTTGGGCGGCGCCTGTGCTGTCGCCGCGCTTTTGGTTGCCGGCTGCAGTCATTTGAGTAACGAAGTGAAGACAAGCGATGTGGCAGGTGTCTATGAGGCGCTTTTACCCTGCGCTGACTGCCCGGGGATCCGTATGTCGCTTTACGTGCGTGCCGCGGGCAGCTACACCCGCGTGATGCGCTATGAGGGTTACACCAACACCTTTACGGACGGCGGCAACTGGGAAATGAAGGAAAACGGCGCGATTACGTTTTATCCGGCCGCAGACAACGAAGATCCCTGGTACGCGATGGCAATTCCGGGCGGCATCCGGCTTCTTGACCGCATGGGTAAGCCCATTGAAGGGCGGCTTGCGAAGTTCTACGACTTAAAGAAGAATTGACTGAGATTTCTTAACCGCGTGAACGGTGTTCTCAAACTCGTGAACACCCCCGTTTCTTACTTTCGTGAACGGTGCGCAAAATCTGTCGACTCAAGTTGATATGCCTAAGAGGAGGGAATCAAAATGGCGCATGAGATTCAGAACAAAGAGTCTGATAACGATGCACTGGCTACTCGTCAGACGACCTTATCTCTGCAAGACCGAACAACCGTTGACTTAGCTGGTTTGTCCGACGAGCAAATCGCTGAAATCAAGACTCAGCACGCCAAGAATCAACTGGATCTTCAGCGGAGACGGGAGGAGGTAAAAATCGACGTAGAGGCTCTCGATGCGATGCTTATTTCCATGAATACGCAAACGCATCAGGCTTCACTTCAGGGGCAGTCCATGACTGTCGAGCATACTCAGAACTCTTCAGTTGGCCGCACTGAGGTGATTGTGGGCAATACAGAAAAGGCAGCAAAAGGGAAAATTTCGCGCTCGGCTACGGGTGAACCTTCTCAGTTGCCATTTATTGCCATCATTGCAGCGGTGACAGCCATTGTTATTGCTCTGATCGTCAGCTAGGCTATGCGAAAGATCCAGCTTCAAATCACGGCGCCCGAGCATGCGGACAAGCGGAAGAAATACTTCTACCAGTTGTTGGCGACCGTAGAGTTACCCAAAGAACTCAAGCAGAGCATCCGGGATTTCACAGAAGCATCTCTTGAGCGCTTTATAGATTCCTGTTCACATACAGGAGGCAAGCCGTATCGAGCCACGCGCATTTTTACAAGCCCACAGTGTTCGGTGACGATCCAAATAGGGCAGAAAGAAACTCTATGGAGCTACCTTAAGAATATTTGGATGCGGACCTTCTAATGAGCCGATACCGACGTCGATACAGTGATCGATCCCGAGGTTGGGACTATGCAATGGAGCATATTGAAGAAGCGCGGTCTTTTTCTGCAGAAATCGGTGGCTGTGACAACATCATCAAGCGCTATTTTTTTGGGCTTTCTAGTGGAGAGCTCGATTCATTCATGCGTGCATACGGTAAGCAGTACGGTGCAAAGGCCGAAGACTATGCACGGCGTACATTACCGCATTGGAAAAGCGGTTCACGCATGATGTCCGGACTTGTGGCTAAACGACTGTTTTCGCTTTTGCCAGAATACATGGACGCTAAGAACAAGTTGGGGCTCGCAACGAAACTCTGGCAGGTTCTTTCCCCGGCTTCGCGGATGCAAGTCTACATAGGGGTTGACACACCGATTGAAAAAGTGCTCTCGTTTGTTCAAGGCGAACTTCAAAAAGAAATCGCAATGGATCGTATTCCGGACGCCTTAAAAAATCGTTTTGAATGGCTGTTTGGACAGGACGTACAAGCTCAGGAAACTTTGTTGCGTAACTTTTGTCACAGCGAGATTGAGTTAATTCTTGAAAAGCTGAAACTTGAAATTCCTGTTTTGCAGAACCAGGTAAAGACCAAGCAGGAAGAGACCTTAAAAATTAACTCGACTGTGAAAGTTAACAAACATGAGATTTGCATCTTGTTCCGCGAGCTTTCTGGGGAGAAAGACCGAGAAGGAAATGAAAGCTTAAAGCCGCAGCATCATGAAACGCCGCGGAAGAAAAAAGAATTCAATGAGCTTCAGCAACTGTATTTTGCTTTTCTAATTGCGTCAGGCTGCGCGATCTTTCTCCATGAATTGTGGCAAAGGTTTTAGGACTTGCAAGGGCGGTGGGGAGCTAACGCCAAGTAAGTCCAAAGAAGCAGATTGATTGGCGGAAAGAAATTCAATATCACCCACCCCTTTGCGCCTTTTAAGTCGTTGAGACGCCTTACAGAGGTAGTCACTACGATGAAAAGGGTTGTTAGGACGTAAAAAAAGAAGAAACAAGTCCACAGACAAAGACCCAATACAATCTTGGCTGTCAACATGCTTTCGAACATCATGCCGGTGGCATCTTTACCGTAATCAACGACAAGGCCGATGAATTCGGCAATCAGGTAGATGTAGGGAATTGAAAGAAGAAGGCCAACTCCGCAGATTGCGAGGAATATGTTCAAGAACTCACGGCTTGAGGCTATGCTTCTCCAGTCGAAGAGGCGTTCTATGAGTGCGTTGATGTTGTTCATGTCTTGTGACGCTCCTTGTTGATGGATAGGGAGGCACAAGATTAGAAGTGCACAAAATTTAGGGTTCTGCCGTTCTGAGCGAGATCTGCTTAATGGAATGGGGATTGCCCTTAAATTGACGGGGAAACGTGATTTTGAGGGCAGGTAAGACTTGCTGTGCAGATAAGAGGAGTGTAGAAATAGAAGACCTGCTGGTTTCGAAGTTTGCGGACGGCGGGTCTTCAGACATCCGTGCTGTTCCGGTGCCGACTATCCGTCTTGTCAGCAAACCTGGCAGCCGCTCGGATCATGACGTCAATTTAGGGCTCTTCGTGCATAGTTGTGGGTAAAAAAATCAAGCAACTACACCGGAAGGCTGTTGTTTAGCGGGCTTTCCG
>OMFC01001038.1_pt1 | contig 12869 bp, 10 predicted proteins | sample 1645531 | NCBI WGS metagenome assembly OMFC01 (sample SAMEA103958112, study PRJEB25191) | human gut metagenome | biome: human-associated habitat [ENVO:00009003]; feature: intestine environment [ENVO:2100002]; material: feces | place: Germany | collected 2013/2015 | reverse complement strand
AACATTATGTTCAAGCCACTTTTCTGTCAATGTAGTTTTTGATTCTATTTCGGCAAGAGCAAGCCCCTGCGCTACAAAATCACTTTATGATAATTTAAACACGGTGCGGTTTAGCCACTTTGTCGACAGTCTGAAATATCCACCCGCTATGCGGGTGGATATTTATTCTAGGCATATAAGTTTATATAGTCCAATTTTGTGAGGCGGTTTGAAGTTCAACCATATGCCTGAACAATCCGTTTTTATTCATAAGTTCGTTTGGATTGCCGGCTTCTGCAACGGTACCGTTTGAAAGTACGATAATTTTATCGGCATTTTCAACCGTTCTCATTCTGTGTGCAATAACAAGAACGGTTTTGTTTTTAATGAGCCTTGACAATGCTGTTTGTATCAGTGTTTCATTTTCTACATCGAGAGAAGCGGTCGCTTCGTCAAGCAAAATGATAGGCGCATTTTTCAAAAATGCACGTGCAATAGAAATACGCTGTCTTTCACCGCCCGAAAGGTTACAGCCGTTCTCGCCTATTTCGGTATCATAGCCGTTAGGAAGTTTATTCGCAAATTCATCGCAGTTTGCAAGTTTTGCTGCATAAAGTACTTCTTCATCAGTTGCGCCCTTTTTTCCAAGGCGGATATTTTCCATAATTGAGGTATTGAAAAGCGTCACATCCTGGAAAACAATTGAATAAAGGCTCAACAGGGTTTCGGGTTCAATTTGTGAAATATCCATACCGCCAACAGTAATTTTTCCGCTTGAAGCATCCCAAAATCTTGCAGCAAGCCTTGAAATCGTGGTTTTGCCGCCGCCTGACGGACCTACAAGTGCCGTAATTTCGCCCTGCCTTGCGGCAAAACTTACATTATTGAGCACCTTGTTATCGTCATTGTACGCAAAACTTACATTGTTGAATACAACATCGTATCCGTTGTTGTTGATTTTTGTATCGCCCGATTGAACCTCGTGGTCCAAAATTTCATTCATTCTGGCAACATTTGTCTTTGTGCTGATGATTGCGGCAAGATTTATTAGTGCGGCTTGCATAGGGTCATAAAGACGGGAAACAAGAAGCAAAAATACAAAGAATGTAAGTACATCAAGCTCACCTTTTACGAGTAACAACGAGCCGACGAGTGCGGTTGTTGCAATACCGAGCTTGAGCACCATCTGAGCACTTGACACAAAAATCGCTGTACCGAATTCACTTTTAAGTGCTCTGCTTTCTACCTTTTCAATCTTTTTGTCAAGTGTTGCAAGGTATCTATCCTCGGCGTTGTTTGATTTTAAATCTGCAACGGTGTCTATGCATTCCTGAATACCGTTTGCACAATCCATTTTTGCTTTCATTGATTTGTTTGAAAGCTTTTGCTGAACTTTTGCAGATGAGCCAACAATAATAAGTGCAATCGGAAGCACCCACAAAGAGGCAATCGCCATTTTGGCATTGAAGAAGAAAAGACTGATCGCCACTATTACCGTAGAAATCATTGAACCGACAAACGGCGGAATAAAATGAGAAAAGGCTGTTTCAAGATAGGTACAATCTGCCATAATTGTACTTGTTAAATCCGCCAAGTCTTTTTTTGCGAAAAAGGAAAGCGGAATTTTGCGTAACTTTTCGGCGAGAGTGAGCCTTCTTGTTCCTGTTTCAACATAGGTTGCAAGAAATGTAGAATTATATTGCCAAAGCGTTATACAAAAAACAACAAGCAAACATATAATTGCTCCGCCAACAAATAGAAGTGTATTGCTTTTTACATTTCCGTTCAACAATTCCTTAACAAATAAATATAACAGGGTTACGGGAAGCATAAATGAAATATCTTGCAAGGTACAGGCGAGAATACCCTTTATCAAGTCTTTTGCACCACGCCTTGAAAGTGCATATCTGTGCATAAGTTTTTCAATCATTTCAATTCCTCCTTTCCTACCTTCCATTTTACGGAGGTGAGATAATTTTTAAGCATTGAGGCAAACACACCGTTTTGACTGCAAAGTTCTTCTGATTTACCTTGTTCAATCAACCTGCCGTCTTTTAAAACATATATGCAATCTGCATTTTTAACGGTAGAAAGTCGGTGAGCAATCATAATAACGGTTTTGTTTTTTGAAAGTTCATTAAGAGCTTTTTGAATTTTAACTTCATTGTCGGGGTCGGCAAAAGCTGTTGCCTCGTCAAGAATAACAATCGGTGCATTTTTAAGAATTGCTCTTGCAATGGCTACTCTTTGTGTCTCTCCTCCGGAAAGATATACACCGTTTGAACCGATAACGGTATCAACTCCGCTGTCAAACTTCTCGATAATATCCATACATTGTGCTTTTTCAATTGCCGACATAACCTCATCCAAATTCGCATCCGGCCTTGCAAGGCGAATATTGTCAAATATACTGCCTGTGATTAACTTACTGTCTTGGAACACATACGACACTGTGTTTGTCAAATCCTCTTTTTGGATGTTTTTAACATTAACTCCGCCTACAAGAACTTCACCGCTGTCTGCGTCAAAAAATCTTGTAATAAGGTTTGCGAGTGTCGTTTTGCCGCCGCCGGACGGACCGACAAATGCAACTGTCTGACCTGATTTAATATCAAGCGAAATATCGTCAATTACCTTAATTTCTCCGTCATAGCTGTAGCTTACATTTTTAAGTTGAACAGATGCATCTGTCGGCTTTTGACATTTCGTTGATTTCAAAGGTGAAATGTTCATAACGCTGTCAATTCTTTTAAATGCATCGGCAACAATCATTTTGTTTTCGCTTTGAAACATTATTTTTGTCATTGTTACTGTTAAAATCGGAGTGATAATTACATAAAACAAAATATTAAGTATCAACTCATTTGTTATTTCGCCTTTTGCAAAAATCAAGCCGCCAAAAATAATGAATGCAAAAATGCCGTTAATCAGCATAGTGAACATTGCCATTGGCAAGCGTAGATTTTTTGTATAGGCGATTGCCCATTGGCTGTATGAATCAATAGCTTTTTTGAATTTTTTGAAGCTGAACACACTTTGGCCGAATGCCTTTACCACAGGAATACCTCTGACATATTCAACTGCTTCGTTTGACATATCGTCAAGTGCATTTTGATACTCTGTCATTTTTTGCTGAAGCGTTTTGCCCGTCATAAACGCCATCATAACGATAAATGACAAAGCAATGGGAATGAGGGAAATTAATCCGAATCTCCAATCAAACGCAATCAGGAATATAAGCAAGCCGATAGGTGTTACAACCGAGCCAACCATATCGGGAAGCTGATGGGCAAGATAGGTTTCGGTTGCAGCCGAGCAATCGTTTACAATTTTGCGCAGCTTTCCGCTTCCGAATTTTTCAATTTCCCCAAGAGGTAATTGTACAATTTTGTGCATCATCTGTTTTCGCATATTTGCCTGAACCCTGAAAGCACTTGTGTGTGAGCACATCAATGCGACAATGTAAATCAACATTGAAAGTGCGGCAAAACCCACTGCCGTTACGCCGTTTTTAACTATGCCCGTTGCATTTTCAAAATTTGGCATAACATCAAGCACTTCTTTAATTATTTTCCATATATAATAAAACGGAAGAAGTGCAAGCGCACTGCTGACTGCACTGAGCACCAAAGATATATAAGTGAAATACCTATAATTTTCGGCATAGTCCATCAGTCTTGAAAAGTTTGACTCCTTTTTTTCTTTCAATTTAATTCCTCCTATATAAGTATTTAGTTAGTCATTGCTAACTCGTATCTAAAAATTAAAGGGATTAAATCCCTAAAATTTTTGACCATCCTGCGATATAAAAGTCTTGAAATTCGCTGACATATTTTTTAGCGTTTTCTTTTTTCATATCGTGTTCAATAAGCTCAAATATGCCCGAAAACATACCGCTGACAATCATATGGCAAACCGCTTTTTCTATGGTTGGAACATCCTTGCCCTGCGAGCGCAAAGCATCAATGAATTGATAGGTTTCTTCAACTTCAATTTCTACCATATTATGAATAAAATTTTCATATGATGTGCCTTCGCTTTTACAAATTATTAGCTTAAACTCGTCAAAGTGTTCGTAAATGTAATCAACAATTTTGTTAAGGCTTGTTCGGCTTTCAACTCCCATATGATTTGCTTTTTCTTCTTCAGGCAGTTTTTTAAAATCCTCCTGCGCAGACATAAATATATTCATTATGGCTTTTGCGTGCTCTTCAACAAGAGCGGCAAAAAGTGCTTCCTTGCCGGAAAAATAACCATAAAATGCGCCTGTTGTTACACCTGCGGTTTTTACAATATTACGAAGAGAAGCCGAGTTAAAGTCTTTTTCCAAAAACTCTGCTTTGCCTGCAGATAATATTTTTTTTAGAGTTGTTGATTCCTCATTGGACATTATTCCACCTCATATAACACTGTTATATTGCGTTTAGTATAACACCGTTATATTGTGCTGTCAAGCGTTATAGTTTGAAATTTTCGGAAAAATAATATATTTTGTAAATTTTTACCAAACAGCATCAAAAATTGTTGACATCAATAATTTTTTGAATATAATAAAAGTAATGAATTGGGTTAGGTAATGCTAACCTGATAAATATAACAAATTAAAGACGAATTTGAAAGGAGATTTTATTATGATTAGTGAATTGGCAGCATTTGCAGGCGGTGTGTTGTTCGGCACGGCAGGAGTTAAGGCTTTGGGAAGCAAAGATGCAAAAAAAGCATATGCTCACACTGCGGCTTTTGGTTTGAGAGTTAAAGACTCTGTGATGAAAGCAGTAACAGAGGTTAAAGAAAACGCAAACGATATTTTAGCAGAGGCTAAGGAAATCAACGAGAAAAAAGCAGCCGAAGCACAGGAAAAAGCAGAACAGAGCGTTATTGAAAACGCAGCTGTTGCAAACGCATAAATTATCAAAAGGCTGTCAAATTGGCAGCCTTTTAGCAATTCGAGGTAAATATTATGAAATGTCAAATCTTGCACGAAACAAAAAACAGAATGAGAGTGCATTTTTGCAAAGAAAATATGACAATTGAAGAAGCGGATAAGGCAGATGCTTACTTGAAATCAATCAACGGAATCGAAGATGTTACGGTTTATGAAAGAACCTCTGATTTGATTATTTATTATTCCTTTGACAGGAGCGAACTGATTGAAATTCTTGCTCACTTCAGCTTTGAAAATGATGAAGTGAAAAACATTGAGATTGTCGGCACAGCAAGGCTTGTTCAGCGTGAATATGAAGAAAAGCTTATTATGACAATCATTTTGCGCTATTTCAGAAAAATATTTTATCCTTTACCTTTAAGAATTGCACTTGCTTATATTAAATCTATAAAATATATATTAAAGGCATTGAAGTCGCTTGCCAAAGGACAGCTGAACGTTTCGGTTCTTGATGCTGTGGCAATTACGGTTTCGCTTATAAGAGGTGATTTTGAAACAGCTTCAAGTGTTATGTTCTTGCTTAAAATCGGCGAAATTCTCGAAGAGTGGACCCACAAAAAATCTGTCAGTGACCTTGCAAACACAATGTCGCTCGGAATTGAAAAAGTGTGGTTAAAGAATAAAAATGATGAAGAGGTTTTAGTTTCTGCAAACAAGGTTAATGTAGGCGACAAAATTGTTCTGCGCACAAGCAATATGATACCGCTTGACGGTGAGGTTATCGACGGCGGTGTAACGGTTAACCAATCAGCTATTACAGGCGAAAGCGTGGCCGTGAACAAAACGGTGGGTTCTCGTGTATATGCCGGCACGGTTGTTGAAAGTGGCGAGTGTATTATAAAAGTTACGCAGATTAACGGTCAGGGAAGATACGACAGAATTGTAAAAATGATTGAAGATTCCGAAAAACTGAAATCATCACTTGAAAGCAAAGCATCAAATTTGGCGGATAAACTTGTACCGTTTAGCTTATTCGGCACGATATTTACATATGCAATTACACGAAATGTAACAAAGGCGTTGTCTATTCTTATGGTGGATTATTCCTGTGCATTAAAGCTTACAATGCCCGTTGCAGTTTTGTCTGCTATCAACGAATGCAGCAATTATAACGCAACCGTTAAAGGCGGAAAATACCTTGAAGCACTTTCAAGAGCAAATGTTATTGTCTTTGACAAAACAGGAACGCTGACAAACGCACAGCCGAAAGTTGCAGACATCATCACATTCGGCAACAACGACAAGGCTGAAATGCTCAGACTTGCCGCTTGCCTTGAGGAACACTTCCCACACTCGGTTGCAAATGCCGTTGTTAACGAAGCGAAAGCAAGAGGTCTTGACCACGCCGAACAGCATTCAAAGGTTGAATATATTGTAGCTCATGGAATTTCAAGCCTTGTCGGCGATGAAAAGGTTGTTATAGGCAGTTATCATTTTGTTTTTGAGGACGAAAATTGCACCGTGCCGCAAGATGAACAAGACAAATTCAATACAATACCAAACGAATATTCACACCTTTATATGGCAATCAACCGCACACTTGTTGCCGTGATTTGCATTGAGGACCCAATCAAAACGAATGTTAAGCAAACGCTTGACGATTTGAGGACAAACGGCATAGACAAAATTGTTATGATGACCGGTGACAGTGAACGCACAGCAAAGGCCGTTGCAGAAAAATTGGGAATCGATGAATACTATGCAGAAGTTATGCCCGAGGACAAAGCTATGTTTATCAAAAAAATGCAAACTGACGGCAATTCTGTTATTATGGTGGGCGACGGCATAAATGATTCACCGGCATTGAGTAAAGCAGATGTCGGAATAGCAATAAGTTCAGGTGCTGCAATAGCAAGGGAAATTGCGGATATAACCGTTTCGAGTGATGATTTGAATTCTCTTGTAACGCTTAAAGAAATAAGCAATCTTTTGATGGCAAGAATAAGGTCAAATTACCGCTCAATTATGTCGTTTAACACCGCATTGATTGTGCTTGGCGTTGTTGGAGTAATTCCTCCGACAACCTCGGCTTTTTTGCACAATGCTTCTACTCTTGCTTTTACATTAAAGAGTATGACGAAGCTGATGTAAATCCTGTTTCATTCGGAGATGAATTATTATTTAATGGTGATTTGAATAACAATGCGGATTTAGAGTTTCTTTTTAATTTTAGTAGTTTAGGCAGGTAGCTTGATGCTACCTGCCGTTTTTGTTAGTTTTTATTTTCTTGTTATTCAAAGTGTTTTTTACGTTGCTATGAGGTAATATTATTTCTAAATTGCTTAGGGGTTTTGCCAAATTCTTTTTTGAAGCAGGATATGAAATAACTCTCCGAGCAAAAGCCGAGATAATATGCGATATCAGATACGGAATAGTTTTCCTTTAACATTTCCTTTGAGGCTTGCAGCTTTTGTGCTTTAATATATTTTGACAGGTTGATTCCTATGTTCTTTTTGAATAAATATGATAAGTAATCTTCGGATAATCCACATTCTTTTGATAGGGTTGCAACGTCCAATCTTTCGTGAAGATGAGTATGGATGTAGTGCAGGCATTTTCTAATAGGTTGAGAGTAAACGCTATTCTCTCTGCTTTCGGCTACCATATCGGTCACGGTAATGCATTTTTGAATAATGAAATCGACTATATCATCAGTATTTGACATTTTATCAATACGCATTATACAGTTATCGGAAAAATTGTAAGCAGTAGTTTCGTCAAGTCCGCCTTGGATTGCCGAACGGGTAATCAATGCAAACAATGATACAGCCCAATATTTAATCTGTCTCAAGCTGTCATTCGACATTTTGCCGATGTTTATGCCACTGCCAATCATATTGTTAATCATCATTTTAACATCGGTACGACTACCCTTTTTAATTCCCGATAAAAATGCAATTTCTAACTCATAAGGAGTATGAATAATTCCGTTTTCTCTTTCATTAAAAATACGGCTCTCGTCGAGAATGTTAATTTTGTATTTACTCATTTTAATCACCATATTAAAAATATCATATTTAAATCTATTATTCAACGGTAATATTATATAAATATAAGAAATATTATATATTTTGAGAGTGCGTATCGATATGATGATATTGTAAAAGCGGGAGGTGCAAATATGATTAGCAGAACAAAGCCGGAATTAACAAAAGCACAAGTACAAGATATGTTTAACTCCGCTTGTCTTGGCGAAGTTATATCCTTTGATAAGCTCGGTGACGGAGAATATAATGCCGTTTATGATGTTGTGACCGATATGGGTAATTATGTATTAAAGGTTTCTCCGCTTGAAAAAACAGGAATACTGACCTATGAGCAGGATATGATGCGTGGAGAGGTTTTTTGGTATGCGCAAATCAGAACACATACAAATGTTAAGGTGCCGTATGTGTATTATAAGGATTTTTCTCACACCGTTTTTCCGTCCGACTATTTCATAATGGAAAGAATGCAGGGCGAACAGTTGAATAATGCCAAATTAACAAAGAAAGAAAAGCTTTGGTGCAAGGAAGAAATCGCAAGAATTATTTCAAAATTCCACAAGGTGCAAAACAACAAATTCGGTTATATTCAAAATCAATTATACGATAATTGGCATATTGCATTGCGTAGTATGACACTAAATCTAATTCACGACACCGAAAGAGTAGGCAGAAAAACCAAACGAGGCGAAAAACTGCTTAAATATATAGATGAACACAAGGATATATTGGAGTCCGTAACTTGCTCAATGGTTAATTTTGATATGTGGTACGGCAACATTCTTTGTACGAGGAAGAATGATAAATTGGAATTGATAGTTATTGACCCTGAGCGAACTGTATGGGGCGATTCGATTTTTGATTTTGTAAATCTTGAATTTGAAAAAATGTTGAATAAAAAAGCCACTTCATTGATAGCGTATAATGAGACAGCAAAAATTGAGGTTAACGGCACAAAAGAGGAAATGATTAGGTTTGCTTTGGGCTTAGGTTATTTGGCATTAATTCAAGAGACGGAAAAGTATTACAGATACACTCCCTGCCATTTTGGTTGGTGGAGAAACGTTGCTTCCTGTAAATTTTTATATTCAAACGCATTTAGAATTTTGAAGTATGGAACGAATTAAAATTAATTCTATAACTATTGGCGAAGCAAAAAAACACGCTGCTTTTGTTGTAAAAAAAGAGCTTTGCTGTAATGTCAACAAAGTTCAATATCTTGGCGGCGGCTCGTTTGGATATATCTATAAGGTTGATATTGACAGACCGCCTTATACTGTTGTGATGAAAGCTTGCCGATGTGATAATATGTGTGAGCGAGAAGCATTTGAACTAAATCTGTTAGCAAAAGATAGTTTAATACAAATACCAAAAGTATACTTTACATATTTGAAAGACGATATAGTTTCTATTGACTATATTTGTATGGAGTATGTCGAAGGAAAAGATTGTTTTACTGATTTTTCAAAATTGTTTTTATCAAAAGCAAAAAAGCGTGCATTTGCTGATAAGATTACATCGGCAATGTATGCCTGGCACTCTAAAACTAATGACAAGTTCGGCCTTGTTCAAAATGCGAATTATGACGAATGGTTAGATTATTATAAACCGTTTGCGTTTGATATTCTGCAAAAAGCTCGTAATATGGTTGATAGAGGAGAATTAGAATCGTACTTTTTGAAAGTGATGGAATTAGCTTGGAATAATTTTGATTATATTTTCAGCGAAAAAGTTGAACACGCCTCATTAATACATGGCGATCTTAATGTAATGAATATACTGGCAGATGATAAGCTTAATCCTATTGCAATAATCGATCCGCTTGAAAGCAAATGGGCAGACAGGGAATATGATTTGTTTCAATTAAAAAATTTAACCGGAAATGCTTTTGGCCTTTATGAAATGTATAAATCAAAATATCCAACATCAAAAAACTGTGACTTAAAGGTTGCTTTTTATGCAATGTTTCACGAAATATATTGTTATATTCGTTCAGGCAGAAGAACAAAGATTAATCATTTGCGTTGCTTATTAAATTTGAAAATAGAACTAAACAATGTTAGTATTCACTCTTGAATTCTCTGCCATAAAAAGAGCTGAAAATCAGCTCTTTTTTATTTATTTTTCCCTATTTTTGCTTGTGTTTATGATATTGATATTTTTAGAATTTTGTGATATATTGAGTACGGCTCTTCTTCGTCGCAGAGGTAATGCATTGTCGCTTGAAAGCAGTATCACCCTTGCAACTTACATTACCAAAGATGTAGTAGATTATTATGACGAAGTGTATGCCGAGTTTACCCGAAACGGTAAAACTGAAAAAGTATATCCGTCTGGTAAAACATTAACTTCAAATTCAATCGTTTATTGCATATTTGATTATACGGGTATTTCACCGCAGGCTTTAGGTGATGATGTAAGTATTACATTCTATGGCGTCAAAGACGGTGTAACATATAACGGTAATGCTTATAAATACAGTGCAACCGACTATATTAAGTCAACGCTGAATAAGCCTACATCTTCTGCAAAGCTTAAAACTTTGCTGGTTGATTTGGTATATTACGGCGAGGCTTGTCAGGTATATCAAAACTATAAAACCGATAATTTACTTACCGATATACTTACCGATGAGCAAAAAGCACTTCGCAGCACGGCTGATTTGAATTTAACGAATATCAAGAATGCAAGCTACGAAACCTGCGAAAACAGGCTTGTAAAGTTTGGTACGGCATTGAGGCTGAATAATTCGGTTGAAATTGCAATACCGCTGAATATGACCAATGTTACTCTTGATGACCTTTCATTCAAAGTAAAAATAGGTTCAAGAACATTGACATATACCTATGCCGAAAATCCGGATAATTTTGAAAAAGGCAAAGACGGTTATTGGTATTTCTATTTTGACGGTGTTTATGCAAATCAAATGAGTGATGAAGTATTTATCACTGCATACAAAGGCGCTGAGCAAGTCAGCTATACACTTAAGTACAGCGTGGAATCCTATGCCGCAACTGTTACTGATGCAAAGTTAAAAGCAGTTACAGACGCAATGATGCGTTACGGCAATTCCGCAAAAGCCTATGCAGGCAAATAATCGGCATATCAGTTTTAATTTTAGACATGAAATAATTAAGGAGGTATTAAGATGAAGGAGAAGTATATCAAACCTGATTCGTACATTCAAAAGTTTGCTGCCGTTGATGTAATTACGACATCCGGTGGCGGCGATGAACCGATTGTCACTCCACCTGATTGGAACGACTAAAAAGTAAAGGAGTCAAGATTTTATGTCTTGACTCCTTTTAATTGTTTGGCAATTGATGCCACCGGTTCAACCGGGGGCATCTTTGCTGAAAAGATAAAAACAAACGGCAGATGATTTCTCATCTGCCGTCAGACTGTCGATAAAGTTTCCGAATCGCGCCAATAAAATAAATTAACCGTTTTAATGTTATCAGGATTCTTTTTTATCTTTGCTTTCCGCTTTTTCTTCGCCGCTTTTTTCATTGGCCTTTTGCGGATTTTCTTTGCATACAACCGCGGTTTGCACCTGGTGGTTTTTAACGCTTAAAACCTTTATCACAAGCCCTGCGGTTTCGATTTCAAAGGGCTTATTGCCATCGTCCGGAACGGAGCCGAGCGCGTCAAACACAAGGCCGCTGAAGGTGTCACATTCCTCGCTTTTGAGTGCAATGTCAAGTGCGTCTTCAATATCGTCTATATCGGGGTTGCCCGTGATTTTCCAGGTTCTTGAATCAAGCCTTTCAATTGATTCCTCGGGCTTAGCCTCGTCTTCGTCGTAATCAAAATCGCCCACAAGCTTTTCGAGCAAGTCGTTAATTGTTATTATTCCCGTTGTGCCTCCGTATTCGTCAAGCACAATCGCAAAATTATGGCGGCTCTTTTTCATGTTTTTAAAGAGCACATCAAGTTTAACGCTTTCGGGCACAAAGTAGGGCGGGCGCACCGCCTTTTTCATAACCGTTTCGCGGTCTTTTGTGTTGAGCCTGAAATAATCCTTGGCGTTTAAAAGACCCACAACATTATCAACGGTTTCATCGCAAATCGGATAAATTTTGTGCCTGCTGCCGTGAATTGTTTTATCCCATTCCTCGGGGCTTTCGTCCAGCCAAAGAAGGGAAACCTCTGTTCTGTGCACGGCGGCTTCGCCTGCCGTTAAATCGTCAAATTCAAACACATTTTGGATAAATTCCTGCTCTGTTTTATCTATTGCGCCGCTTTCGCTGCCCACATCAACCATCATTCGGATATCTTCTTCGCTCACATCCTCTTCGGTTTCGTTTGGGTCTATTTTAAACAGGCGCAGCACCAAATTGGTGGAGGTCATAAGCAGCCAAACAATCGGCTTGAATATTATTGAGATAACATAAATAAGCCCCGAAATGCCGAGAGCCACCTTTTCCGCCTTGCGCATTGCGATTCGCTTCGGCACAAGCTCGCCGAAAATTATCGTGAAAAACGAAAGAAGCAGTGTAATCGAAATAACAATAATACTGTTGAGCGTGCCTGTGGGAATATTTACTCCGGTTTTCAAAATTGCTTCAACAATCGGACCCGCAAAGTTATCTGCGGCAAAAGCCGAGCCCAAGAAGCCGGCAAGCGTTATTGCAATCTGAATGGTTGCCAAAAAGTTTGAGGGCTGCGAAGTCAGCTTCACAAGATTTTTTGCTTTTTTGTTGCCCTCTTTGGCAAGCTTTGCCATTTTATTGTCGTTTACGCTTACTATTGCGATTTCCGCTGCCGCAAAAACTGCATTCAGCGCAATCAAAGCCACCTGCAATAATAGCAGAGGCCATATGGAACCGTCCAAAATCAATCCTCCGATAAAAAAATATATTTGTATAATATAATACAATAAAGCATAAGCTTTGTCAACACATCTTAAGCAAGCGAGAATAATCCGAACACGCCTCAAACAGAGCCTTTTCGGTGTATTT
>OMFC01001031.1_pt1 | contig 12894 bp, 10 predicted proteins | sample 1645531 | NCBI WGS metagenome assembly OMFC01 (sample SAMEA103958112, study PRJEB25191) | human gut metagenome | biome: human-associated habitat [ENVO:00009003]; feature: intestine environment [ENVO:2100002]; material: feces | place: Germany | collected 2013/2015 | reverse complement strand
CGCCACATTCAGCGGCTTCCAGTTACCAAAGATCATAACCGCCAGCGCCAGGAAGCCGAAGCCCGCCACATCGCCGTTGGCCGTGCAGTTGGCCGTGGTCAGGGCGTAGACAAAGCCGCCCATGCCGGCCAGCGCGCCGGAGATGGTCGTACCGGCATAGCGCATCTTGTACACGTTGATACCCACGGAGTCCGCCGCCTGGGGATTTTCACCGCAGGAGCGCAGCCGCAGGCCAAACCGGGTCTTGTACAGCAGGATCGACAGCACCACGAAAATGATGATGCAGACATAGGTCGCCAGATACACCTTGTGCAGGAAGGTATTGCCCAGGAAGCCCAGGTCGTCCGTTTTTGCGTAGCCCAGAGTGGTCTTCTTGATCATGAACCAACTGGCCGCATCGCCGGTGGCCATTTGCAGGGTGTTCTGGTTGGCGATGATACGGATGAGGAACAGCACCAGGGCCGGAGCCATCAGGTTCAGCGCCGTACCGCCGATGGTCTGGTCCGCCCGCAGATTTACGGAGGCAAAGCTCAGCAGCAGGGAGAAAATGGCACCGAATATAGCCGCCACCAGCATAGCCAGCAGCTCAAAGCCCTGCAAAGCCACCCAGTCGCCGGCAGCCTTGGCCGCGTCGTAGACGTGGTTGGTCTGCATGATGTTCACGAACAGCACGCCGATAAACGCACCCAGGATCATAATACCTTCCAACGCCAGGTTGATGATACCGCTGCGCTCAGCGAACACGCCGGCCAGCGCCACGATCATCAGGGGAACGGCGTAGATCATGGTCTGTTGGATCAGAAATGTCATGCCTGCTCCCCTCCTTCCTCCGGCTGCTCAGGTACCTGCGGTGTTTCCTCCATCGGTATGTCCGGTATATCCTCCGGCGGCGCATCCAGTGGCTGTGTCTCCGCCTCTGCCGGTATATCCGCCGTGGTGGTCTTGTTGGCCTCCACGACGAGCTTCTTTTTCCGTCCAGTCAGCATCATCTGGATGAGCAGAGAGAAGGCGGACAGATACACGATGACGGAGATGATCACGTCGGTGATGTACTCGTTGTAGGCAGTCAGGTTGGTCAGCTGCAGACCGACGATATCCAGCATGGCCATGAAGATGCCGGTGAAAATGACCGCGATGGGGTTGTTCACCGCCAGCAGTGCCACGGGGATTCCGTTAAAGCCCACGCCGGGCAGGGCCTGATAGGTGTTCCAGTAGAATTCGGTGTTGCCGCTGAGCCAGTACAGCGCGGCGCCGGCGCCGGCCAGCGCGCCGGCAATGGCCATGGACAGCACGATATTGCGCTTATCGGGGATACCGGCGTAGCGGGCCGCATGGCGGTTGGCGCCGCAGGCCTTCAGCTCATAGCCGAACACCGTCTTCTCCATGATGATGTACACCACGATGGCCAGAATGATGGCCACCAGAATACCGGCATTGACCTGGGAGCCGGGAAACAGCTGATCCAGTCCCAGCTTGGGTGTGGCCACACCGTTGAAGGTGGTCTTGTAGATGTAACCGGACTTCGTGCCTTCTGTTACGTTCTTGAAGCTGCTGATATCAAACATCCAGGTGACAAGATTGGCTGCGATCCAGTTGGTCATGATGCAGGCCAGCACCTCGTTGATATTCAGCAGCGCCTTCAGCAATCCGGGGATCGCACCCCACAGGGCGCCAGCCAGCATACCGCCCAGGAAGGCCAGCAGCCAGATGATGCCCACGGGCACGGACTCGGAGGGGATGCCCAGCGCGACGGACAGCGAGACAAGCGTACCCATCAGATACTGGCCGGGTGCGCCGATATTGAACAGGCCCGTCTTGAAGGCCACCGCCACGGAAAGGCCGGTCATGATCAGCGGCATGGCGCGGAAGAGCATATTGCCCACATTCTGGGCGTTAAAGCCCCAGGTCAGCGCGCCCGCAGCGTCGCGGCCTGTGCTGAGGATGCCGGCAAAAATCAGCCGGACACCCTCCCACATACCGGCAGTGGTGATCTTCTGCTCCGCCAGGCCCACAATAATGACCACGATGCTGCCCAGCAGCAGGCCGGCCAGGATGGACAGCAGAGAGGCCAGGACCTTCTTGGTGCCATTCTTGGCATACAGATCTGTCAGTTTTTGCTTCACGCCGTCTCACCCTCTTTCTTGTCCGCCCGCTTGGCGCCGGCCATATAGAGGCCCAACTCCTGCACGGTGATCTGCTTCGGGTCGAACTCACCCACGATCTCACCCTCGTACATGACCAGGATGCGGTCGGAAAGGCTCATGACCTCGTCCAGCTCCAGGGATACCAGCAGCACTGCCTTGCCGGCGTCACGCTGCTTCACCAGCTCCTTGTGTACGTTTTCGATCGCGCCCACGTCCAGGCCGCGGGTAGGCTGGACCGCCACGATCAGCGGCTTGTTGCGGTCCACCTCGCGGGCGATGATCGCCTTCTGCTGGTTGCCGCCGGACATACTGCGGGCGGTGGTCACGGGGCCCTGTCCGCTGCGGATATCGTATTCCTCGATCAGCCTCTCGGCGTAGGCACGCACCGCGTCCTTTTTGATAAAGCCGCCCTTTTCGAATTCCGGCTCCTTATACCGCTGCAGCACCAGGTTCTGCTCCAGCGTAAAATCCAGCACCAGACCGTGCTTGTGCCGATCCTCGGGGATGTGGCTCATACACTCTCCACGGCGACGGATGCTGGCGTGGGAGATATCCTTGCCGCACAGCGTCACCGTGCCGCCATTGCTCTTATCCAGGCCGGTGAGCGCGTGAATGAACTCCGTCTGTCCGTTGCCGTCGATACCGGCGATACAGAGTATCTCGCCGGCGCGTGCATCAAAGCTGACATGGTCCACGGCGTTGCGCTTGTGGGTATGAGAGGGCACACACAGATCCCGGACCTTCAGCACCACATCCGTGGGCTTGGCCGGCTCCTTTACGACCTCCAGCTGCACCGGGCGGCCCACCATCATGTTGGACAGCTCCTGCTTGTTGGTGTCGCAGGTGTTCACCGTGCCCACATACCGGCCCTTGCGCAGAACGGTGACCCGATCCGCCACGGCCATGATCTCGTTGAGCTTGTGGGAGATAAACAGGATGGACTTGCCCTCCTTGGTGAGGCTGCGCATGATGTCCATCAGCTCGTCGATCTCCTGGGGAGTCAGAACGGCGGTGGGCTCGTCGAAGATGAGGATCTCGTTGTCGCGATACAGCATCTTCAGGATCTCCACCCGCTGCTGCATACCCACGGTGATGTCCTCCACCTTGGCGTCCAGGTCCACCCGCAGGCCGTACCGCTGGGACAGCTCCTGGACCTTCTGCCGGGCCGCCTTTTTCTGCAGGAAGCCCAGCTTGGTGTCCTCCGCGCCCAGGATGATGTTGTCCAGGACGGTGAACACGTCGATGAGCTTGAAGTGCTGGTGCACCATGCCGATGCCCAGCGCCGTTGCGTCGTTGGGGTCGTTGATCTTCACCGGCTTGCCGTTTTTGCGGATCTCGCCCTCCTCCGGCTGATACAGGCCGAACAGGACGGACATCAGCGTGGACTTGCCTGCGCCGTTTTCGCCCAGCAGGGCGTGGATCTCACCCTTGCGCAGCTGCAGGGTGATGTCGTCGTTGGCCTTGATGCCGGGAAACTCCTTGGTGATGTGAAGCATTTCGATCACATACTGGGGAGATTGCTCCATGCCGCCACCTACTTTCTCTCATTTTCCTGCCCGCTGCAATCGCTTCCGCCAGCGGACAATGTAACAAGTTTATTATAACGGTTGCGGTCGGGAATTGCAAGAACGAACCGGAAAAATAGATGTTTTTTGCATCCTTTTGCATCCGGACGAAAACATCGCCGCTTGACAACCTATCGTTCGGTAGCGTAATGTAATAGACGTCATGCATTACTTCAGGTTCTATAATAAATGTTGGGGTCAGGTGATGAACCTGGCCCCAACATTTATTATAGAACCTTTTTCTCTATCACGTCAGTTTGGCTCAGCCGGAGGGGTTTCATTTTTCCTGTTCTTTCAGCAGGGAATTGGGCGATATCTCAAGTGTTACGCCGCCCATACCAAGGGTGGTTTTGATCCCGATGCCGCAGAGAGTGGAAAACACCAGCAGCAGCTTCCACACCTCCTGCATAGGCGCGCTGAGGGCGGAGGAGAGTGTCAGGTGTCCCGAAAATCCGGGGATTCTTGCGGATTTCAGCGTATAGCGCCCCGAGCGAAGCTGATAGTCTGTGATGCGGACGCCGCGCTCCAATGCGGCTGCCGCATCCTCGTCATCCAGCGAATACTCCGGAAACCATGCGCTCCATTTGGCCAGCAGACTCCTCAGCAGCAGCCGCTCCTGGGGAAAGATCACATAGCTGCCGTCCTGCTTGAAGGAGCTGGTGGTGTGAAAGCGTATGGTGACCCGCGAGGGCAGCCGCAGCTCCCTGGCGTACAGAACAAACTCCTGCGCCGATGCAAAGCACCGCTTGTCCAGCAGAGCGGCCTGCAGCGTTGTTTGGCGCAGCGCAATGCAGGAAATGCTCTCCAGCACGGGCTCCAGCAGCTCATACAGCTCCCCTTGAAATACACTGACGACCCATAGGGTCCGGTTTTCCGCCTTATCATAGCGGATATACTGCGAGAGGGGTTTTTCTCCCTGCTCATGCAGCTGCCGGCCGATATCCTCCGGAAGCTGCTCCAGAAGCCAGCCATATAAGCGGTAAGCCATCATAGACGGAATGGGGGCCCCATCGGCAGAGCGCAGAGCGAAGCAATATTGTCCGATCACCGCACAGACACCTCGCAGATTCCGTAGGGATACATTTTCCCGTTCCACTGGGTGTATTTCATCATATGGGGCGACATCCCCCACCCCTCGTCATATTGATGGTAATGTCCCCGGAAGGTGCGGTGCATATATGCAGAGACCTCATGCAGCGCCTGCTCCTCTCCATAGTAGGGATAGGCCAGCGATTTGGAAAAGAAGCCTGCGCCGCCGCCGAGGATCAGGCAGTGATTCATTCTGCCCGGAGCCGCCCCTTCCGGCAGTGCAAAGCCGCAGGCGTAGGTTTCCTCATAGTATCGGTCAAACGCCTCGATGGCGTCCATAATGGACCCGCCCGTCAGCTGTCCGTGCAGGACGGATCGATCCAGCGTCAGAGAAAAGCGGATCCTTGTTCCCGGAGCCACTGCCTCGCAGCACAGATTGATGGCATTGACCTCCCCGCCGAATGCCGTGTCTCTCTTTCCGGTCAGCGTCATGGCGTTGTTGGGGATGGGTTCGCTGTCGGAAACAAGCACACCCCGCAGAAGGCTGCTCACGGCGTCCAGGCGCGTTTTTCCTTTGCTGTCGCGGGCAAAACGCAGGGTGTTCAGATATTCCCGCTCCGGAATACCGTCCTCCTTGCTGTAGTCCCGCCAATTCCGGGTGCCCAGTATCCCCTGCTCCTGCATGGCCTGATACAGCAGGACCGTGCGCAGGGCGCCCTTGACACTGCTGCCGGGAACATAGGGACGGAAGGCATTGTCGCGCATAAATGCCTGAATATTCTTCAGACTGTGTTCCGCGTCCAGCGCATCGCCTGCCGGCAGGTCGTAAACGCAAAGCGCCCGGATTCCTGCCTCGTCCAGTCCGCACTCCTGCCGGAGGAAGCTGTGGAGGTTGGTGCTCCCGCCCAGAATAAACCGCTCATAGCTGTCGGCCAGATCCTTTTCCGCCAGAAAGTGAATAAACCGATTGCGGTGCAGCACAGAGACCCGATTGCTCCTGCGGTTATAGATATACTCCGTGCGCTGATAGCTCTGACCGCTGCCGACAAACAGCGGAGACCGCACGGTCAGGATCAGCTCATACTGCTGAAGCTGTTCCAGCTTTCTCATACGGACACCCCCAAAAGAAGCGGCTTGCTGAAGCGATACACCGGATGGTCCTGCCTGGCCGCCAGATAGAGAGCTCCGCCGAAGCGCCGCCGCACCACAGAGCCTGCCGTCAGGAAGAATTGCTCTCTCTTTTTCTGCCCCGATGGCGCAAAGGAGTCGGAGCTGACAAATCCGCCCCGTCTGGTCAGCGTGTAGGACGCATCTTCCATGGTGCGCTCCAGTTCCTCCTCATCAGGAAGCGCCGTGGTAAGCAGCAGATAGGCGGGAGCATCCCGGCAAAGCGCCCGGAACAGCCACGCTGTCTGCTCATCGAAGGGTTCATTCAGATAAATCTCATCATCTACCGTAAACTTTCCGTAGCCGGAGCTAACCTTTCCGCCGATGCCGCTCAATCCCAACGCACGCATCAGTGTGCGCAGCCATGCGGCATCATCACTTTCAAGCCCTGCCAGCACATACAGGCCGCAGTCCTCCGCAAAGCGAAAGGCGCCCACATGATAGGGGAGCGTGTCCTGCCCCTCAAAAACGGCGGCGCGGGTGCTGTCCATGGGAACACCGAAGCACTGTTTTTTCCGGCCGGCATCGAACAGCCCCTGGCCGCGCATACAGGCGAGATAGTCCGCCATGTCCTCCACGGCAATATACGCCAGGTTTTTCATAGCCTTGCGTTCTGCCCCCGCAGTATGACCGTCCGTCCGGGCAGTCAGAAACGGGCGGGGCAGATAGTACCGCTCGCCGCACCAGGGCATGGCGTCGGAGAGAAACAGCTGATCCTTTTGGGCTTTTTCAATCAGCGCTTCCACGCCGCTGTTGCCATACAGCGTCCGCGCCGTATGGCAGAGGGCTGAAAACAGCGTATCCGCGCAGAAGTGATCCTCCGAGGTGTAGAGCGAAAGCGCACTGTCCGAAGAGCCAAAATGGCAGGGCGTGTGAAAGCTCAGCTTAAACAGGAAGTAATTCATACGCCTCTACCTCCTTGAAAAGGGCACACAGAGGTTCAAGCTCCACAGAGGTTTCAAAAGGCTCCAGCCGGAAATCACACAGGCTCACCCGGCCGCTTCCGCGGGAGCCGTGGCCGCCCAGATAGTCCATCTGCAGCAGCTTCATCCCCTTGGCCAACAGGGCAAAATCCTCGGCGGTCTGCCCCGCATCCTCCACATCGTACACAATGCTGACGGCAAAACGGGTGCCTGCCACCACGCGCTCAATAAAGCGGGGGTTTGCAACGGAGGTGGCCCGATTGATGGCGTTTTCCGCCTTGACCTCGGTGATATGAACACGCTCCATCTCCTCTGCATTGGCCACAAAGCAGTCGGCGAACTGCAGGCGGGCGCGGTGCACCGGATTGGCGCTGCCAAAAAGGCGCTTGATGCGTGCGTCATCCTGATCAAAGTCGGGCATACGCTGGATATCCTTGCTGAGACTTCTGGCCAGAAGGGAACGCAGCTTGCCCTTCAGGCTGCTGCCGGGGATCATAGGCAGTCCGGTCAGCGGATCGCGCACCACCTGGCTGTCTACTGCGCCGATGGCGCTGAAGGCATTGCCTGCGCCGATATGCAGACCGGTGCGCACCACCAGGCAGCAGCGGATGATCATTTTTCCGTACATAAGCCTTAACCCTCCTTCATGTGCAGAATGAAGCGATGGTATGCCACCAAGGCTTCCATATAATGGGCGAAGTCCATCAGCTTAGCCCGGGAATCACCCAATCCCTTTATATACTCCAGAAGCTGCGCGCGCTCCAAAAACAGCTTTACCGCATCGTCGCGCCCCGCCTCATAGACCATGCGGATCCGCAGTGCGATCAGCCCCGAGGCGCTTTCCTCGGAAATGGTATCCGCCGTGCGCAGGTTTTCCCGATTATAGATCTCCGACACCAGGCTCAGCAGATTGCGGATCTTGTTGGTGCTGATCTTGTTCCGTTCATCATACAGCGAGCGGATGACCCGCTCCGCCTCGTCCACATAATTTGCAGGCAGCGGCCTGGCAGTGACCTGGCGGGGCGGGCGCGATGCATTGCGGTTTGGCTGCCTGCCCTGGCTGTTTCTGTCATTGTAGCCCATCCTTCTACCCCCTCTTTCTGTTTCGATACACATAGATGCAGATGGCCGTGAGAAGCTCTCCCCGGTCGGCGCTGTTCAAAGCCCAACGGTACATATCCTCCGAAAAGCGCTTATAGCCGGGGTAATTGGGCGCGTTTCTTTTCGGCTCCAGTCTTGCAAGCAAGTAGGCATAGCGCGCCAGAGCGATTCCGCCCCCAGCCTGCGCCTGACGCAGAAGCTCCATCAGGCGATAAAGAAAGGCCGTGCCGTGTTCGCTGTCGCCGGAGGAAAAATATCGCTCCAGAGTGACCAGCTTTTCGCCGCAGATCCGTTCCAGATAGGTATCCCATGGGTAGCAGTGTCCGTCTCCTGCAGCAAAGAGGGCGATGCCGTCCTTATGCGGCAGGCTCTTTGCCTCATCCTCCAGCCCGGCGGTGAGAGAAGCGGCCTGACGGATGGGGAAATGATCCCCATAGATGCCGATCCCGGCGCTGATGGTCAGCGCGCCGCAGGTATAGCGGCGCAGAGCCTCCCGGATCCGCCGCGCCCCCTCCAGCACATCCGTCCATGCGCCCACCAGGAACACATCGTCGCCGCCGGAATAGACCACGGCCACCTGCAAGGCCCGGCAGTGCTCAAATTCCCCGCTGAGGATGGGATTGATATAGCCCTTGAAAAACAGCGACATCTGCCGGGAAAACGCCGCCGTGCGGGACAGCGTGACAAAGTGCTGGCGCTTCACCGGATCGCTCTCCGCGGCGCATTCGTAGCCGGAGACAAAGGACTGCCCCAGATTATCCACATCCATGCGGCACACGCCCAGGCGGGGCACACCCTCCGAGGCGCCGGCCAGCGCCGCCATGCTGTTGTCGGCGGCGTATTCGCCCACATAGATGCGGGTGCTGTAGCGCAGGCCCGCGCAGAAGCGATTCTTCGTATAGACGCGCGCCACGCCCTCGCCTGCGAGAAGCTGTCTTGCCCGGGCCTCATTGGTAAGGATAAAGGACAGCGCACCCTGGGCGGCAGGCAGTGTGAAGTCTGCACCGGCCGCATCGCGGCTGACCACATACACATCCTGTCCCTGGATTTTCCGGGACAGGCTCTCGAACAGGGCGCACCAGAGGCAGATGCAGGTATCCTCCTCCCCGTCGCGCAGGGCGTCTGTCCTGCCGCAGATCCGGCATTCCCGCTGGCCGGGGTCCTGATGGCTCTGGTTCATCCGGCGAAGCTGCTGCACCGAATAGCGGTGCAGCTTCTTTTTTGCCACCTGATGGCTCACCCGGCGGAACATCGCCTGATAGGGGGCCTCCTCCGCCGGGGTGTTGGTCAGATCGTTGGCGCTGCAGGGGGTATAGCCGTCTGCCAGATACAGCCGCACGCCAAACTGCTCGATGAGGAAGTCGTTGAAGCGGGTGTTCCACGCCTGGATGGCCCGGACGGTCCTTTCCGTGTTGGGCAGCAGCACATAGCAGTGCCCGCCGCCGCTGTAGAGCAGATTGGCCCGGCTGAGGCCGCACAGCTGCAGCAGCTCGTCTATGTAATGCTCCATGCACAGCTCCAGAAAGAAGGAGCGGCTTCGCAGGGACTTCAGCGCATTCCTGGTGGACACGCTGTAGATGAACTTCTGGATGCCGGAAAAATCGGCGGAATAGAGCAAAAACGCCTGCTGCAGGCGGAAGCTCTGCTCCTGCTGCACCAGGGCGGTGAAATAGTCCGTTTCGCCCCGATCCAGCAGATACTCGCTGATGCACGCCCCCACGGCGGCAGTGACCTTGCTGTGGTCATACAGGGAAATGTCGGGACTTTCCCCGGTGTTGGTGCTGGAGGGCACGGTGCCCATACAGCTCTCCCAAACGGACAGCAGGGAGTTGAGCCACTCCTCCTGCGGCGGCAGGGCGGAAAGCTCCCGGCGCAGGGTCAGCAGGATCTGCTCATAGTCGCCGGCGGAGAGGCGGAAGGACCCGTCCAGCGGCAGACGAAGGCAGCCGTCCAGTGCGTGGGGCGGCAGGGTGTGCCCCGGATGCTCCCCGTTGAGATGGGTGAACACCGGCGACAGGGGCAGATAGCGGTCAAACCGCGTTTCGTCGCCGGTCTGCCGCCGGTCGGCGGCAGCGGCGATGTTGTCGGCAATGTAGGCGATGGCGGCAAGGGGGTCGCAGTCCTTTGCCTGACGAAGCTGGGCGGCGTGGTGATAGCGGATGCAGTCCAGCACGGCCTTGGCCTGTCCGTAGCCGTCGATGTCCCGGACAAAGCGATATCCGGCCTCGCCGTGCCGCCCGTCGGAAATACCGGCGCGGTAGACCGCCTTGCCCACATCATGGAGCAGACAGCCGAAGGTAGCTTGTACGGTTTGCGGGTTCATGAGGATCCCTCCTTTCCAAAGGGTCGTCCCCTTGCGGGGTGTAAGTTGTTCCCAGGGATACGGGGAATCCCGTATACCATGCCTTGTTACCGTCCCCTTGCGGGGTGTAAGTTGTTTCCGGAATGCCACGAGTAAAAATGAACCAGGCGGACATGTTACCGTCCCCTTGCGGGGTGTAAGTTGTCTCTGGCGGGAGGGGCAACGCCGCTGCCTCTGGAGAGTTACCGTCCCCTTGCGGGGTGCGAGTTGTTTCGGCAATAGTATACAGCATCTCCGCGGAATGCTCAACCGCATTTGTTTGATTTCAACATGCCATCCCACCGGATTCCGCTTTTTATCAAGAACCCGTATCAATACTGCTTCTGAATATAGCGGATGATGCGCTCATAGATGTGGAAAACCTCCGGGTCGCAGGCGGGGAACAGCAGGAGAATGCACCGCTCGATCAGCGAAATGATCTGCTCCGGCGTCTTGCCGCACGCCGCCCGGATCTCGTCCGCCGTCACCGCGCACAGGCGGTGGGCCAGACCGTTGCGCACCTCCTTCAGATCGGCATAGCAGCGGAAATAGGTTTTGGTTTCCTCCGGCTGTGTGGACAGGATGTCCAGTATATCGTCGCAAAACGGCGTGCTCAGATCGGACGCGCGGCATTCCCACGTCCCCGTCACATAAAGCCGGTCGTACAGCTCCGGCATCTTTTCCTGCATCAGGCCGGGCTCGATTTTCATGCGCCCTCCGTACTTCGATTGCACATGGGTCAGATCATACCCATAACGCTTGGGCAAAAGCTGATTCAGCAGCGTTTCCTGCAGGCGCAGGGTCAGCGGCTCCATGTGCAGCACAAATTCCGTGTAGCTGTGGGAGCAGAGCAGATTTTTCATCAGCAGCGCATACTCGCAGATGTCCTGATGCGCGGGGGCAGCCTCCGGCAGATACAGCTTCAGGCCAAGCCCGTATCCCCGCACGGCTTTCCGGGCCTCCTCCGGCAGCAGGTCATTGCGATAGGCCATGTGCTTCACCAGGGCCATCAGCTCCTCCGACAGAGGCGCCGGACGCATTTCCGCAACGCCCCGGAAACACCGCTGATTCAGCAGCGCCTCCACCTGCTGCCATTGATTCTTGCGGCGCACGGAGAACAATTCCGGCTCAACGCAGCGGTTGGGCGCGCCCTCCTGCTCGTCCTCATTGCACTCGATCTCCAGGTCGATGTCGTAGTTTTCGCTGTCGTTGGTGCGAACGGTGGTGCCGGCCTTCTTCTCCGGCGTTTTCACCTGTATGCCCCGGGCATGATAGCGCAGCTCCAGCACCATCTGCGACAGCAGCATCTGCATCTGGGGCGTGCCGGAGGTGATGTTCACCAGGATCTCCGCATCCGCATACTCGCGGCTCAGCCGGTTCATCACGTCGTGGAGCGGCTGATCCAGCTCGTCCATATCGGAAACATCACTGACGGAAAGATCCTGCTCCAACACCGCCGGAGCGTAGCCGTCCCAATGGGACCTGAGATGGGAAAACACCTTTTCATAGCGTTCGTCCGCCTCCGCCAGCTTTCGCACCTCAGGCGTAAACAGCAGGCAGACCACCTCGGGGCGGTAGTGGCGCAGAATGTGCAGCATAGCGCCGTCGCGCTCACCGCGAACGGGATCGGTGGTCCCTAAAAAGCTCAACAATACCTGCCTGCGCGTGGTTTTCTTTTTCATGATGCAGCCCCTCTCTGCTGTTATCAATTTCTCCGAATCTGCCGCCTGTATAGTATACCATAGTTGTATGTGTATCACAACTGTCGTTGGCATTTATCCGTTAAAAATGCCGGATAGAGATCAAGCCGTATCCGGATACATTTCGTCTCCGCACGGCCGTCCGCGCCCGGTGCTTTCGCATAATCTGCCTGGGAGTGCAGATACTACCTTTGCCAATATTCAGTTACAAAGGGAGTTATCATATGAAAGCAACCGGAATCGTGCGCCGCATCGACGACCTGGGACGGGTGGTCATTCCCAAGGAGATCCGCCGCACCATGCGCATCCGTGAGGGTGACCCGTTGGAGATCTACACCTCCCGGGAGGGGGAGGTCATTTTCAAGAAGTATTCCCTGCTGGGGGGACTGGAGGACTTTGCGGCGCAGTTCTGCGACGCCCTCAACCGCACCAGCGGCTTCACCGCCGCCGTCACCGACCGGGACGCCGTGATCGCCATCACCGGCGCCGGAAAGCGGGAGCTGCTGGGCAAGTCCCTGTCCGAGGCTCTGTCCCGGGTCATGGAGGAACGCCGCATCTACTGCTGCCAGGGCGCGGACCAGCCCCTGCCCGTCACCGACGGAAACGACCGCTACACCGCCGCCGTGGCCGCGCCCATTCTCTGCGAAGGCGACGTGCTGGGCCTGGTGCTGTTCCTGTCGGCGGAGGGCCAGGTCCCCGGCGAGGGGGAGTATAAGCTGGCCCAAACCGTGTCCGCCTTCCTGGGAAAGCACATGGAATCGTGAAAACAGACCGCCGGAGGCGCTGCCTCCGGCGGTGCTTTTTCAGGACTTTTCTCAGAACGACACGGTCAGCAGCATCTTGAAGCGCTCCTGGCCATAGACCGCGTGGGGGATGTTCTTGGGCATAATCAGGGTCTGGCCCTCATGCAGCAGGAACTCCTGC
>OMFC01001023.1_pt1 | contig 12979 bp, 10 predicted proteins | sample 1645531 | NCBI WGS metagenome assembly OMFC01 (sample SAMEA103958112, study PRJEB25191) | human gut metagenome | biome: human-associated habitat [ENVO:00009003]; feature: intestine environment [ENVO:2100002]; material: feces | place: Germany | collected 2013/2015 | reverse complement strand
TTACACCATTTTATTATTTCATGTGTCTACTCTAAGGGGATTATATCACACGAGTACCGCCAGTTATCCTATTCTTCTTCCTTTTTGATCTTGAAAATAAGCCTCATTAAACCCGATATGACCTTTGGACTTTTTACAACTACAACTTTCATAAGTATTACCTCCCGAATAGTTATAGTTTATATTATTCAAAAATCAAAAATCGGTTACCATTTTTGACTGTACTGACAGCAGATAGCCGCTTTTGAATGATATCTCAGCGTATTTTCTATCCTGCCCATCAAAGCCTTTAACCACGTTTGATATGCCAAGTGGGAAAGCATTGGTCAGCAGACAGTCCTCTACTTCATATTTCGCACCCTTTATGGTCAGACCCTCTACCTTATCGGTATATGCCACCAGCGAGAACGAAAAGCCCTCACGGTCATATATCCTGTAACTTCCTGCACGATAAAGCCGAATTATCTCCCTATCTGCGGCTATCATTCCCTCACCGCCACAAGATAAAATATATCCCAGAGATTGGATATTTCCAAGTAAGTGGTCTACTCGTCCGCCTGTTGCACCGAATATGAGAAAATCATCACAACCCGACTCAAAGCCCTCCTTTATGGCAAGCATAAGGTCGGTATCGTCCTTTTCTGAGGGGAAGATCTCGATATTATCAAAAACAGGTTTTTCAGCAGAATCAAAATCGCCCATAATAATGTCCGACTTTACGCCAACTGCCTGTGCAAGCTTATAGCCCTTGTCAGCGGATATCACAAGAGAATCGTCAATAAAATCTTTGTATTCTGCCACACATTGAGCCGACACCGCTTCACCGCCTGAAAAGATAGTGCATTTCTTAGTCATTTTTGTATTCCCACTCCTTAAGCTGCTTTGCCTGCTCGTACATTTCCACATAACTTTCATGCCTTGACTTTGCGATCTCGCCATTTTTTACCGCCTCTATGACCGCACAACCCTTTTCCTTTGTGTGGCTGCAATCAGGAAATCTGCACTTGCCCTCGTATTTCTGAAATTCAGGAAAACAACCTGCAAGCTTGTCCTTGAAAATAATATCATATCTGTTGGTATCAAATGACGAAAAGCCAGGGGTATCGGCAATATAACCACCGCCCTCCAGCTTGTAAAGCTCTACATGGCGTGTTGTGTGCTTTCCTCTGCCAAGCTTTTTGCTTATCTCGTTGGTGGCAAGCCCCAATGCAGGGAACATATTATTGAGCAGTGACGATTTGCCAACGCCCGTGTTTCCTGTAAATGCCGACAGCTTGCCCTCCAGAACTGCCTTAACAGCTTCACTGCCCTCGCCGGTGGTATTGTCTACCTGAAAGGTCTTTATCCCTGCGCCCTTGTATATGTCCACAAGCTCGTCACAGCTTTCCTTGTCTATCTTTGTAAAGACTACCACAGGCTCTATTTTTTTGAAAACAGCTATTGCAATAAACTTATCAAGTAACAGCAGATTAGGTCTTGGTTCGCAGGTAGACGAAACGAACACAAGCATATCAAGATTTGCAAGAGGCGGTCTTATAAGCAATGAGCGTCTTTCCTCTATCTTCTCGATAACTCCGCTTCCGTCGTCCTCCAATGAAAATTCAACTCTGTCGCCGCCTACAGGAGAAATGTTCTTTCTTCTGAATACTCCTCTTGCCTTACATTCATAAATGCCGTCGGAGGCTTCTACATAGTAGATGCCTCCGATAGCTTTAACGATTATTCCATTCATGAACTACTGACCCTGCTCGTCTGGCTCCTGAGGCTCCGGTGCAGGTGCTTCAGTAGTGGTAGTTGTAGTAGTTGTTGTGGTCGTAGTTGTAGTAGTTGTGGTCGTTGTCGGAGTAATGTCGATCAGACCGCTTTCATTCAGGCTTCCGCTAAGAGTAGCTGTCTGCTTATCATAATCTATGTCATATACTGCATAACGGCACTTCTGCTGATTTTCGTCATTTGTGATGAAGATAGTCAGAGTTTCTGTCTTCTTGCCCTTTACAGTTACATTTACAGAACCGCCTGCAACAGATTCTCCACTACCGATCTTCTGTGTATATGCAACGTTGCCGTTATTGTAGATGTCTATAGAATATGAGCCGTGGATACCACTTGGGAGTGGCAGTGAGAATGTTACCTCAACAGGTGAAGTTTCTCCGGTCGAAACGTAAATAGTAACCGTTGTGTCACGCTCAACATATGTGCCTTCGTCTGTATCCTGCTCGATGACCTTGCCCTTATCGCCCTCATGCTCGATCTCCTTGACCTCAGCCTTGAGCTTGTTCTCCTTGAGCATTGCAACTGCCTTTTCTTCTGTAAGACCTACAACGCTTGGTACTTTGACTCTTGTTTCAACAGGACCCTTACTTACAAACAAAGCAACAGTCGCACCTACGGCATACTGCTCACCTGCTGCCGGCTGTGTTTTCACAACAAGACCTGAAGCTATATCCTCAGACCATATATCTCTCTTAACGACCATAAATCCTGCAGCCTTAAGCTCGCTTTCAGCCACAGTGCCGTCTTTCTTCACCATGTCAGGGATAGTTGCCATTTTTTTGCCCTTACTTACAGTAAGTGTGACCGTGAAGCCTTCCTTAACAGACTTTCCTGCTGCCTGACCCTGGAATGTGATTATTCCCTCGTCATACTGGTCATTATACTCTTCGGTGATATCAAATTTAAGCTTATCCTTATAATCCTGCTCAACCTGAACGATATTCTTGCCCACAAAGTTCGGCAGTGTAACTGTACCTGTGTGCATACCGTTTGAACCGCTGAATGACTTGAATACAACTCCTACGATAACGAACGCTGCAATGATAACTACCGCAACTGTCACAGCAAGGAGTATCGGAACAACGTAAGAACGCTTCTTTTCTTCCTCTTCTTCCTCGTCATCGTTTTCTTCGTCATCGTCCTCATATTCTTCATCGTCGTCATAGTTCTCACTATGCTCATCGTCAAAATATTTGTTATTGTTATCAGCCACAGGGATAGGAACAGGGCTGTTCTTATATCCGAAAACAACAGATGGATTAAGCTTGAATGTGTCTATATCCTTTATCATCTCTGCTGCTGACTGATAACGTCTTGCAGGATCTCTCTCCATAGCGTGCATAACTATTTCTTCAAGAGCCTCTGGGATAGAAGGCATGATCTCTCTTGGCGGAACCGGATCCTCCTGCATATGCTTGAGAGCGATAGCCACAGGATTTTCACCGTCAAAAGGCTTTCTGCCTGTGAGCATCTCATAGAGCATAACGCCTACAGAGTATATGTCAGATCTTTCATCTGTCATATCGCCCCTTGCCTGCTCAGGTGAGATATAGTGAACAGAACCGATAGTCTTGTCAGAAAGTGTCTTTCCGTCGATCCTTGAAAATCTTGCGATACCAAAATCCATGACCTTGATAGTTCCGTCAGGGAAAAGCATTATGTTCTGCGGTTTGATATCTCTGTGAACGATACCCTTATCATGAGCGTGCTGCAAAGCACGGAGTATCTGAGTTACAAAGTGCAAAGCGTCTTTCCATCTAAGCACGCCCTGCTGCTCGATAAACTCTTTAAGGGTGATGCCGTCGATATACTCCATAACGATAAACTGTATCTCGTCAGAAAATCCCACGTCATATATCTTTACGATATTAGGGTGAGAAAGTACAGCGATAGCCTTGCTCTCGTTTCTGAAGCGTCTGAGAAATTCCTCGTTCTGTGAAAACTCAGGCTTAAGTATCTTTACCGCAACAGTACGGTTTTCCATAACGTCAACTGCCTTATAAACGTCAGCCATTCCGCCTACGCCGATAAGCTCGGTTATCTCATATCTGCCGTCTAGCTTTTTGCCGATATTAGAATCCATGTAATTCAACTCCTATATTATTCATGTTTTATTGTCATTCCATTAATTTGCTATTACCGCAGCAGTAATATTATCTTTACCGCCGCATTCGTTTGCGAAAGCAATAAGCTGTTTTATAGCCTCGTCAAGATTATTGCCAAACACAGTTTCATATATCATATTGTCTGTGCAATAATTGGTCAGACCGTCAGAGCAAAGCAGCACCGCAAAATTATCATTTTCTTCAAGTTCGAAATAATCGACCTCAACATCTGATTCAACGCCCACAGCCTTTGTGATAACGTTTCTCATATGATGATTTTTCGCTTCTTCTTTGGTTATCTGACCCGACCTATAAAGCATTTCCACATAAGTATGGTCAGTGGTTATCTGAGCTATACCGTCCTTGGTAAGAAGATATCCACGGCTGTCGCCCACGCTCACCATATAGACGGTCTTATCCACCACCAATGCCGCAACGCAGGTAGTACCCATACCGTTTTTGTCAATATCCTCCTTGCTCTTGCCATACACGATCGTATTCGCATAATGCACTGAAGTGAGCATAAGATTTCTTATGGAATTTGGTTTCATATCTTTTCGGAAATTTTCCTTGATACGTTTTACTACTGCGTCAATGGCAAGCTGACTGGCAACTCCGCCTGATGACGCTCCGCCCATACCGTCACAGACCACCGCAACGGCAACATTGTCAGCAAGAAATTCAGCATGCACTCTGTCCTGATTTTCACTGCGTTTTTTTCCGATGTCTGTATCAGACGCTATAAACAAGCGATTCACCACCTTTTATCAGATCTCATATTCTCGTCTTAGCTGACCGCAGGCAGCGTCTATATCCGCACCCAAGGTCCGCCTCACAGTAGCGTTTATCCCAAGCTTCTCCAGATATCCTCTGAATCTGTTGGCTGACTTTCTGTCAGAATGATAATTACGCTCCTTTATCTTATTAACAGGGATTATATTCACATGACAGACAAATCCGCCCAGAAGCTCCGCAAGCTCCCTTGCGTCCTCCATAGAATCGTTATGCCCGTCTATCAAAGCATATTCAAAAGAAATTCTCCTGCCTGTTACCTTAAAATAGTATCGGCAGGCGGCAAGAAGCTCATTAATATCATACCTGTCATTAACAGGCATTATCTCGCTCCTGCTCTTATTATTGGAAGCGTGCAAAGAGATAGACAATGTTATGCCAAGCTTTTTCTCTGCAAGCTCATATATCCTCGGCACAATGCCGCAGGTAGACACTGAAACGTGCCTTAGCGACATATTAAAGCCCTTTGGACAGGACAGCACTTCAAGGAAATTCACCACATTATCAAAGTTATCCATAGGCTCGCCTATTCCCATAAGCACCACGCCTGATATCTTTCTTCCGCTGTCACGCTCAGAAGCGTATATCTGTCCCAGAATCTCCGACAAAGTCAGATCACGCTTGAAGCCTGCAATAGTTGACGCACAAAAGCGACAGCCCATTTTGCAGCCCACCTGAGTTGACACGCAAATGGTGTTTCCGTAGTTGTATTCCATTATTACGGATTCCACATGATTTCCGTCCTCAAGCTCATATAGATATTTTACAGTATTATCGGTATGAGATTCAAGCTTTTTTGACACAAATAGTGATTTTAAACAAAATTTTTCATTGAGCAGATTCCTTAATTGTACAGATAGATTAGTCATTTCATCAAAACTTGACACTCGCTTTACATGAAGCCAATCAAATATCTGCCCTGCACGGAACTTCTTTTCTCCAAGCTTTAGTATCTCGGCTTCCAGCTCGTCAGGCAGAAGCCCCAATATATCTATTTTTCCATTATCATCAAATGCTACCAAAAGATCACCTCAGCCTGATAAACTTAGCAATAAAAAATCCGTCTGAATTATATTTTGCAGGTGTGATAGACATTCTGCAAAGACCGCTGTCGCTACCGAAAGCCTCGCCTAGCGGTGCAGGCTCAAAGTCAGGGTGTTCAGCCAAAAATCTGTCTGCCACCTCATCATTTTCCGCCCTTGACAGCGTGCAGGTGGAATACACCAGCGTTCCGCCGACTTTTACATACTCCGCTGACGTTTTCAGTATATCATACTGTATTTCAGGAAGTCTGTCGAAATCTGAGGGTTCTTTATACTTTATCTCAGGTTTTCTTCTTATTACGCCAAGTCCGGAACAAGGTGCGTCGCAAAGCACTTTGTCAGCCTTTGGCATTTTCTCGTCATAGACCTTTGCGTTGTTGACACCTGCGCTTATGCAGTCAAGCCCAAGCCTTTTGGCACCGCTTTCAATAAGCCCTGCACGATTTTTATGCAGATCAAAAGCAAGCACTCTGCCCTTGTTGTTCATACGCTCGGCAATGGTAAAGGTCTTTCCACCGGGTGCGGCACAAAGGTCAAGAACTGTATCGTTTTCCTTAGGATCAAGAGCCGCACAGCAAAGCTGGCTCGAAAGATCCTGAACGTGTATCCTGCCCTCTTTGTACGCCTTAGTATGCTCCACCGCTCCTGCACCGCATATCCTTATGCAATCAGGCAGGACGGACAGCCTTTCAAATGTAATGCCCTCCTCAGCGAGCATATCCAGTGTGCTTTCAAGAGAATGAAAGACCGTGTTCACTCTTGCGGTGACAGGTGCCTGTCCCACAGAGGTTTTCAGCATTTCAAGGCAGATGTCCTTGCCGTATTCCCTTGTCCACTTCTCCGTCAACCATACAGGTGCGGAATATTCTATAGAAAGCTCCTCGGTAGCATTTCTGCCCTTTGGAAGCTTTTTGTCGTTTCTTATAAACTCCCTTAGCATTGCGTTCACAAAGCCGCTTGCCGCAGGATTTCTGTTTTTCTTTGCAAGCTTCACAGACTCGTCCACCGCCGCATTGTCAGGAACGGAGTCCATATACAAAAGCTGATAAAGACCCATTCTCAGTATAACTCTGACCTCAGTACCAAGCTTATTCTTAGGGTTGCGTGAATATTCCCGAATAATGTTATCAAGAGTTATCTGTCTTTCCAAAACGCCGTAGAAAAGAGCTGCGGCGAATTTCTTGTCCTGAGGTGAAAGGTCAGACCTTTCAAGGCCCTCGTCAAGAAGTATATTTGAATATGAGCCGCTGTTTTCAAGCCTTGTAAGCAGCCTTAAAACCGTTTTTCTGGCGTTTCCCATAGTTCCTCCGAATTATCCCAGCACAGTGCCGTTCTCGATATGTCTGCCTCTGAGAAAATCAGCGGTATCCATTCTCTTTGAGCCCTCAGCCTGCACCTGAGTAAATCTTATGACTCCGTCTGAGCAGGCAACGGAAAAGTCGCTGTTATCCACCACAGTGCCCGCAGGCTTTCCGCAAGGCTTTGTGGAAGCTATCTCAGATCTATATACTTTCAGCCTTTTGCCCTCAAGCACTGTAGTAGCGCATGGCCAATCAGACAGACCGCATATCTGTTTGTGTATCGTTCTCACTGGCTTTGTGAAATCTATAGGGCAAAGCTCCTTTGAGAGCATTGGTGCATAAGTCGCAAGGCTCTCGTCCTGCTTAACAGGGGTTATCTCGCCCTTATCGAGCTTTTCAAGGGTATCAACAAGCACCTCTGCACCCATTTCGGCAAGTCGGTCAAAAAGCTCAGCGGCTGTTTCGTTCTCGCCAATAGGAGTAGCCTTTTCCACAAGGATATCTCCTGTATCCATGCCCTCTCCCATAAGCATCGTTGTAATTCCAGTCTCAGCCTCGTCATTAAGCACAGCCCACTGTATCGGACCTGCTCCACGATATTTAGGAAGCAGCGAGCCATGGACGTTCACACAGCCAAGTCTTGGTATATCAAGCACCGACTTAGGGAGCATTTTGCCATAAGCCGCCACCACGATACAATCAGGGGCAAGGTCATTGATAATTTTAACATACTCCTCGCCGTCTTTTTTAAGGCTTTGCGGCTGATAAACAGTTGTGTCATGCTCCTGCGCAAGCACCTTTACAGGGGGCGGAGTAAGCTTATAGCCTCTGCCCTTTGGCTTATCAGGCTGAGTGAAAACAGCCTGCACCTCATATCCGCTGTCATAAAGCTTTTTCAGCGTTGGTACGGCAAAATCAGGCGTACCCATGAAGATTATTTTCATTAGTCCTCGACCTCTACAAATTCTTCAACTATCTCAGTAAACAGATGACCCTCAAGGTGTGCAAGCTCATGGCAAACGCACTGTGCAAACAGTTCTGATACTTCCATTTCGTACCACTTGCCGTGTCTGTCCTGCGCCTTGAACTTAACTCTCATAGGTCTTGTAACATAGCCCCACTCGTTCGGGCATGAAAGACAGCCCTCCAGAACTCTCTGCTTTTCCTCGCTCTGCCATGTTATCTCTGGGTTGATAAGCTCGTAAACCTTATCGTCGATTATTATAACGACCACTCTTCTCAGCTTTGCCACCTGTGGACCTGCAAGACCAACGCCGTTGGCGTTTTTCAGGGTTTCTGTCATATCATCAAGAAGCTGACCAAGCTTGTCGTCAAATTCTGTAACAGGCTTGCAGACCTTGTGAAGAATCTCGTCGCTCTTATTAAGTATTTTTCTGAGTGCCATTTATTTAACTATCCTTTCTTAAAGCCCGATATCGCCGTTTATGTCGGCATAAATACGAACTGTCTGATAATCTTTATTTTTATAGAACTCGCCCAGAACATGCTTTATCATCTCCCGAAAATCCGCAGTATTGCGTGTTTTCAGGATAAGTCTGTATCTGTAGCGATTATTTATCATTTCAAATGTGCAAGGTGCAGGGCCTAGCGCTCTGAGTGGAAAATTCACCCTATGCTGTGAGATATACTCTTTTATAAGCTGAGTCACCCAGCGTGAAGCACCTATGACCTTGCTTTCAAGGGGAGCTGAAAAGCCTATGACGCATATATCGCAAAAAGGCGGATATGTCAGCGACTTTCTCAGTGCTATCTCCTCTTTATAAAACTCATCATAATTTTGCTCTGCCGCAAGGTTCAGCACATAATGGTCAGGCACAAAGGTCTGAATGTATGCGACCCCAGGTTTATCTCCTCTGCCGCTTCTTCCTGCCACCTGAGTGAGCAGTGAGAATGTTCTCTCATAGCTGCGAAAATCCCCTGTGAACAGAGCCTTGTCAAGGGATATGACACCCACCATTGTGACGTTCGGGAAATTAAGTCCCTTTGCTATCATTTGAGTGCCGAGCATTATATCATACTCGCCTTTCTCAAACGCCTTGAAATTCTCCTCATAGGAATATCTCGAAGAAGTTGTGTCAGCGTCCATTCGCAGAAGCCTTGCCTGCGGAAAAAGCCTTTCCAACTCGTCCTCCACACGCTGAGTTCCCACGCCGCTTGATTTGAGCCGCTGTGAGCCGCACTGTGGACAGTGCTCTATATTATCCATGGTATATCCGCAGTAGTGGCACATATACCGATCATTTTTCTTGTGATAGGTCAGGGGTATATTGCAGTTTGGGCAAGCCACAGGCTGACGGCAGTCCATGCAAGTGATATACGTTGTATAGCCACGTCTGTTCAGAAGCAGGATAGCCTGCTCTTTTTTCGCAAGCACTTCTGTGAGCTTATCACACATAACACGGCTTAGCAAGCTGTCATTACCCTCTGCCGCTTCCTCCTGCATATCGACTATCTCAACTGCCGGCAGGGGCGACTTTGAATATCTGTTTTTAAGTTCAAACAAGTGATATCTGCCCTTTTGAGCGTAATAAAAGCTCTCCAGCGACGGAGTTGCAGAAGCCATCAACAGCACGCAGTTATTATATCCGCACCGCTGTATGGCAACATCTCGTGCATGGTATCTAGGCGTTGAGTCCGACTTATATGACGGCTCGCCCTCTTCGTCCATGATGATTATTCCAACGTTGGTGACAGGAGCAAATATTGCACTTCTTGTGCCGATAACTATTCTTGCTTCCCCACGCATTACACGTTTGAACTCGTCAGTACGCTGTCCCAATGACAACGAAGAGTGCATAACGGCTATCTTATCACCGAAAAGTGACTTGAATTTGCCGAGCATTTGTGGTGTAAGGGATATTTCAGGCACGAGCATGACCGCTGTTTTACCCATATCCATAACGCTTTTTATAAGCTTTATGAACACAGACGTCTTGCCGCTTCCCGTAACACCGTAAAGCAACGCACCTGCGGGCTTTTCGGCTTTTATAAGCCCCATTATGCCCTCATATGCCGCTGATTGTTCATCATTTAATATGATATCGTCAGGGTCCTGCCTTTCGCCAAGCTCGCCTATGGCGTCACGCATGACCTCGTATTTATACTGCACGATAACTTTCTTGTCAGCAAGCCTTTTTAATATGCTTGAAGTGCAGTTGGTCATATAGCAGACCTCTTTCACTGAGGCACAGCCGCCCTCCTCAAGAAGCTTCACCACAAGGGTCTGCTTCGGGGTAAGAGTGGTCTGTATCTCCCCTGACACATACTCGTCAGAAAGCCTTACCATGCTGACATTCTCATCACCGACTTTTCTTTTCAAAGCGTCGCTGATCTCAACATAGCCCTTATCCACAAGAGAATCCACAGTTTTCTTCTTTCGTGCGTCATTATGCACGTCAAGAAAGCTGTCTATCTCCCTCTGACTTTTTGCACATCGGAGAAAGTCCACCACATTTTTCTCATCTTCATTTAAAGTATCCTCGTCAATGTAGGTATTGACAAGGCTGTAATGCTGTGAAAAAGTGTAGGAAAAGCCTGTAGGCACAACGGATTTGTAAGCGTCATAATAGGTGCAGAAAGTGTTTTCTTTCAGCCACATTATTATCCTCATCATTTCCTCAGTAACAAGGCTTTCCCCGTCCACCACTGAAATAATAGGCTTCAGCTTATCGTTATACTCGGCTTCCGTATACGTTCTCGCAACAAACCCTACGGCTTTGCGGTTTCCTCTGCCAAAAGGCACAAGCACACGCACTCCGCTTTTCACTTTCTGAGCCAGCTCCTCCGGCACACTATAGCTATACAGTGCGTCAAAGCTGTATGATGCACGGCTTATTGCAACCTTTGCCACGATAAAAACTCCACGCACAGCCGTACACCTCCCCATAAAAAGCCTCGATTATTTTCTGAGGCTTGGATCCTCGATTATCTTGTATTCGCCATTATAAAGCTCGTCAACTGCTGTCTTTACTGGCTTTTCATCAAGCACCAGCTTGTTGTCAAAAGCGTCGCTTGTGATCTCTCTTGCTCTCTTTGCAACTGCAATAACTAGAGAATAATAGCTTTCATTGTTCTTCAAAATCTGGCTTACGGCCGGTCTAAGCATCATAATTAAGCACCTCGTCAATTAATTTCTTTGTATCATCATTTTCTGATCTGAATTTATCCGCCTTGCCATCCTCGGCTTTCACGGAGTTCATAACTGCAACAAAATCTTCCACAGCGTCCTCTAGTCCGTCGTTCATTATCACATAATCATAACCGCCGGCTTTGCCGATCTCACCGGCAGCCTGACTTACACGGTCAGCAATAACATCATCAGACTCAGTTCCACGCTTTCTAAGCCGTCTGTCTATCTCCTTAACAGATGGTGGAAGTATAAACATCAGCACAGCTTCAGGAAAGGCTTTCTTCACCTGAAACGCACCGTTAGTTTCAATTTCAAGTATAACATCTCTGCCCTGCTCAAGATTAGCGAGAACAGGCTTCTTTGGCGTTCCGTAATAATGACCAACATAGCCTGCGTGTTCAAGAAATTCACCGCTGTCTATCATTTTCTTAAAGCTGTCATCGCTTATAAAATGATAATGAACGCCGTCCTTTTCGCCCTCTCTGGGCTTTCTTGTAGTGCAGGATATAGAATAGAACACATCTCTGTTTTTAAAGACCTCTGCAAGTATAGTTCCCTTGCCACAGCCTGAGGGAGCTGATATAACAAACAGCTTTGCATTGTTCTTATACATTGTCATCGTCCTCCTCGTCAACAGCGGCACGTCCGCCTACAGTTTCAGGTGCAACTGCCGACAGCACCACATGGTCGCTGTCCATAATAAGCACCGCTCTTGTTCTTCTGCCGTAGGTGGCGTCTATAAGAGTACCCTTATCCTTAGCTTCCTGAATGATACGCTTTATAGGCGCAGACTCAGGGGAAACTATGGCAATGACCCTTGCGGAGGACACCATATTTCCAAAACCGATATTAATAAGCTGCATATCTCACACCGCCGTTATTCGATATTCTGTATCTGCTCTCTGATCTTTTCGATCTCAGCCTTAAGATCCACCACCATTTTTGTGATAGTGAGATCGTTAGCCTTTGAGCCGATAGTATTCACCTCACGGTTAAGCTCCTGCACAAGGAAGTCAAGCTTTCTTCCCACAGGCTCGTCCGACTTGATAAGCCCTCTGAACTGTGAGATATGGCTTCTGAGCCTTACTGTTTCCTCGTCTATTGCCACCTTATCGGCGAAAATAGCCACTTCTGTAAGTATCCTCTGCTCGTCTATGTCCTTATCGCCGAGAGTTTCCTTTATCTTTGCATAAAGTCTTTCTCTGTAGCTTTCAGTAACGCTAGGTGACTGATCTTCTATCTTGCCCACAGTTTCCTCGATATAATCAAGTCTGCCGCTGATATCGTCATACATCTTGGCGCCCTCAGTTTCACGCATCTGAACGAATCTGTCCAAAGCCACCTGAGCCACGTCCTTGACCTCGTTCCAGATAACTTCCTCATCATCTGTTTTCTTTACCACCGTGAACACGTCAGGCAATCTCATGATATGAGAAAGAGTAAGGTCATCGTCAAGGTCAAGTTCGTCTGCCGCACCTCTCAGTGCGTCAAGATAACCCTTTGCAACAGCCTTGTTCAGCTCTATCTCAGCGTCAGTGCCCTCCTGATTATAGATAGAAACAGACGCCTCTACCTTGCCACGGGAGATACCGCTTTTAAGAAAGCCTTTCAGCTTTTCATCAAGATATCCGTATGCTCTTGGCGTTCTGGAAGTAAATTCATAATATCTGTGGTTTACAGAGCGTATCTCAACGATTATCTCTCTGCCGTTTGCCACGATATGCTCTCTGCCGAAACCGGTCATGCTTTTTATCATAGCATACCCGTCCTTTCATATAATAATATTTATGTTATCCGCTTGGTACTTAACATAGT
>OMFC01001019.1_pt1 | contig 13018 bp, 8 predicted proteins | sample 1645531 | NCBI WGS metagenome assembly OMFC01 (sample SAMEA103958112, study PRJEB25191) | human gut metagenome | biome: human-associated habitat [ENVO:00009003]; feature: intestine environment [ENVO:2100002]; material: feces | place: Germany | collected 2013/2015 | reverse complement strand
TGATAAATTACAATTTATGTAAACGGGGGGGGGCTCTATAATAGCACCTCTGTAAATACTGCACAATATCTCTGCGTAAAATTCAATATGGTAATAAAGGCATAGTCCATTTAGGGTGGACTGTGCCTTTTTATATTATTTATAAAGAAAGAGGGATAAAATTATGAGATTTAAGAGATTAGGCGCGGCGGTACTGTCGGCGGTTATGATGCTGACGGCCGTTGCAACGCCGCTGGGGGATAATCTGCCGATGGTGAGGGAGAGTACGAGTTTGACGGCGAGTGCTGCTTCGAATCCTTTTGGAAAATGGCAGACAATAAATGGTGTTACAACAATAAGATGTACTTATTATGCTTGGCAGCAGGCATACGACAATACCGGAGTGGCACTTCCCATGCTTGGCAATGGCTGTCAGTGGTATGACAACGCTAAAAATGCAGGGTATTCAGTAGGAACAACAGCAAAGGCAAGATCGATTGCCGTGTGGGGGTCGTGTACCAACAATTCATATGGTCATGTAGCTTATGTAGTTAGTGTTAATGGCGGTAAAATGACTGTAAATGAGGGTGGAAGAAGCGATGCCACGAGCACAAACGGAATAGTAAACGGTTTTTCTTGCGGCTCGACAATAGGGTCAAAAAGATATTCAGGTTCACCACTTATTGGATTTATATATCTTGATTCAACACCCTCAACCGATAATGTATAATTATTGAATACGTCATCTCACTATACAGATGAGGTATACAACGACAATGCTATTGTTCACGGTGAGGTTAATAAGCCGACAAGTTATCCCGTAACAAGAATCGGCATACAGGTGCGTAAAGACGGAGATTCATTTTCAAACGGTTGGTCAAGATTTGATAACACGCAAAAAACATATACGAACAGTTCGTGGATGAGTCCGTGGTTTAATATCAAAACTGAATTGGGTGTAACGTTAGTTCACTGTACCAGATATTATTATAAATTTTATGCTGTAGTAAACGGTAAAGAGTATTGGAGTAGCGAAAATACTTTTGTAACCACCGGTTCTCATTCCTACGGTTCGTGGTATACAAAGACTTCGGCGACCTGCACGAGCGGAGGAACGGAAGAACGTAAATGCTCCTGCGGAGCGACAGAGAGCCGTTCGACTTCGGCTTTAGGGCATAATTACGGCAGTACATATTTTGAGGCGGACCATCCGCACAAATATGCACATTTGTGTCAGAGATGCGGACACAAGGAGTTTACGGGCGGTAATTTAGCAATATACGAAAAATGCGATATATGCTATAATGAAAATTTACCGGGTAAACCATGTTTAAATATTTCATCAAATGGTTTTAAAGAATCTGATAACGTATCGTTTACATGGAATGATACCGAAAAAACAACCCATTATGTTTTAACTGTTGCTGTTTTATCGGGTGATGAATACAAGACTGTTTGCAGAGAAACATATGTTAACAGCGGATTTCAAACAACTTTCGGAAAGGGACAATACAGAGCGTTGTTACAGTCATACAATAGCAATATGTTCCATCAGTATACTTCTGACTGGAGAGATTGGGTACACAATAACAGCGATTATGTATACTTTGATATAGAATGCGCACATGAATATTTAAAGAATGTCGTAAAACCGACATTTGAAAGCGAAGGTTATACACAGTACACATGTACAAAGTGCGGTGATAGTTATATAAGCGATTACACCGCCAAGCTCACACTTTCAAAGGTAACAAGTTTTAAAGTAAAATCATTGACAAGTACGAATGTGACCTTGCAGTGGAACAAGAATGCAAATGCAAGCGGCTATGAGATAGAGCAGTACAAGGGCGGTAAGTGGGTCAATGTTGCAAAGATAACAAGCAACGCAACGACTTCATATACCGTCAAGGGATTAGCGGCAGGAACAGCAGGATACAAGTTCCGTATGAGAGCGGTCAAGAATGGTGCTTACAGCGATTATACGTCAGTATTGACTGTAAACACCAATCCTTACGGCGTAGGCGGTTTCAAGTGTTCTTCAAAGTCAAGTACCTCTGTTACATTGAAGTGGAACAAGGGCACGACAGCAAGCGGTTATCAGTTACAGCAGTACAAGAACGGTAAGTGGGTGACTATTTACACCGGTACTAAGGCTACCAACACAAGCTATACTGTAAAGGGCTTAAAGGCAGGCACTGCCGGCTACAGATTCAGAATCAGAGCGTACAAGACCTACGGAAATACTAAGCAGTATGGCTCGTGGAGCAGTGAGGTAAAGGTAAACACCAACCCCTACGGAGTAGGCGGATTCAAGGCTAAATCCACTGCCAAGACTTCAATAACGCTCGGCTGGAACAAGGGTACAACCGCAAGCGGCTACCAGTTACAGCAGTACAAGGGTGGTAAATGGGTGACGATATCCACACCGAATAAGGCTACAACTGTAAGTTATACAGTAAAGAGCTTAAAGTCTAACACAAGCTACAAATTCAGAATAAGAGCGTATAAGACTTACGGAAATACTAAGCAGTATGGCTCGTGGAGCAAGGTGCTTACGGTAAGGACAAAGAGGTAAGCGTTAAAATCAAACAGTTAAAATCTGGTATCGGTGTAAAAGCCGGTGCCTGATTTTTTGTGCAGTGAAATTTATCAGGGACAGCCGGCACACAAAGTCGCACTGTGTCATAAATTGAAACGGGTACCCGGAAAAACTTATTTCAAGGAGGAAAAGCAATGGCAACATTCACAAACGTTGCTACCCTTTCGTATAACGGCACGGTAGTAAATTCAAACGTAACCACAGGCGAAATACAGCAGACGCTGTCCGCAACAAAATACGCCCTTTCCGAAACCTACAGTCCCGACAGCGATATAACCTATATCGTGAATATCGTCAACAACGGCAGTACGGTTTTTTCAAACCTTACGCTGACCGATAATTTAGGTGCGTATGCCTATGAAACGAATACGGTATATCCGCTGAGCTACACGGGAGATATCCGCTTTTTTATAAACGGCGTTCTCCAGACTGCTCCGACAGTTACCGCAGGACCTCCGCTTGTTATTACAGGCATAAATGTTCCTGCAAATTCGGAGGCTCAGATCGTCTATAAGGCGAAAACCACTGCGTATGCGCCGCTTGATACCGAATCGTCTATTACCAATAACATTACGGTAACGGGTGGCGGAATCGCAGAACCCGTCACTGCAACCGAAACAGTCAATGCGGTTGTCGGTGCGATTCCTGATATCGAAAAGGCGCTCAACCCGCTCGTAGTCAGCGAAAACGGTCAGATAACCTATACGTTTACAATCACCAACAAGGGCAACACAGCGATCACACAAGCAGATAATGTTGTGCTGCGTGATGTGTTCAATCCCATTCTGAAAGGTATTACGGTAAGCTATAACGGCGCGCCTCTTGCCGATACGGGGTATACCTATAATGAAAACACAGGTGTGTTTGAAACGGCTCAGGGCGCAATAACAGTACCTGCGGCAACATTCACAACCAACGCCGACGGCACAATAGCCGTAACGCCCGGCAAAACGACAGTTACGGTTACAGGCACACTCGGATAAATTGTTATAAGCAAATAATCGGCGGAGCGGCACGGCACTATGCTGTGCCGCTCAAACTGTGGAAAAACCTCTTGTAAGTATAAAATGGAATGTCGGGTATTGCTTGCCAAAAGCTGTAAGCAAGGACGCTTCTATCAGCTGAATCTAGCCGTTATGCATGGATGCACAAATGGCTGTCGATGCACAGATGCAACGGCACAAACAGCTGACTTTGCAGAAATGCAAAACCGGCAGAGCAAGCAATGCTAAACACCCCATTTTTCACAACGATAGAGGTTTTCGTCTTGTGCGCTTGTAAACATTTCCACTTACTTTTTACCGTTTTCCGCACGGTCGCAGGTAATGCTGTTCATCCCTGACATCGTGAGTAATTATATCAAAACCGCAGAGGAATAAAACAGGGTAAAGAGGAAAGTGAAAAATCTTTCCGTTTTTACACATCAGATTTTGCTTTGATATCCAATATCTTTGTATTGAAATATATGCTTGAATTGTGTATAATAAGAACATCTCCTGAGGGAGAAATACATAAGGAGGTCGTTACAATGTGCAATTTCTTTAACGTATGCAGCTTTGCAGACCTTTGCAATGCTATAAAGGCGCTTTGCGGCAAGTTCGGCTGCTGATTGCGGCTATGTTCCCCGTTTCTCTGATCCGTTGAAACGGGAGGTATGATATATCATAAAAACAGCGGGAGCCTATGGTTGCCGCTGTTTTCATTTGTATATTTGTCCTCTGTTGCCTGCATTTGCAATGCGGTTTCACAGAGTTTAACATTTTATTACATTTAGCCCCGTTTAGCACAATTTCATCTCAATGGCGCACAAAAATGAAAAATCCCTAAAAACAGAAAAAACGCACTGCAAGCCAAATGGCTTAACAATGCGGTTTAACGTGGAGCTTGTGACGGGACTCGAACCTGCGACCTGCTCATTACGAATGAGCTGCACTACCAACTGTGCTACACAAGCGAAAGTATTTGCATATTATATTACTTAGCTCAAAATGTACTTGAAATAAGTAACGGAATATGATAAAATAAATATAGTCGTATTCGGGAGAACACCTCGAAATCGACTATATAATTATATCGTATTTTTATTTTGTTGTCAAGAGCTTTTTGACAGAAATGAGGCAATTTTGATAAAAAGGTCATCGGTTGCAAGAGCAGTGGGAGTTGTTGTCGGAATAGCGCTTATTGTACTTGCGGTTTTCCTTGCCGTTACTTCAATGCTGTTTTCTTTCGGTAGCGGTTCTGCACCGGATATATTCGGCTATAATGTTTACATAGTACAGGATAATGATTTCTACCGGCTTAAGGCAGGCACAGCCGCTATAGCGCAGAAGGTGTGGCCCGACGAGGTAAACAACGGAGAGCTTATAATATATAATCGGTATGAAAACGGCGGAGCACAGCTTGCGAAGGTAAATTCCTCCACGCTTAAGGAAGGTGTGATGAGTTTTGATGTTGAAACTCAAGGGGGAGAAAATATTACAATATCACAAAGTCAGCTTGTTGCAAGAGTTAACTATTGCAGTGATTTTCTCGGTGCGGTGATCGGTTTTGCAATGTCGCCGTTCGGCGTGATGGCTATTGCTATACTGCCGTGTCTTGCAATAGTTGCATTCGAGATAGTCAAATTCATTTTCTCAAAGCGCCCGGTGCCTGAGGTCGAGCCGGTCAGGATCCAGGAAGAAACACCTGTATATGCGCCTGTTGTAAACGACAAGCAGGAACAGGTAAAGGTTACTGCTAATAAGGCAAAGTTGCCTTCCTTATCGGATAAACCGGGTTTGCCGCATAAACCGCTTGCTGACGGCGTACACAGCAAGACCGATGAATTTACCGACCGCCTAAGGGCAAAGCACAGTGTGGCTGATACAGCCGATGAGATCAAAGACAAAGCAGATTTTTCGGATGCCGCAAAACGCAGAATGTCGGCAGACAGAAAGCAGACGGAGAAAATTGCAAAACCGGCAGAATCTGTTACAGATCCTGTAGCGCATGTCGGCAGACCTGCCCGCAGAGCTGCTCAGGTTCAGGAAAAGACAGAAGCGGATAAAATGTCTGTACCTGCTAATAAGGAAAAGCCTGCGGCGGGATCGGAGCCAGATATATCGCTTGTGTTCAGAGATGACGAGGACAAGAGATATGATATAGACGATATTCTTGCCGATATAGAAAAACGGCATCATTGACGGGCTGAAACACAGAAAGAAAAGTAAGAACGAAAGAGAGAGCACTTGCAATGAACAAAAAATCAGATACTGTGAATTCCGAGCTTCGTGACAAGCTGTTCATCGTATTGGCAATAACCGGCTGTATATCGAATATAGCGGGATTTACCGCAAATGCGGCGATATTCGGATTTACTCCCCAGACCTTATTCTGTGCGGCTTGTGCACTTATAATTATAGCATCGTCATTAGTCGGTTTTCTGACCGGAAGAACCTATGTCGCTACGATTATAATACTTCTTGTGCTTGGGTTTGTCGAGTTCCCGATATTGTATATCTCATACGGCGCAAGTACGGCGGTGTATATGCTTGTTGCGGAAATCGGAATTATCACTTTTATGAAGCCGGTGCACAGAGTTGTAATGGGGGCGGCGGTGTTCGTTGCAGATATAGCCGCATTTGTTGTCAGAAGCAGATTTCCTCAGCTGAATATGGCTAATGACAATATGGAGCTTGACACGCTGTTTTCATTCATTATAGCATTTATAGGCATAATGGTTGCGGTCGCAATAGTAATAATTCAATTTGAACGTCAGGCAAAACAGCTCAGTGAAATGGGTGAGGAGCTTACGCTTGCTGTGAATACCGATCCGCTGACCGAGATAAGAAACCGCCGTTATCTTATGCAGTATCTTGAAAAACAGACGGCGCAGATGGGCGATGAAAAGCACTGTGCGGTGCTTATAGACCTTGATCTGTTCAAGTCTGTAAACGATACATACGGTCATGTGTTCGGAGATAAAGTACTTAAGCAATTTGCAGATACGGTAAAGAAAAACCTGGGAGAAAACGATCTTATCGCACGTTTCGGCGGCGAGGAATTTATGATACTTTTCGGAACGGACAACGAGGAAGAGATCATAACGACAATGGACACAATCGGCAAGGAGTATGCGATTTTCTCGGAAAAAGAGAAAGGCAAGGAATTTACATTCAGTGCCGGAGCGGCGCTTTACGGCAAGAACAGTTCTATAACCGATATATTCACAACCGCCGACAAACGATTATACAAGGCTAAAGCGGCAGGAAGAAATATGATTGTGATGGATTGAGAACAGAAAGATATAATGCCCCACCGGTGAGGTGGGGCATTCGGTTTGTAATAGTTTTTATACTGAACAACATATTCGTAAATCATATCTTAGATAAGACCGATATCAACATTTTCTTTAGCACCGAACTCAGTGGTGAGTGATCATATAGCATATGCTGTACATTAAAACGGACAAGAAATACCCGCAGAATTTTCGTAACTCTGCGGGTAAGATATTCAGTTTATATCTACAAAATCAAAGCTGTTGAAAAGTATTTCAAGAACGCTTGCATATGTTCTTTTGAAATCAAATGTTAATCCGTTTTCGTCGGTAAGAACACCGCGTTCACAGTTCTTGCCGCTGAATACAAAATATTCATTCCACGATGAACCGTCATAATAATAGGTTATTGTAATGCCGCTGTCAAGATCGCCGGTGTAGGTGCCGTTAAGTACGCCTGTATCATTTGAAGAAAAGTACTTGACAGTCTTTGAATCGTTGTCGAACATATAATATACCGAATATTCACCAAGATCACGTTCGTATGCATAGTCGTATACTGCTCCGGGTGAGTAGTCATCCTTTACGGCGTCTGCGGAACTTATGACTTCGGAAGAAGCGGCAGAAGAACTCGTTACAGACGAGGCAGAATTATCTGAAGAAGCTGAAGATTCTTCAGAGCTGTTATCCTGACTGTCTGAGGAAGAGCTTTCGTTGCCGGGCGTTTGATCATAAACGCCTACGCTAAGACTTGTGCAATGAAGATTTACTTTGTATGTGCTGTCGCCCGATACGTTTACATTCAGCGTTCCCTTGACTGTGTTGTCGTCTTCGCATTCAAAACGGAATATATGCCCGCCCTTTTTCAGCGTACAGGAATAGGTTTCTGTAGTTCCGTGAGCTAATGTTCCGAGTAAACTGTCATCTGCGTATATTTTTACGTTGTACTTGCTGAAAGCTATATTCCTGTCGCAATCTGCAACCAGTTCAACTTTATATTCCGGTACTCCTATAGAAACAGAGATCATATTATTGCCTTTATAGTCGGCTGTGAGCCTGTATCCGTCTTCGTTTTCAGCCGAATAGTGTTTTTCGCTTTCGTCCTCGTTATACACATAGCCGCCTTTTTTTACTTCTGCTACATAATCCTTGTATTTGTCGGCTGATATTCCGCCGAGATCCATTGATAACAGATCTTCGGAGTTTTCATTGATACAGCCGTTTTTATATTCAGGCTTTGGTAATAAACCGCCGAGAGGTGTGTCAGGCCATTTGATGTTATTGAGCGTCGGCGGGGAAGTAACGTCAATGCTCATTGTTGATTCATCCGGGTCAAAAGTAATCGATACATGGTAACCTTCGCTGTTGAAAGCACTGTATGTAACATCGCTTTTTTCCGGATCAACACTATAGCCTTTGTCTTCACAGCCGGAAACATAACTGTTGAAAGTTCCGGCATTGATACCATCAAGTCTGACGGTAAGTTCTTCCGCAGTATTGACCGTTATTTCACCTTTATCGGTGGATGGATCCGGCAATCCTGCCGATACAAGAACAGCATCCGACCAGTTGAAACGAGCCTCAGACGATTCGGGCGTTAATGACGAAGAGTTGTTTTCCTGTGCTTTTATGATAAACAATACAGTAAATCCAACTATAAAAAATACAACGGCGAATATCGCAAAGCCGATAACAAGTTTCATATCTGATTTTTCATTATCCGGTTTATCTATGCCTTTTTCTGTTTTGTCAGATATATCAGAAAGCTCATATTCGGTTTCCGGCTCGCCATTTTCTTCATCGGATAATTCGTGATGGTTGTCTGTTATTCTGATATTAGATTTGTCAGGTCTGCCTGCTTTGTTCTTGTCGGTGTGCGCCTTCTCGTTTTTGTTCTCGTCTTTGTGTATTACCTGTGCTCCGCAATTAGGGCAGGAGTCGGCGTTATCGGGAATGATCGAGTCACAGTATTTACATTTCATTGATATAGTCTTCCTTATTTTATACAGTCGGTATCGGCGGCGGGACAGGTCTGTTTACAAGAGCGGCAAGCTCTGCAACCGAGTCTGCTCTTGCCCATGAAGCCATACCGTTTTTCCATACAAGCGTTTCGGCTGTGAGCTGACCGTTTGCGGCAAGCTGAGCCATAGTGTTCATATCATAAGGTCCTGTTGTCTGACCGTTTACGGCTATATGATAAGTAACCGAAGGTATCGGTGGGGGAGTGCCGGGTGTCGGCTGAGCAGTGGGGTTTACCGCGCCGCTATTTGTCATACCGGCATTATTTGTTCCGTTTATGCCGCTCATGGCGTTGTTCATAGCGCCTGCCATATTCTGACCGACAACACCGCCAACAGCCATAGCCGCCATCATAGCGGCAGGGTTGAAGCCTGCGCCGCCCTGTCCGCCGAGATCTACACTGCCTGCACCGTTTGCACCCATCTGACCGAGTGCCTCTGCGCCTGCTATGCCGACATTAGCCTGCAATTCGGACTGGAATGCTCCGAGGTTTGCACTCTGCGTCTGCTTGTGCATTGCATACTGTTCTTCCTCACGCTGAACACGGAGCGACTGCTCGTAGTTTTCGGCTTCTATACGCTGTTTGTCGTGAATATTCTTGATGTTTGCGGCGGTCTGAGCCTGAATTGTATCGCTTGTTACCTTGCGAGTTACCGCCATAAGCTGTTCGTAGCCGTCGCTTGTTTTATCTATTTCTATGGAATTAATATCAACACCGGATACGGTAACTCCGAAATTTTCACGGAGCCTTTCTCCTATGTCGTATTCTATTTTGTCGTTGATAAGAGCAATCTTGCTTTCAATCTGTATAACAGGGATGTTGTTCTCCGCAGGAGCGGCGGTCACCGCATCTTTTATATAACGGCAGATAGCATCTTTTATCTGCTTGTTGAAGTCGTCCGTTGAGAACTGTGTAAGGCGATGAAGCTTTACGAATTCACGATAGTTTGTTATCCTGAAGCTGACTGTTCCTCTTACGGCAACCGGCACGCCGAAATCCATAAATCTCGGGTCGTAAACGTCAAAATACGGTATTCCGAACTTTGTCTGAATAATGTTCGCCGTATTGATAAAGTAAACTTCAGCCTGGAACGGTGTACCGCCTGCGTAAGCAAGTCCTACTATGCTCGCAAGTACGGGCAGATTGCCTGTGTCAAGCTTTCTGTCGCAAGGACCTTCAATAAAGTCCTCCATAATGCCGTCGGGACGCTTGTAAACAAATACAGCTACCTCGCCGTCCTTTACACGAAGTGATGAGCCCCAGCGTATTGCATTTTCACGGCTGTTATTGTTAATCTCCGCGCCTGCCGGACGCCACTTCCATATAAGATACGATTGTTCGTCACAACGTATCTCATCCATAAATCCGCCTGCTTTTGGTTTACCGAATAATCCCATAATATTTCTCCTTGACAGAACGTAAAAAATGTATTACTTCTTTTTTGTCTTGAACATTCGTGTAAGCATAATGATTGCACTTATAACTGCAACGATCAATATCAAAATATATCCGACGCTGTCTTTGTCGGCACATCTCGGAATCAATAGCCCGAAGCAGACGAGCAAGCCGATAGTTGCTATGAATTTAGGCATAGCCGAATCACATCGTGTCATCGGAGGAATAATAATCGCACCGAGAATAAGGTCAAGCATAGTAACTAACTGTAACGGACTGAATCCCGAGCGGTCAACGTTCTGACAGCAGATTATTACAAGAACAGCAATACTTATCGACCATGCAAGAGTAATGATTACCTGAGGAAGAGAGTTACTTATCTTTACAAGAAAGCTACCTGCTTTTTTAGCTGTTTTAACATATTTGTCACGGGTGAGCTTTTTCTTTGCCTGCTCGTACAGTTCATTGAATTTTGCCTTGTCTGCGTCGGCAGTAAGAGCGAGCTTAGCTTTTTGCTCGACCTGTCTGAACTTTACCGCCCATGCGTCACATATATTCTGCTGTGTATTGCCTGTTATGTTTGATGATGCGAGAATGAGAAATTCAAAGATATCTTCTTTTGTGTTCGGAACAGGGAAGCTTCTGATAATTGTTGCAAGTTGTTCATCCGATGTTGCATTAGCCAGCGATAAAGAAAATTCGTGTAAGGATGCCGATGATTTTCCGCCTCTTATTTCATAGCCGCATGACGGACAGGTGGTTACAAATGCGCCTAACACCTCTCCGCATGACGGACATTTATGTATTTCGCCTTCAAAAACAGTTTCACGTTTTGAGTTGCCTGCTTGATATGGTTGTGAGGTTTCCGGAGAGCCTGAGCTTTGTGCGCCGCAGTTCAGACAAAATTTTGCACCGTCCGGTAACTGCGAGCCGCATTTACTGCATATTGCCATATATTTTTTCTCCCTCTGATTCACGGCTTTATCGGAACTAAAGCCGTTTTTAAATTATGGGTAAGACAAATCAGTCCGTATACCTGTCGGTATCGGGAACTGCGTCACATATATCTCCGATATTACAGTCAAGATACTCGCAGATACGGAGCAGTACCGACAAAGCCACCTCCTCATTCTTACGGAGTTTTGTCATTGTACCTGTTGCTATATTGAGATCTTTTCTGAGTGTTGCCGGGGATATATCCTTTTCAATTAGTCTGATCCATAATTTCTTATAGCTGATTTTCATGAAAACATACCTTTAAAGGTATGCCTGATCAATTAGTATTATACACTGCACGATTCAAAAAGTCAACAGATTTCAGCAAATTTATAGATAAAATTCGCAACTTCTTGCGAATTTTCCGGTTCCGACGGAAAATTCTGTAATTGTTGACCGAGAAAAATATTAAGTTACAGCTATAAGAATAAATGATCGGGCAGACCTTGTTCATATCAAGTAAAGAGCCCGTAATTCCGGTGCAAAGGATTTCAGGCTCTAAAGTCGGCTCAAATACACATAATGATTAAATTTAGTATATCACAAAATGATAAAAAATACAATAGCCGACTGTCTGTAAGAAGAACAACCGGCTTTTGTATGTTATATGTTATTGTCTGGCTGTGATGTTTATTGTGGCTCTTGAAACTCCTGTTTCGGTAACAAGCCAGTTTTTAACAGTCTGTTGCTTGTCTGCTGAAAGAGCTTTTTTTGCCGTGCCGCAGAGAAGAATATACTCGCCGTCAGAATCGGTCATTATGCCGCAACTGATATCTGAAATTTCCGTAAAAATTGCGGCGGCTTTTTCGGAAAGCTTTTTCATATCGGGCTGCGAAGCGGCAGAGGTCTGCATTTCATCAAGCTTCTTCTGCTGTTCTTTTAAGTTCTTTTCCTGCTCGTCAAGCTGTTTCTGAAGCGATTCGATAGTCTGCTCCTGAAGCGCTATGGTTATCTGATCGGAATTGTCGGCGGTAACGGTTTTGTTCTGCGTGATATTAAGCTTGTAGTTTTCCAGTCCGTAATTACTGAGGTCTTTTTCAAGCACTGATATCACATCGTCGGAAAGCTGAGTACCGACAAGCGAAAGCGATACTTCACGGTTTATTACATCGATCTGGCTTTGTACTACTTTTGTATCGTTGAACGTGAACGAATTGTCAAGGTAGCCGGAAAGATTCTGTTTCATAACCGTTTCATAGACTTTATATGCGCCGATGAGTACGCTTGGAACTATTGTGAGAATTGTTATAAGTATCACAAATCTGTGTATTCTGCGTTCTTTTTTTGTGTCGTTTATTTTGTGAGTTGGAATACGCATAAGCTTTGTGATAAATGCCGCCGAAAGCATAATGAACAATGTATTTATGACGAAAAGATAGAATGCGCCTGCTATGAACCTCAGCTGTCCTGTAGCAAGTCCGTAGCCGGTGGTGCAAAGCGGCGGCATAAGAGCGGTTGCTATAGCCACACCGGGAATTACATTGCTCTTTTTCTTTCGGGTATTGCCTATTCCGCCTGCGATACCGCCGAATAATGCGATAAGCACGTCCCACAGCGTCGGGCTTGTCCTTGCTATCATCTCGCTTGTTGCGACTGTCAGCGGAGAAATTGCAAAGTACAAGGTTGACGCAATCAGACTGATTACAACCTGTATGCCGAAACGTGTAAATGCTTTCCGAAGCAAAGTCAGGTCAAAGGTTGCAAGCGAGTAGCCCATCGTGAGAATACCGCTCATCAGCGGAGAGATAAGCATTGCGCCGATAATAACGGCGGT
>OMFC01001015.1_pt1 | contig 13031 bp, 8 predicted proteins | sample 1645531 | NCBI WGS metagenome assembly OMFC01 (sample SAMEA103958112, study PRJEB25191) | human gut metagenome | biome: human-associated habitat [ENVO:00009003]; feature: intestine environment [ENVO:2100002]; material: feces | place: Germany | collected 2013/2015 | reverse complement strand
TTCCGATCTAAGTGCTCTGTCATAGGCTTTTTAATGGGTGGCAGGCTTGGTCACATGAGCGCAAAGGCTTTTTTGATGCTTTTGTATCTTGCCTTTGTATCAGCGGCGGCATATTCGCTGTGGGCAGTGCTTTTGAAGCACAACCCTGTTTCAAAGGTGGCGATTTTCGGCTTTATGAACCCTGTGTGCGGAGTGCTGCTTTCAACTATCCTGCTTGATGAAAAAGGCATTTTTGGCGTTCAGGGGATAGCCGCACTTATCCTTGTATGCTCGGGTATCTTTATTGTTCAGAGAAAAGGGAATAAATAATATTGTAACTATGCTCATATGCTTTTTGCGTATGAGCTTTTTTATTCAAAATCGTTCTAAAGACTGTTTAAAATGTTGATTTTTATATGTAGCTGTGTTATAATGAATTGTGTATGGTTTTTTACCAATATATTATCAGTAAAGAAAAAGAGGACAAGACAATGTTTAAGAAAAACGGACTTCTAAAAAGCCCTGACAGCAAGCCAAAAGAAAAGTATCTGCTGCTGTTTGCGGTGGCTTTTATCGGCATGATGATCTCGTTCATTCCGTCTATGATAGTGAACAAGGGCATCTTTCTCTACTATGGCGACTTCAACTCACAGCAGATGATGTTCTATCAGCACTGTCATGACGCTGTTCGCAGCGGAAACATGGGCTGGGATTGGGGAACGGACTTAGGCTCGAGCTTTGTTGGCTCATATGCTTTCTATCTCCTTGGCTCGCCATTTTTCTGGCTCACTACACTTTTCCCGTCAGGTGCAGTGCCTTATCTGATACCATGGCTCCTTGCGCTGAAAACGGCTATCGCCGCAATAACAGCCTACGCTTACATCAGATTTTTTGTTGACAACACAAGCGCCTGCTTTATAGGCGGTCTGCTTTACGCTTTCTCAGGCTTCCAGACCTACAACGTTTTCTTCAACCACTTCCACGACGCAACTGCGTTCTTCCCTCTCATGCTTTTAGGATTTGAACTGTTGGTTCAAAAGAACAAGAAGGGTCCGTTTGCGGTAGCGGTAGCAATATGTGCGACCATAAGCTATTTCTTCTTTGCCTGCGAGGTCGTATTCGTTATTATCTACTTCTTCCTGAGATGCCTTGACAAGGACTTTGAAATTGACATGAAGAAGTTCGGTCTGCTTATCCTTGAGGCTGTTATCGGTGTGATGATATCCGCTGTAATCTTCCTGCCGTCAGCGCTGAGCGTAATGGGCAACTACCGTGTAAACGAAAGACTTTATGGACTTGACCTTGTTATATACGGTGAAAATGTAAGAATACCAAGAATTATCCAATCGTTCTTTATGCTTTCCGATATGCCAGCAAGAATAAATATCCTTAACTCGGACAAGGCAAGATGGGCTTCAATGGCAGGCTATCTGCCTATGTTCTCAATGGCAGGCGTTATAGCGTTTATGAGAACGAGAAAGAAAGGCAAAGACAGTTGGCTTACAAAGGCTATTATCGTGTTCGGCATAATGGCTTGCGTGCCTATATTGAACTCCTCTTTCGTCCTTTTCAATGCGTCATATTATGCAAGATGGTATTATATGCCTATACTGCTTATGTGCCTTATGACAGCAAAGGTCATCGCAGAAAACAAGGACGATCTGAAAAAGGGATTTGTGCCTGTTTGTGTAGTATGTGCGATATTCATTGGCATCGGTCTGCTTCCGACAAGCGAAAACGGCGTTGTATCCTATGGCAAAGTCCCTGAATATATTGAACTCTACTACATTCAGGCTATCGTTACCATAGTAATGATAATAATGCTTGGCACGCTTATATATGTGGTCGCAGAGAAGAAGCTCGACTACATGAAGATCGCTTCTGCAATGACGGCGGTTGCGGTGGTCATCTGCATGACTTCTTCTATCGTATACGGCGTAAGCCAGGGTACTGACAACACCGACTACATTAACAGAGCAATAAACGGTGGCGACAGCATCAACATGGATAAGCTGGAGTCTGGATCAGAGAACTACAATGCTGACAACAATTTCTACAGAATAGATACCTCAGAAAATGTTGACAACTGGTGTATGTTCTGGAAGCTTTCATCAATGAGATGCTTCCACAGCGTTGTTTCAACATCTATCATGGATTTCTACAGCTCTATCGGACAAACGAGAGATGTTGCATCAAGAATGGAAACTAAGGTCTATCCGCTAAGAAGCCTGTTTTCCGTAAAATACTATTTCAATGAACTTACTGAAAGTGAGAGAAAAGGTATCACGGAGGTATCGAAGCCTGAAACTCTTGCAAATCTCTACGGCTTTGAATATGTTGATACTCAGAATGGTTTCAACATTTACGAAAACAAATATTATGTACCAATGGGCTTCACATATGATTACTACTGCCTTGACAGCGACATTCAGAAGGCTTCAGAGGTAGACAAGACATCAATGCTCATGAAAGCCCTTGTGCTTACCCCTGAGCAGGCTGCAAAATACAATAATATCCTCAGCTACTACAGCTTTAAGGGTACCGACTACTCAACAGATCAGTATTATCAGAACTGCCTTGACAGACGTGCAAACAGTTGTTCATCATTCAGTTATGATTCTTATGGTTTCAACGCCAAGATCGACCTTGACAAGGATAACCTTGTGTTCTTCTCAGTTCCATATGATGACGGCTGGAGCGCAAAGGTGAATGGTCAGGACGTGGAGATAGAAAAGGTGGATTACGGCTTTATGGCTGTTCTTTGTCCTGCGGGTTCAAACGACATCCAGTTCACCTACGAAACAAAGGGTCTTTTCTGGGGCAAGGTAATAACAGCCGTTGGCTTCGGCTCGCTTATCGTTTACCTTGGCGCAGTGAGATTTACAGGCAGAAAGAAAAAAGAAGAAGCTCAGCCTGTTGAAAAGAACGCATAAACCTGAAAGGGAGGATATAAAATGTATCAGAACGAAAAAACTATCAGTGAAAAAGAGATATACAAGGGCAGGGTCGTTCACCTGACTTGTGATGAAGTGGAGCTTGAAAACGGCTACAAGACGCTTAGAGAGGTCATTCATCACCCTGGCGGAGTTTGCATCGTTGCTCTTGACGAGGACGGGAATGTTTATTTTGTGAAGCAGTTCCGCTATCCTTTTAAGACCGCACTTATGGAGATACCTGCAGGAAAGCTTGAATACGGTGAAGATCATTTGGAGTGCGGAAAGCGTGAGCTTAAAGAGGAGATAGGTGCAACGGCAGAAAAAATGACTTATCTTGGCTGTATTTATCCTACAGTGGCTTATGATACCGAAATAATCCATATGTATATGGCAGAGGGACTTGATTTCGGTGAGCAGCACCTTGACGAGGGCGAGTTCCTTGACGTAACAAAAATGCCTCTTGAAGAAGCTTACAAAATGGTCATGGAAAACAAGCTCCCTGACGCAAAGACAACTGCGGCTATACTGAAAACTTATCTCATCAAAAAGGATATGTAGTCCATAATATTTTAACCATGCGATAAAAGAAACGGTCGAACGCTGTTCGCCACTGCATATAAAAAGGGTACTGTCAACGTGGCAGTACCTTTTTTTGTGGTGAAAAAAAAGAGCACCCACGCACCGAAGTGCATGAGCGTCTTTTTTATAGTAACTTAGATTACTTTTCCTCAGTATTGTAAAGCTTAGCGTATCTGAGCAGATAATCATATCTGTCCTTAGCGTTCTGAACAGCCTTACCAAAGAGCTTCTCAGCTCTCTCAGGATTCTGTCTAGCAAGTGCGTTGTAACGTACCTCGCCCATGATGAAGTCCTTATAGTCAGCTGTTGGAGCCTTAGAATCAAGGATAAATGGATTCTTGCCCTCTGCCTTAAGACGTGGGTCGAATCTGTACAGATGCCAGTAACCAGCCTGAACAGCCTTCTTCTCCTCTGTCTGAGCAATTGACATACCACCCTTGATACCATGGTTGATACATGGAGCATAACCGATGATGATTGAAGGACCGTGATAAGACTCAGCCTCGTGGATAGCCTTGATGCACTGATTGTAATCAGCACCCATTGCAACGTGAGCTACATATACATAGCCGTAAGACATTGCGATACCTGCGAGATCCTTCTTCTTAACTTCCTTACCAGCTGCTGCGAACTGAGCGATAGCACCTGTTGGAGTTGACTTAGAGGACTGTCCGCCTGTATTTGAGTAAACCTCAGTATCGAATACGAAGATGTTTACGTCCTGACCCTGAGCGATAACGTGGTCAACGCCTGAGAATCCGATATCGTAAGCCCAGCCGTCACCGCCGAAGATCCACATTGACTTCTTTCTCAGATAGTCAGCGTCCTTAAGGATCTCCTCAGTAGCCTTATTCTTTGTCTTCTTAAGAGCAGCGATAAGGTTATCTGTAGCTGGTGAGTTCTTCTCGCCGTCGTCTACTGTTTCAAGATACTCTTCGCAAGACTTCTTGAGAGCTGCAGCCTTAGTTGTCTTAGACAGCTCAAGAACCTTAGCGATAGTTCTGTTTCTGATAGTTGACTGTGCAAGGAACATACCGTAACCATACTCAGCGTTATCCTCGAACAGTGAGTTAGCCCAAGCTGGACCCTTGCCGTCCTTGTTTACTGTGTATGGAGTTGAAGGAGCTGAACCACCCCAGATTGATGAACAGCCTGTTGCGTTAGCAATGTACATTCTGTCACCAAAGAGCTGTGTGATGAGCTTAGCATAAGGTGTTTCACCACAGCCTGCGCAAGCGCCTGAGAATTCAAGCAGTGGCTGCTTGAACTGTGAGCCCTTAACTGTTGTTGCCTTGAACTTCTCGAATACTTCTGGCTTTTCAGCAAGTGTAAGACCATAGTTGAATACTTCCTGCTCAGCGAGCTGAGTTTCAAGTGGCATCATGCTGAGAGCCTTGTTGCCCTTCTTACCAGGACAAACATTTACGCAAGAACCGCAGCCTGTGCAGTCTAGAGCAGACATTGTCATTACGAAGTTGTAACCAGGCATACCTGTCATAGCTACTGCCTTCTCCTGAGCAAGCTTAGGAGCCTTCTTCAGCTCAGCGTCTGTCATTACAACAGGTCTGATAACTGCGTGTGGACATACATATGAACAGAAGTTACACTGGATACAGTTGTCACCATTCCATGCAGGAACGTCAACAGCGATACCTCTCTTCTCAAATGCAGCAGAACCCTGTGGGAATGTACCGTCTGCCATACCTGTGAATGTTGAAACAGGGAGCTTGTCGCCCTCCTGAGCGTTGCAAGGGATCTGAATGTTGTTTACGAAGTCCTGAAGTGTCTTATCTGCGCACTTAGCGGCAGGCATACCCATTGGAGTATCCTTGCACTTCTTCCAAGATGCAGGAACCTTAACTTCGTGAACCTGCTGACATCCAGCGTCGATAGCGTCATGGTTCATCTTAACGATAGCGTCGCCCTTCTTAGAATAAGAAGCTGTAGCAGCGTCCTTCATGTACTTGATAGCGTCGTCGATAGGAATGATGTTAGCAAGCTTGAAGAATGCAGACTGAAGAACAGTGTTTATTCTGTTGCCCAGACCGATCTCCTTACCGATCTTAACGCCGTTGATAGTATAGAACTTGATGTTGTTCTCAGCGATATATCTCTTTACCTGACCTGGGAGGTGCTTATCCAGCTCTTCATGCTCCCACTGGCAGTTCAGAAGGAATGTTCCGCCTGGCTTGATATCCTGTACCATGTTGTACTTAGTGATATAAGACTCGTTATGACAAGCAACAAAGTCAGCCTGATTGATAAGGTATGTTGACTTGATAGGTGTCTTACCGAATCTCAGGTGAGAAACTGTTACACCGCCTGACTTCTTAGAGTCATATGCAAAGTATGCCTGAGCATACAGATCTGTATGGTCACCAATGATCTTGATAGAGTTCTTGTTTGCACCAACAGTACCGTCAGCGCCAAGACCCCAGAACTTACAAGCAGTTGTGCCTGCTGGAGCAGAGTCAAGCTTGCCCTCAGTTTCGAGAGAGAGGTTTGTAACGTCGTCTTCGATACCGATAGTAAATCTTGGCTTATATGTATCCTTCCAGCTTGCATTCCAGTAAACAGCCTTGATCTGTGCAGGAGTTGTATCCTTAGAACCAAGACCATATCTGCCTGAAGCGATAGCTACATCATGGAACTGTGTGCCCTTAAGAGCAGCAACAACGTCAAGATAAAGAGGCTCGCCCTCAGAACCTGGCTCCTTAGTTCTGTCAAGAACTGAGATCTGCTCACAAGTTGAAGGGATAGCTTCAACGAGCTTGTCAGCACGGAAAGGTCTGTAAAGTCTAACCTTAACAAGACCGAGCTTTGTGCCTTCCTTCTCGTTGAGGTAATCAATTGTTTCTTCGATAGTGTCACAAACAGAACCCATAGCTACGATAACGTGTGTAGCGTCTGGTGCGCCGTAGTAGTTAAACAGCTTGTAGTTTGTGCCGATCTTTTCGTTTACCTTGTTCATGTAATCCTCTACGATGCCAGGGATAGCGTCATAGTATGGGTTACAAGCTTCTCTTGCCTGGAAGAAGATATCAGGGTTCTGAGCTGTACCTCTAAGTACAGGATGCTCAGGGTTAAGAGCTCTCTTTCTGAACTCCTCCACCTTCTCGAAGTCAACCATATCTCTTACGTCTTCCATATCCCATGTCTCGATCTTCTGGATCTCGTGAGATGTTCTGAATCCGTCAAAGAAGTGGATGAATGGTACTCTGCCCTCGATAGTTGAGAGGTGAGCAACTGTACCCAGATCCATTACCTCCTGTACATTTGAAGAACAAAGCATAGCAAAACCTGTCTGACGGCAAGCATAGATGTCAGAATGGTCGCCGAAAATATTAAGTGCGTGTGAAGCTACACATCTTGCAGATACATGGATAACGCAAGGGAGAAGCTCACCTGCGATCTTATACAGGTTAGGGATCATAAGAAGAAGTCCCTGTGATGCTGTATATGTTGTTGTGAGCGCACCGGCTGCAAGTGAGCCGTGTACTGTACCTGAAGCACCTGCCTCAGACTGCATTTCTGCAAGCTTTACAGGAGTGCCAAACAGGTTTACCTTACCCTTGGCAGCCCACTGGTCTGTTACTTCTGCCATAACAGATGATGGTGTGATTGGATAGATAGCAGCAACTTCTGTAAATGGGTATGACGCCCAAGCAGCAGCGTTGTTTCCGTCCATGGTTTTCATTTTTCTTGCCATTTTAGAATCATTCCTTTCTCGATATTTCAAGCAAAAGCTCAAAACTCAAATTTCCTTTTTAGCGTACTTTTTCAAGCACGTCTGTTTAAGGACAGCAGATATTTTCTTCAAAAGTAAGCTGTAACAAACTTTCTCAGGATACATCTGTTTTAACTCTTATAGTATACCACTTATTTTTCAATTTGTAAAGACCTTTTACCACATTTTTTCTTGATTTATACGCTGTAAACCCCCTATTTTCGGTTAGTTATGACTTCCTCATATTTCAGACGTGCTGTATTACACAGATAAAAAAATGCCTGCCGAAACAGACATTTTTCATATATTTAAATTATAAAACTAGCAGTTCATAAGAAGTTCGGCGAGGGCATTGAGTATCTTGTCCACATCAACATCAGAGCTGAATTTTACATCAAGCTTTGAGCCGCCTTTTTTATCCTCGCTTAAACTTACACGAAGCTTATCGGTAGCTTGATTTACTCTTATCTCAAACTCAGTATACATAGGATTTGTAATAGTACGCTTTATTTTCTTTTCAGCTTTTTTATTTGTTTCCAAAACGGCGATAGCTTTTTCAAGCTCTCTTACCGTCCAGCCATTTTCTATACACTCTGCGGCAAGCTTCTCCTGAGTATCCTTATCCGCAACGCCTGCAAGCACCTTTGCGTGACCCTCGGTGAGCTTTTTGTCACGGAGCATTTCCTGCACATTTTCGCTAAGGGAAAGAAGTCTGATAGAGTTTGCCACAGCGGAACGTGAACGTCCAACAGCTTCTGCCACCTGTTGCTGAGTAAGACCATAGGTTTCCATAAGAGTCTGATAAGCTGCAGCCTCCTCAAGAGGTGTAAGGTCTTTACGCTGGATATTTTCAATAAGGGATATCTCAGCGGCTTCAAGATCTGTAAGCTCCTTTATATAAACAGGTATCTCATCAAGTCCAGCCAGACGTGCCGCACGCCACCTGCGCTCGCCTGCAACTATCTTATATCCTCCATTGTCAAGAGGTCTTACAAGTATAGGCTGCAAAACACCATGCTGTCTGATATTTTCCGCAAGCTCATTAAGAGCGTCCTCATCGAACTCAGAACGTGGCTGATTTTTGTCAGGCTCAATAAGAGATATCCTTACTGTTGAAATGCCATTTTCGCCATCATCATTTTTTACCGATCCACTATCAGATCGTGTGACCTCATCTATAGAATTATCAAAGAACAGGCTATCCAAGCCTCTGTCCATTTTGCTTTTTTTAGCCATTGTATTTTCCTTTCACATTATAAGATACAATGTTCCATGTGGAACATTTTTTCTTTATTTTTCTTTATTCTTTGCCGCTTTTTTCTTTTCTCTTTTAGTTATTTCTTTTGCAAGATTTTCATATGCCTTTGAGCCTTTTGCCTTCTTATCATAATAAATAGCCGGTTCACCAAAGCTTGGGGCTTCCGACAAGGCAACGTTTCTCGGAATGGTAGTTTCAAAGACTTCTTTTGCAAAGTGCTTTTTGACCTCGCTTATTATCTGACCTGTTATCTTGTATCTTTCAACGCACATTGTAAACAAAATGCCCTCAATATCAAGGTCAGGATTGAAAGAAACTTTTACTCTGTTGATAGTATTGTGAAGCTCAACAAGGCCCTCCAAAGAAAGAAACTCGCATTGGAGAGGGATAAGTACAGAATCAGCCGCCGCAAGTGCATTTATTGTGAGCATATCGAGAGTTGGGGGACAATCTATAAATATGTAGTCATAAAATTCTTTTGCAGGTATGAGAGCGTTGCGAAGCTTCATTGCTCTGTCCTTTTCATTCACAAGTGACACAGATGCGCCTGAAAGATCCTGAGTTGTCGGCACAACTGAAACTCCACGGCAGGAAGTTGGCACGACAGCTTCAAATATCGAACATTCTTCAAATATTACATCAAACACTGTATTTCTGATACTTTTTTTCTTTATACCAAAGCTTGTGGTAGTATTGCCCTGTGGGTCAAAGTCAACGATCAGGACTTTTTTGCCCTTTAGTCCAAAAACCGCTGCAAGATTTACAACAGTAGTAGATTTTCCAACGCCGCCTTTCTGATTTGAAACGGCAATTATTTTTCCCATATTCTTGACCTCTTTTCTTAGTAGAATTATATCATATTTATTATGCTACAATTTTTCACTTTTGAAAAGACCCTTTTACAAATTTTCTTGAAAATGTTCCACATGGAACAAATCAGATTTTTACTTTATCCGACAAAGCCCATGACAATTTAGAAAATAATACAAAGAATAAAGTATCAATATCAAAATCAAGGTCATAAAGAGCAGAAAAGTTTTCTGAATAAAATATAGCATTGAAGATCGTGAAGTGTTATGATTATTTTAAAACGAAACGGAGGTATAAAAATGAGCATTTTCCCAAAAACATTAACAAAAGCTTTCAGCGAAGAAACTGACGAATCACAAAGGGCTTCACCATATCAGACGTTAGGCAAAATAATCGACATTTCCATAGGAGAGATAAGGCCGAACCCTGTTCAGCCAAGACGATATTTCTCACCTGCCGAGCTGACAAGCCTTGCGAAAAGCATTTCTCAGGACGGTATCATTCAGCCTCTCACAGTACGGAGAGTGAATGGTACTTTTGAGCTTGTGTCAGGCGAACGGCGTCTGCGTGCGGCAAAGCTTGCAGGACTAAGGTCAGTGCCATGCATACTTATCAACGCTACAGAGGAACGTTCGCAGGTCATTGCACTTATAGAGAATATCCAACGTTGTGACCTGAACTTTTTTGAAGAAGCCGAAGCAATTTCTCAGCTCATCACAAAATATGGCATGACTCAGGAATCTGCGGCTATTCGTCTGGGACTTGCTCAATCCACAGTTGCAAACAAGCTTCGTATTCTGAAACTTAACGCTGAGGAACGCAAAATAATTCTCGATAACAATATGTCAGAACGTCACGCAAGGGCTTTGCTAAAGATCACAGATAATGACCGCAGGCTTGCTGTGTTGAACAAAGCAGCGGAAAGTGGTTGGACAGTTGACACATTGGAAAAATATATTGCCAAGCTTCTGAAAGATGATGAAAAGCGTGCAAGCTATCACAAAAGAGCGGCTATGTTAAAAGATGTTAGATTGTTTTTCAACAGTGTCAATAAGGCGATAGATGTTATGAGACTGGCAGGAGTGAACGCTGACGCAAAACGTATCGACCACGAGGATTATATCGAATATATTATAAAGATACCATCGGAAAAGCAGGCAGAATAAAATGTTCCACATGGAACAAAAAAATTGGACAGGCTCAAAAGTCTGTCCAAAATTTTTTATATGTCGCTGTAAAAAAGCTGTTCCCAATAGGTGTATTCCCCGTTTTCTGACTTTGTGGCTTTTGCACACGCCATGTATCGAACATCAGGGTTAAGGATATTTTCTCTATGAGGCGGTGAATCCATCCATGCGTCAAAGGCTTCTTTTACTGTGGTCATGCTGTTCATACCATATGCGATATTTTCAGCCGCCGCGCGCCATTCAGGAAGGTCAGTTTCTTCTATAGCTGTGATGTATGAATTGCCGTCAGGTCTGTCATGAGAATAATTATCTAAAAGTTCTTTCGCTCGCACATCTGCCGCAGAGTCGAGAAACTCAAGTCCCTCAAGCTCTCTTAAACCATACTGTTTTCTAACCTCATTTACATAGCCAAGCATTTCAGATGTTTCAGCAGAAAGATTTCTGTTTGACATATTCGTGCTTGAATCAGGTTCAGTAGGCTCGGCAGGCTGAGGAGCAGAGGGCTGTTCTTCCTGCATAGGCTCGGTAACAGTTTCAGTTTGCGTTTCTGTTTTCTTTTCAGTTTTCTTTGAAGTCGTTGTGGTAGTAGTAGCCGTTGTCGTTGTTGTAGTAACAGTTGTAGTCACAGCTTTTATATCTGCACTGTGAGGTGGCCGCATGGTCTTTCCGTTTATGACCACCTTATCCCCTGACACGCTTATGTAGTTATTGCCTACCACTATGGATTCCATAAGCTCATTATCAGTGTTTGTTATCTCCATGCCCTTATCCATGGCTTCAAGCACATACTTCGAGCCGTTCACATCTTTTACAGTAGCTTTCTTTACTGTCTTGCCGTCTTTTACAATTTCAAACTTGTTCTCTGCGATACACCTTATAGTCACCTTGTCAGTTACGTTAAAGCTGCTGAAGCTTTCATCAACATATGTCACCTTTGTGTTTGCATAGTAGACCTCGTTGGCTGATATTATTATCCTTGTGCCTTTATAACTGAACGAGTTTACCTTTTTTCCGTTCTTAGTGACAGTGACAGTATTTCCGTCACAAGTCAGTACAAGCTTATCACCGTTATCATCGGTTATCTCAAAAGAGTTCACTATCTCATTTGAACTGTTTATAAGAGTATATCCCCCCTGCACATTTGCAAAAAGGGTATAACCGCCATCAAAAACTATCTTTGTACAAGTCGCTGCTGTTTGTATAGTAGTCACTGAACCCGTGATAGTTTCGGCAGACTTTTTATTTGTGGTCACAGTTGTGGTGACTCCTGTGCTGACGCTAGAAAGCTTTTTGGGCTTTTCTTCCCCTGTGCTTCCGCAAGAGGAAAGACAACAGCCTGCCGCACAGACAACACATAATATTTTAACTAACCTATTGCTTCCCATGATATCTTAGCTCTCCTGTTTTATCAAATGTTCCACATGGAACAATACAAAAAAGGCAGCCCTGGGACTGCCTTTGTGAGTTTATTTTGTGTTTGAAAGTGTCCATCTGAAAGGTGCTATTCTCTTTGCCCTTGTGTTGTCTATGTTCCAGTTGTTGAATGTGATAGATGGGTCAAAATAGCGATAATCAGTTTTCATCTTACCTTTGTTGATGCTTAGTCCCATTCCAGGTGATTTCTGGATAACTGCACCTATGCGGTGATGTTCCTTTTCATAATCAATTATCTCTTTTGCCGTTATCAGCCTTGAATCAGCAAGATTGTAGATTCCCTCATATCTTCCTGACGGTACATTGATAATACCATTTATAAAGTCGATAAGATTGAATACACAACAGAATGAAAAACCGTATTCTCCATCATTGAATATGTATGCAACATTTTCCTTTGCGTCAAATACTCTGTCTCTCAGATTTTGTGTATACTCAGCGTCATAAATAGGAGCTACTCTGGCAATAACAGGTATAGTTTCAGACTTTTTAAATTCCTTCTGCATTATCTTCTCAGATGTCATCTTAAGATCTGCATAGTTTGAATTTCCCTTTTCAGGAGCAGTTTCCCTTATTGGTTCTCTGCCTTTCTGTACACCATATATTGCTGTTGTGCTGAGCAGGATAAAGCTCCTTACCTCAGCCTTGTTTGCAGCCGCATATATGAACTTATCACATATCTTGCTCTTTTTCATCTCAGCGTCTGTTACATATGGATCTATATCGTTATCTACAGAATTTGCCAGATGCACGACAACGTCGATCTTGTTGCTATCGATTACATTTGTAATAGCGTCCTTATCAGTAATATCACACTGGATAAAAGTATAGTTTGGATCAGTTCCAATAAACTCATTTTTGCGTGTATCTATACCGAATACACGATGCTTTTTGTGCAGTAAGCTGGATGTAAGGTACAAGCCTATCATTCCGCTTGCTCCTGTAACTAAAATTGAAGCCAACTCTGCCACTCCTTCCCCAAGTAGAATTGCACATTTATTTACTATAATTATACCACAGTTTTTATTAATTGCAAATACTTTTTGAAGAAAACTGAAAAATTTAGATTTTCTTTATAATTTTGCTTGCTATATTTAGTGAATTGTGATAAAATTATAGGT
>OMFC01000999.1_pt1 | contig 13221 bp, 16 predicted proteins | sample 1645531 | NCBI WGS metagenome assembly OMFC01 (sample SAMEA103958112, study PRJEB25191) | human gut metagenome | biome: human-associated habitat [ENVO:00009003]; feature: intestine environment [ENVO:2100002]; material: feces | place: Germany | collected 2013/2015 | reverse complement strand
GTTAAATTATTCACGCACTTTACCACTTCAAATCATTAAAGCGCTTATATGTGTAGCGATGGGCGTTGCATGATTAGCACGCACTTTGCCACTTTAGAGCACTAAAGCGATTGTTATAAATTTAACAGTATACAATTATCCATATAATTTGCAACAAAATTGCATGGTATTATTTTTAACGTATGTTATAATATAATTGTAAAGAGGAAAGGGAAATAAAGAAAATCCCATTTCAAAACAAAAAACATAAAAGAGAGGTATTTTACTATGACTACTTGGAAAATTGAAAAAACCATTGACGGAGAGAATGAAATTATTACCATTACCCGCCCTATCAACGACAAACCCAAAAGTACCGCTTGTGTAAGCCGCACAGTTAAGGCGGGCACCGTTGCACGCGTCAAGTATGCACGTTTTAACGACGATTTTTCGGTAGAATCCGGTGAAATGGTAAAACAGTTTGACGGCGTTCTGGACACAGAAAAGGTTGAAAAGGCATTGCATAACGCAGAGCCTTGCACCAAATGGCAAGTTCTGGACGTTCAGCCCAAAGAAGAAAACACTATGGGAATTCCGCGGGAAGTGTTTAACGCCGTTGCTGTTCCCATTGAGCGCCCGCTCTCCCAGCAGTAAACTTTAGTCGTTCCGCCGGGTTTATCGTAAAGCCCGGTACCATATGGCATAAAGCCAAAATAAATTAAAAAGAGGGTATAAAATGAAAATGCAACTTATTACAATTAGGCCGAAAAAATCCGGCATTGACAACGGTTTTACAATCAAGCGTGAATTATTTGACAATTGCGGACTTGTGGACACAGCCTATTGCAATATTGACACATTCCGCGCTTGCGATAGCGGCTTTATCGCTTCCGGCTTTTCCAGCATTTACAAGTCAACCATTTTACACGATATGAATAACATCAGTGAATCTATTGACGACTTTGTAAAGGCGGTGTTTGCGCAATGATTTACAACAATCGTTCCGATATTGTAAAGGCCGTTGAATATCAGTCAAGTTTACATGTTGGCGGCTCTAAAAGTCGCTTGTATTATTGCACGGCATGGATTATTAAACCCGATTTTTCGGATTTTCTGATTCTACAGAGTTATTCAACTATCGTTGCCGCCTATCAATTCTCTACTGGCATTTTGTGGGTTTTCGGTTTCTATAGTAACACAACCGCGCAACACATTGCCAAGTTTAGGAATTGGATTCGATACAAATACAATACCGGCTGGAATCATCCGCGCATTGTACACTTGTATAACGATTCAAGAACTAGCAAGCGTGCCGCCCGCAAGAATTTAGATGATGACTTTGCAAGCGTTATTGCAACCGCATTAAATCAGCATTGACCAAAAATAAAATATGCGTTGCCCGTAACGGCAGCGCATTTTTTATGTAAATTTTTAGTTAGAAGTCTTTACTATTAAGCATAAATAACTAGCAATAGTTAAGCCTAACCGCTAACCTGTTATATTCTTAACACATGAATAGTTGTTCATATGATAATGTGACTTACCTGTTAAGAAATTAACACACTTTAGCAATTTAGAGTTCTAAAGCGATTGTTAAATTCTTAACACACTTCATCGCTTTAAAGAGCTAAAGCGTCAATCCGTTAAGAAAAAAATAATTAGCAGAGCATTAACCTTAGCACGAACCCCACCGCGCTGCCAACCGGGGTGTTGCAAGAAGCCTAAAAATAAACCGGGGTTCAATTTATTAAAACTTGCAAATCCCCCTCTACCCTCTCCCTCTTCATTATCTTAAGAAAGCAGGTGAAATAAAATGACAATCAATGATATTCTACTTAATTGTGGTTCTGTTCATGCTGAAACGACTATATACATTATAGAATCAGGCACAATTAAAAAGATATGTCAGTTTAAGAATTTAGAATCGAGGTATGCGAAGCTTCAATTTAAATTCTTTACTGTTAGTTCTTTGCATATAGATACAGATTCATTTGAAGTATTAGCTTTTAAGTTTTATGTATAAGAAGGTGATACAATGACAATCCATGACATTCTAGTAAATTGTGGTTCAGTTCAATCAGATACACTAATTACAATAGTTAGTGAAACATTCTTAATTAAAAGACTATGTTTCTTTAAGAATCTTGAAACAAAATATGAAACACTTCACTTTAAGTATTTTACAGTTAGTTTTATAATGTGGGATGGTAAACCTAAATTATCTATCAATTTCTATGTATAAGGAGCTGATACAATGCTTAATTTATTGCGGGTTTTAGGAGCTATCATTGACATCCTAAGAGGAGTTAATAATGATGATTTAAGTGATTAGTTTAAGATAGGAGTTTATACAATGCGTTATGATGTTCCGATTCATCCAATTCCAATAGGCTCAATCATTAAATACAATGTAAGAGAATATGGTTATTTCTATGGAGACGGCCAAGAGAAAAGAGCGATTACCATTGCTAAAATTGGTAAGGTTATTGACATTATAGAGCATGATGGCAGAGTAGTTTATTATTCTGTAGCACCAAGTTCTAACTGTACATTTAACCAATATTTTGTAGGCGATTGCCTAGATTCCGTTTGGCCTGAAAATGTGGGGGGTGTTTATTATGACAATTAAAGACCTAGATACAGAAACCATTACTCTACTTAATAAACTAATCAATATCTGGTATATTAAAGCCTGTCCTATTGACAATGATTGTCAAGATTGTCAGCTTAGAGAGTTGTGTTATCTGCTTGACCGTTATGATAATGACATTAGAAAAGAGTTAGCTTTACGAAAGCAGGAGTAACGTTATGGCAAAGAACAAAGAGTTTAAGCGCCAAGCTGAAGCAACTAGGCTACTGGAAAAGATAGGTGCAACAAGGCGTAAATCTAGAAAAGCAGGTATCACTGTAACAGGTGAGCTTAAAGAAAGTCTTAGAGGTAGACAATCTCCTGAAATTGCTAATGCTCTGAAATTTACTGCTAATACTGCTCTTGATGAAGCTGAAAAACTGTATAATGACCTTATTGATGCAGCTAATAATGTTGATGATAAAACGTCACAAAAGCTTATGAAAGAGTATCTATCTAAATATTCAGAGCATATTAAATCATTAGATAAATCTGTCACTGATAGTTACAGGTCATTGAGAGTAGCTAATCGTCTTGAGGATGTTTTTAATTATAGCGATGCAGCATATAAGATTCTTAGAAATCCAGATACCTACTTTGACAAAAAGAAATGGGGTGCAGTTTCTGGTATTCTTAACAATCTTATGGGCACATATAGCAGGAATATTCCACCAGACGATTTGAAAAAATTATGTGTACTGGGTCAAAAGCTAGGACTTGACACTTTGGCAGATATGGATAGAGCTTATTCAGAGTATGACAATCTGCTAAGAAATTCTGACCAGATTGGTAAAGTGCTGATTGATGCAAGTGACAAACTTAGGTCTATTACACAGGGCAATGAAAACTTCATAAAGCGGCATAAAAAAGTTTATGAAGAATTCACAGAACTTGCATCTAAGTATAATTTGTGGTAATATTCACGAATGAAAGAAGGTGGTGCTATATGTGAGAAAGCGTAATGAACATAAGTATTCAAGTATCATATATTGCTATGATATTGAAACATCATCCTTAATGTATGGTGAGGATGAACTTAAAGAGCATCTACAAAGCACTTATCTTCATGGCCTAGCTTCATTTGCTTATCGTCCTATACCTCATGCACCATTTAGTGACTTTGAGAATGAAATGGATTATAATTTCTTTAGAACTTATGATTCAATTTCTTCCGAATTTGAGAGAATCAATGAGAACGCTAAGAATAATGATGAATATGTCAAAATATTTGTGCACAACTTGAGCTATGAATTTGAAGCAATGATGCGTAACATAAATTTCTGTATTAAGAACTTTAATCCTAAACGTTTCATTGCAGTTGCTCCGCACCAGCCATTAATAGCAGCTTTTGGCCATCTTGAATTTTATGACAGCTTCAAGATTCTTTCCTGTAAAAGTCTTGAACTTATAGGTACAGAGCTTGGAGTTCCTAAACTTAAAGAAGTCAAAGGCGGTTATGACCAAAAATATTATTGGTGGTCAGATTTACCTGATTCTGAATACATTTACAATGAACGTGACTGTAAGCTAGTTTTATATGCACTATGTCGCTATATGGCAAACTTCACTAAAGTTGATAATGTATCAGATATTGGAGTATCTAACACATCAATGATTAAGCGTGAAACAAGGCTTAATAGAAATATTGCTACCGATAAAGAAGTCCATACTGCACAATTCACAGCAGCGATAGAACTTAAGAATAATGAACCATTTATGAAGTTCTTTCAGGATTGTCTTGCAGGTGGTTATACTCATGCTAATCCTTACGCAGTTGGTAAAATATTTAAGGATGTATGGTGCTTTGATGCAAGTTCTATGCACCCATCAGCAATGTACGGTAGGAAATTCCCTTATAAATGGAGAAAAGAGGTTAATCCTAATGAATGTTACCAAAATTTCCAGTCTGCAAACTATGAGTTCTTATCTGGCTGCGAAAGCGGCGCTAACTCAGGGTTCTTCGATTATCCCGACCAGCGGATTGAGTTATATGGATGTAAAGATGTTAAATTCTATTCAGTCCTGCAAGCAGCATACCGTGAATCAATCTTGTTTGAAAGGCCAATAAAATATAACTTCATGGCCAATGTTACCTTTTATAATATTAACGCTAAGGATTTTGGTAACTGTATTTACAGCTATATCAGTACATCCAAATGCAGTAATATTAAAAATGGTAACTTCGACAATGGTAAAGTAGTCAAAGCAGATGAACTTACATTTCATGGCTGCGATATTGACTTCATGTTAATTCAAATGCTTTATGATTATAGTAGTTCAGAATGTGATGAACTTTATTATGCAACAGCCCACAAGTTTATTAACAAGCCTTTACGTAATACAGTTAAATATTATGCACGCCAAAAAACAGGATTCAAAAAACTTGAGCATAAAGTTGCTGACCATGTAGAAACATTAAACGATTTTACATTTGAGGGATTGAAGCTTTATGATGATTCTGCAGCACAAGAAATTATGAATACCCATAACAAAGATTTAGTTCACTTCGCTTTAATGGCAAGTAAAGGTGGATTGAATGGTCAGTATGGATGTTCAGCAATGAAGCCATTAAGACAGGAGGTTGGTGTGCAGGGGGAAGGTGAAAAATTTGAATGGATTCCAACCGGGGTTAAGTTTCTTAAATCTAGAAATTCCCTAAATATTTTCACAGATGGTTTATATACGGTTGCTTATAGTAGACTACACCTTATTTGCTTTATGCTTTATCTAGTATTAAGCCAAGGCATTGAACCTCTCTATCACGATACAGACAGTGGTTATTTTGTTGGCTACAATGAGAATGTTCAAAAAGCCATTGATAGATTCAATGAGAATATTCTTAACAACAGCGAGAATAAAGATTGTTACAATTTTGGCATTATGGACTTTGATGGTCACTATGAGGATTTTGTAACATGGGGAAGTAAATGCTATTGTGCAACATACTTAGATGCAGATAAGCACTTAAAAGTTAAGGCTACTGTAGCAGGTGCAAGTAAGAAACAGCTTTCTGAATTGTTTACACAAATAGTAAACGATGAAGATTTTGAGTACCTAGTACAAGAATATTTTCGTCCTAATATCAGTTATGATGAATCCATAAATAAGAAGCTTATTCGTAAAACCCCAGGAACACATATCATAGGAGATTTTACGGATGACAACGGAGAAACAGACCACTTAGATGAATATTCTGTAACTGTACTAGAACCTTGTGGTTATACATTGCGCTCAACAAATAGTCCTGTTAATAGAATGTATTATTCATTCTGTTATTCATTACGCGGAGAATCGTATATAGATTATTTGCCAGAAGTTGTTAGCATAAACCATGATGAAAATGGTAAGGAACTTTACGGAACTTATTATAAAGTACAATCCGACAAAGAATATGCTATGTTAATTGATGGCAATCCTGCAAGTGTATTCCAGTGGGAATGGAGTGATAGGAGATGATTTAATTGAAAGAAAAAGATTCTTATAGAATCAGTAGAAGAGCTACATGTCCTTATTATACATCTCATACAACAAATTACATTCGCTGTGAGGGTATGAGAGTGTCACGCCAAGAGTACAACCTTAAAACCGATTGTTGCGGCCAGTATAAAAACTGTCCTCAATATAAATTTCTTACTTATCATTATTTAACAAAGGAGAACTAACTATGTACACTAACAAGAAAGCATCCGCTAAGGCAACCAATTCTGCTAAGAAATCTGCAAGTTCTATTATCACTGACATTCGTGTTTATCCGTCTGAAGGCGACAAGAAATCTAATTTGCTTGCTATGGTATCTGTAACGTTTGGCGGAGTGTTTGTTGTCACTGGCTTTAAGATTATGGATGGTAAGAAAGGTCTGTTTGTTTCCATGCCGTCTATTAAAACTAGCAAAGGAGAGTATAAGGATTCTGCATTCCCTTTGACCAAAGAGTTTCGTAAAGTTTTGAGCGATTCTATTCTTAACGCTTTTGATGCCTTGGAGGAAGATAAAGATGAAGATGAAGATGATGAAAGCGAGGATGACTGACAAGCTCCCCAATGAATTGCCACCTGACATTGACGATGATTTGCCATTCTAAATAGAAAAGCACCCCTAAGTGGATAACCACCTAGGGGTGTTTTATTTTAACTAATATTAGGACGAAGAACCTTAATAGCAGTCATACCATTATGATTGCTCCATCTAGGGAAGTCCATTGGGGTTCCATCCAAGTTACGGATTCTGTCCAAAATTACAGGAGAATTCCCCAATGTGAAGCCAGACAACTGAACAGTATATTCATAGGATGCAGGACGCTTACAATATAGGATAATAGCATTACCATCATTGACATAATACAGTTTATCCATGTCATTGACAACATCCCAAGTAACAGTCTTGCCTACACCTGTGGGCGCTCCATAAATGGCTTTATTAAGCTGACGATTATCAACAGCGCTAATTTCAAATAATCCGCCAGATTCAACATTGTTAGAAAGATAAATGCTATAGTCAATATCATTTCGGTCACAGATACGAATACAGCCTTGTGAGCTAATATCTGCACTAGGAATAGGGATTAAGGCAAATGCTTTATACTGTTCAGGGTCGCCAGCAGTTGACTGACCTGCAATGGTGTATTGCATCTGGTTTGTAATTGCTAAATCAATACAGCGATGTTCACCAGTTCTGCAACTGTACTGATTGTTTCCGCTAAAAATATATTCACGTTTAGTATAGATATATGCATTGTCAATCTTGCACACCATAGCAGTAACAGGATATGTGCCAATTGTCTGAATAGTGGTCGACACCTTTGCAGTACGGTTAATTACACCACCATTAACTATCAATTGCGGACTAGGGCTGGTTCCAATCAGTGCAATTGTGGCATTACCCTCACCAGTAGTTGCAGTAGATTCTTCACAGGTGTAAATCAGATTGTCGATATATGCAGCACTCTTACCTGGCCCGTCAAACACAATACCACGGCGGCAGGTATCAATATATAGGTTAGTTACGTGAATGTCATCATTAGTGATTTTAACACCATTAGTATTATTCCACCAGTTGTTTGCATCCGTACCGCCAGTACCATTAGCAGGAATACCATTAAAGGTAATCCAGTTTACGCCAAATGTATTTTTGCGAATGTCAAACCCTGTCTGACAAACCATAGACAATACATTATTAAGGCAGCAGTCAGGAGCTTTATCACCAACAAAGAATCCAACATTGCCATCCCATCGTTCCTTGGGCGTGTTATCACTATATCCCCATACTGAAACATGGTCAACATAGCAGTAGCGGTTCAGAGTGCTATTGTTGGGCTGTAAGTAAACACCATAACTTTTAACGCCATAGATAGATACGTCATACAAGCTGTTATCAGTATAAACATTAGTGGTAAAAACGACACCACCAATCATACCATTACAGATAATATCTAAATGAGCAATAACAATATTACCAGTTACATCATCACCCGATACAGTAATAACGCCCTGACTACCAAAAGCAGTAGGATTAGCAGTATACTTCAAGATAGTGTCACTTTTACCACGCCGAGGGTCACGAGATGAACCAGCACCATACAGGCTATGTTTCAGCTGTAAAGGAGCACTAATCTTATAAGTGCCAGCAGGAATAAACAAAGGTTCATTCTTAGTGTGAGTGTTAATGGTAGCAGTAATATCATCAGTACCGTCTTTTTTCAACTTCTGATATTTTTCAATGCTAACAGGGGATGGCTCAACGAAACTAGGAATCTTACCAGTGCGGGTTACCAAGAAATGCGTTGTGCTATTATTTACGTTAATATCTACATTGGCGTAATTGTCGTCAATATTAGATACCCGCAGAGTCTTAAAGTTAGGGTTCCCGTATATATCCAGAGGGAGGTTTTTTGCGCTCGTGCCGATTGTAAGCGCAAAGTCTGTTGCTGTTAGTACCGGCGTATTGTTTTGACGGATTCCGAAAGAGCCAGCGGAATTTAATATCATGGCTCCACCAACAGTCTGGTTATAGTCCCCGCCGACCGTCTGTGCAAGGTCTCCAGCGGTGTCCTTGTCAATCTTCTTAGCTGTTTCAGCGCGCCCCTCAGTATCTTTAATATCATAACTGTTATTGTCAATTTTAAGTTTGTCTACATAAGCCATGATATAACCTCCTATTAAGTAACGTCATGAGTTCCGGTTGTAATACTAATAGTTTCCTTATCTGCTACATAACTAATCTCAACACGAGAGAGCTTTTCAAGCTCTGTTACTTTATTCAGAGCATTAGTAGCGTTATTATTAGCAGTATTTGCAGTAGTACGCGCACTAGCGTCTTTTACTTCAATTGTTTCACCACCAAGATTAAACTTGGAAACAAATTTCTCAGCCATAGTTATACCTCTTATTTACCAACAATTTTGATAGTTTCCACAGGAGCATCATAGATATGAATATCTCCACCAGTAACGATTGTACCATTATTAGGATTAAAGAAACCAAAAGAAATAGAAGTATCATCTTCATTATATTTGGCAACTTTTAACGATAGAATATAGTGCAAACGTTCAGCAATTGTGGTCTTAGCGCAGTTGGTTCCCTCAATGTAACGAGTACCTGCTTCCATAGGCTTAAGAATTACATACAAATCATTATTAAGCCAAACAAGGTCATTAATATTACGGTTAGCACTTGCAGTAGTTTTTAACTTTTCATCAACGGGAGTGATAGCAAGCTTAACACTTCCCCAGAGTTCTGAGAAGTTACCAATCTTAGTCCAGTAATCTTCATTGTCAATATCAATGCCAATAGGTACAGGCTGAGTGCTTAAATATCCATCACCATTGACAGTAACAACAACTGTGTTACGAGGATACTGCTTTGTAATATCCCACTGAATAGGGTCTGCATAACTAATTGAGCTGGTTTCAATGTACTGCTGCATTACCTCAATAACCTTAGATACCATTTCATAGTAACTAATGCTATCATCATAGGCAACAGGAATTACAGAACGGAAAAGTTTATCCAAAGGATTGTACTTCAAACCTAATCACCTCTTTACCATAAACGCATAAACAGAACTTCCATATCTCTATATAAACAATTATAGATATTCGTGTTTTCTTTCATATAATCGTTCATAATAGATACAAGAGAACGACCACGATAACCTTTTTCTACATGGCCAAGAATCCGGTGCTCATTGCCATCACGATTTTCTTTTGTGTTGTTCTTATCATCTTGAGTTGTATTGCTATTACTGTTAGAGCTGGCATTAGAGCTAAAATTATTGACAGAATTCGCCTTACTATGGTCAGCATCCGACATATACTTACCAGCAAGAAAATTATCAAGACTACCCTGTGGAGTATCAGTATGAGTATTGGTATTCTCTCCATTGCTGTTAGAATTGGAAGTATAATTGGAATTGTTTGTTCCACCAATATTGACCTTACTATTCTTGGTTCTATCCTCTGTATTCACATCATGATGTTCAGTATTTTCATCACTGGTAATTGAAAAATCATCAGTTAAGAACATTTCATACTGTTTATCAAGTGCTTCAAAGAGAGGATTGTAATAAGGCATATGGCTGTTCATCCAGTCATCCAGACGCAGCTGCCAAAGACCGAAGGTTTCAGAACCAATTTCATCTGTATAGAAATGCTTAAGAATATTGGTTTCAAGCTCTTTGCGCTTGTTTTCATTCCAGATAGGATAACTAAAATTAAAGATTTTAGGACGAGCACGCTCAATAATTTCTGTATAAGAAATATTGGTGTAAGGTTCAACAATACCTGCTTTTGATTCACAGATAAAGCGTAATTGAGTTGTATATTTACTCATTGTCCTTATCACCATCCTCAATATTAGTATCGCTTAAATTCTCTTCATCTTCGCGTCCTTCCATAATCTTGGTTAATTCAAGCTGGGAACGCATAGATACAGAGATATTAGTATTAAAGAGCCTGTTATAATCCTTACAGAATTTCTGGCGAGAATACAATGGAGAAAGACGGTCTGCTTCTACCTGACCTAAGGTCATCTGAACTTCAGTAGTAAACTGCCGCTCTGCTTTCATATTGTAGTTGCTTTCAATACCTAAATAGGTAAGAGCTTCCGCAAGAGTTTCTTTTTTCTGCTGTTCTAACTGCAAGCCAATGTACTGAACGCCTAAATCAAGAACACCAATCATGTTCTTAATATCATCAGTAGAGGGATTGCCTTTAAGGTACAGCCAAGGGTCGTATTTATCTTGCTGATACACCAAATTCTGTACAGAAAGTTTTGTATTCTCATTTGCATAAGCAATTCGTGGAGTTTTCTGTGCAGCAAGGTTTAAGTCAATTGTTCTGTCTATATTGGTAAGACGTTGTGCAAACTGTTTAATGACAATAGCATCAGGGGAGCGGCGCATATTACACCAAAGGTAAGCACAGTTTTGTTTATTAAGTCCAGTTTTCTGATAATTAGAATTGTAGCCATAGGCACGAAGATATTTAGGGTCGCCAATAATGTCAAAGTTATCACTGGGCATAGCAGGAAGAATTAAGTTACCCATAACAGGGTCATGATAACCAGCCATTAAAGGTTGCCAGAACAAGAACTGTTCAATGAATCTTTCATCCAAAAAAGGAGAATCGTCAAGCCCTTCCCATTTGAATCTTGCAAGTGCTACATCATACAGGCGATTAAACCAGTTAGCATAAGTTGCAACAGTTAAGTCATAGGAATCAATCCAAGGTGGCTGTGGTTTTTGTGAACGTTTACTCATTTACTCACCTACTTCTGGAATACGTTTATAGATAGAATTGTCTGCTTCATAATTTCCAACAAGACTTGGATTATGCCAGAATGTAACACCACGATTAAAGATATCGTTAATCATTGTAGAAACATCCGCAGGAACATCACCTAAGCAACAACAGTTTTGCGTTTTAACATAATTCCAATTTCTTCGAGAGTCAATGTTAGGAACCTGAACTTGGTGAATGGGATAGCCAAACATAGTCCAGTAGTCATCAATAACTTTTGCAAATTCTTTAGTAACATGATGATAACTAGCCATAGCATATGGAGCACTTGCATCCTTTGTCGGTAAAATACCAGAATCAGTAAAACGGAAATAAGGACTTACAGAACCATGGCTTTGTGGCGGCAATCTGTCCATGTCATCACGTTTTGCAAGCGTGCCAGCAATGTTAAGCATTTGATTTGCTAAGCCTTCAATAGCTCCATAAGTATTATCAGGAAAAAGAGAAGGATGTTTACCACTCATAGCCTGAACATCCTTTGCTGGGGCAGTAAGCAGGTTAATACCAGCAAACATTGTACCAGCTACCAAACCTGCATTTTCAACGGCCATGGAACTGGAGTTCTGCGCTACATATACCTTATAAATATCAGTGTTATAAGCACAAGTAGGCCAATTGCTAATTGCAAACACATCTTCCTGATTATAACCAGTAGAGCCTTTATAATCCTCTGCTGCAAACATTGCTGTAGTCTGTCCAGCATTTGACATTACATTGTATCCAATATGCAGACTTTTCTTTCTATCTCCAAGTTCAAAACGAAAAACGTGGTTATCGCCTTGTGTAGAATAATAACGGAGATAAAAATAAGGATATGTGAAAAGTTTATTATTCTTAGGAACATAACCAGCTACATTATTAGGAACTACAAAAGTCTTATCATACTTACCAGTATCAAAGGTAAGAGGAACCATATAAATTCCCAAAATACCGTCAGGAGCTTGCCCTGCTTCTACAGCCTTAGCAATAAAGTCATTAGCAGATTCAGCTGTAGTAAAAAAGTTTTCTTTACAGCCAGAATAAATTCCAAACCGTAAAGAACCGGATGCAGGGGGAGAGTCTTTTTCAGGCTTATCAAAGGTTGTAACAATGCAGATACGCTTATCAAAGTCAATGTACTGTTGAATATCGTCAATATATGGGCCTGTATCCAGTTCATCATTGATGATATTATCGCCAATTTCATCAGTGTTTGTATGAGAACGCTCAATAAAACAAGGCTGTAATGTTACCTGATTAAACCAAGTTTGCATAACATCAACCGTGAAATAAATTCTGCTGGTTTCGTTTGCAACATATTCTACCTTATCAATAAAGGCATAATACCATTTATCTGAAAAGTCTGCGTTCTGAAATACGATATAATTACATGGTTCAATCGTTTCAGCATTAACACCAACAGAGAGATAATGCTCTAACCGCTGATAAGTGTAATTGGTAAGATGAAGAACGGATTTAGAAGTGAAATAAGCAAAACGGGAAGAATCAGACTGAAACCTAAGCACATGATTATAGGTTTTATCTGTAGGGATACCCTTACAGATATAAAGTTGCATATTTGGCATGTTCTTGCTCCTTTCAAAATCTGTAGGGTGGTTTACACATCATCCAAACTGGAAGTTTACGTTTAACTGTAGGAGTAGGACTTGGGCCGGGTGGTGTTGGCGGTTCAGGTGGTGTTGGTGGATTTGTAGCATCCCATTCAACATTCCATGTACCTACTTCATTAGGAATACCAAGAATAGCAGAGGGGTCAGTTCTGTAAGATGTACCATAACCGCTTATCCAATATTCCCAATGCGTATGAATACCAGTAACATT
>OMFC01000995.1_pt1 | contig 13254 bp, 10 predicted proteins | sample 1645531 | NCBI WGS metagenome assembly OMFC01 (sample SAMEA103958112, study PRJEB25191) | human gut metagenome | biome: human-associated habitat [ENVO:00009003]; feature: intestine environment [ENVO:2100002]; material: feces | place: Germany | collected 2013/2015 | reverse complement strand
GATAGTTCTTTTTTGCTGTGTGATATATTAAAGCCCGTGGGCTTCCATATCGAGGAAATCCACGGGCTTTGTTGCGCTTTTTTTTACAGCGCCTTTTGTAAACTATTCTGTTAGTCTATCAAATCACCAAATTAGATAGAAGAATGGCTCTTTACATAGTCAACAACAGCGTCAACAGTTGTGTAAGCAAGACCTACGCAAGTATCAGCACAGCCGTAGTAAATAGCAATTCTGCCTGTGTCAGCGTCGCAAAGTGTTGCGCATGGGAATGTTACGTTCTGAACATCGCCTACGCACTCATAGATCTCTCTTGGGTTGATGAGATACTCGCCGCATCTGTACTTAACTTTCCATGGCTGATCCTTGTCAAGGATGCAAGCTGAGAAGCTGTATACAAAGCCGTTGCAAGACTCAAGAACACCGTGATAGAAGCAGAGCCAGCCCTCGTCTGTCTCTATTGGAATAGGACCTGCACCGATCTTCTTGGACTCCCAGCCTTTGAGAGGTCCCATAACGTGTCTGTGCTCGCCCCAGTACTTCATGTCAGGTGACTGTGAAATGTACATATCACCGAATGGTGTGTGACCTGAGTCAGAAGGTCTTGAGAACATTACATACTTGCCGTCGATCTTTCTTGGGAAGAGTACGCCGTTTCTGTTGAATGGGAGGAATGCGTTCTCACACTGATAGAATGTCTTGAAATCATATGTATAGCCTACGCCGATAGTTGGCTTCCAGCCGTATGCATTACACCATGTTACCCAATATCTGTCTTCGATGAAGCATACTCTTGGGTCATAGCCGTAGCCCCACTGATTTACTTCTTCTGTAGACTTTTCAGCCTGCTCGAACATAATTCTTGTTGGGTTGATGTTCCAGTGAATACCGTCCTCAGAGAAACCAGCATGGAGAGCCATGTTTCTTTCCTTATCGTCAACACGGAATACGCCTGCGAACTTGCCCTCAAAAGGAACTACCGCACTGTTGAAGATAGAGTTTGATGTAGGAAGAAGATTTCTAGGAATGATAGGGTTTCTGTTATCTCTCCAGATCACTTCATTGCAGTCAGCCGGCTTATCCTGCCAAGGCATATTTGGGATAGCCTGTCCGTTGATTACTTTAACGCTCATGTTAAAATCCACCTTTCATAATATAAAAAATACTGAGGCTGACCGTCAGGTCATGCCCTTGTTTTTATTCTTCCCCCGAATAGAAATGCGAAACTTTTCCCGCTTATTCAAGGCGATATCATTCGGCTTACCTTATCGGTAAAATGCCGCTGTTATTATTAAAACACACTTTCAGAAAAATTTCAAGCCCCTATTTTTGCTGAAAACGTTTAAAATTTATATGTAAACGTATTCTTCTTAAATTTAACATTTTATTAACAGTTTGCTTGGTTTCATATTTTTGCATCGCAATAAAAAACTGCGGTTTTCTGTATCTGCAGGCTCAGTTAGTTCTAACAAAACCAAAAAACGGATCATCAGCAAGCGTTTTGAATGTAAATTATAAAAGTTGCCCATAATGGTCATATTAGCATAAGCATATTCGTGCAAGTTTCTGATTTTTTGCAAGAATAGAAAAAAGCACTTGCAAAAGCAGTGAAAAGGGTATACAATATAAGTAAGGATATCGGATACGTTCGGCAGAGTGCGGCGAAAGTCGGGATTTGCCGAATTGTTCTGTATAATAGTGTACTATAATTTATAATTTACAAGTGGAGGACATTGATATGAAACTAACAGAAATGTCTGCAGAGGAACTGGCATCATTCAAAGCAGAAGTCCAGAAAAAATATGATGATTTCAAGGCTCAGGGATTGTCGCTGAACATGGCAAGAGGAAAGCCGTCTGCCGAACAGCTCGACCTGACAGAGGGTCTGCTCACAGCAGTAAAGAGCAGCGAGGATTGTTTCGCTGAGGACGGCACAGATTGCAGAAACTACGGCGGTCTTGACGGTCTGCCTGAGGCTAAGGCACTTTTTGCGCCAATGCTCGGCGTAACACCTGATGAGCTTATCATTTGCGGAAACTCAAGCCTTAACATCATGTATGACACTATCGCAAAGTTCATGCTTTTCGGCACAGGCGATGGTGAAAAGCCTTGGAAGGACACAAAAGTAAAGTGGCTCTGCCCTGTTCCTGGATATGACAGACATTTTCTTATAACAGAAAAAATGGGCTTTGAGCTTGTAAACATTCCAATGGACAAAAACGGTCCTGACATGGATATGGTAGAAAAGCTCGTTGCTGAGGACGATACTATAAAGGGTATATGGTGTGTTCCAATGTATGCTAACCCTACAGGCACAACATACTCTGACGAAGTAGTAAAGCGTCTTGCAGCCATGAAGACAAAGGCTAAGGATTTCAAGATATTCTGGGATAACGCATATTGTATCCACCACCTTTCTGATACACCTGACACACTTCTCAACATTCTTGACGAGTGTGAAAAGGCCGGCAACCCTGACAGAGTTTATATGCTCGCATCTACATCAAAGGTAACATTCCCTGGTGCAGGCGTTGCAATGATAGCTTCCTCTGAAAAGAACATCAAGTACCTCAAATCCATGATGACAGTTCAGACTATCGGTTATGACAAGATAAATCAGCTCCGCCATGTTAAGTTCTTCGGCACATACGAGAATCTTATGGAGCATATGAAGAAGCACCGAGCTATAATCGAGCCTAAGTTCAAGATAGTTCTTGACACTCTCGAAAAGGAGATAGCACCTCTGGGAATCGGAAGCTGGGAGAAGCCAAACGGCGGTTACTTTATAAGCTTCAACGCTCTTAACGGCTGTGCAAAGAGAATTTGTCAGCTTTGCAAAGAGGCAGGCGTAGTCCTCACAGGTGCAGGTGCAACATACCCTTACGGAAAGGATCCTGACGATTCAAACATCAGAATTGCTCCTACATTCCCACCTGAGAGCGAGCTTAAAATTGCAGCCGACGTGTTCGCTACAGCAGTTAAGCTTGCAAGTGCAGAAAAGCTTCTTGCAGAATAATTCAACTAAGTCAAGATAACAATACTCTCTATATAAAAAAGCGATGACCTTGCAAAAGGCTCATCGCTTTTTTTGTTTGCCTATAAAGCAAAAGCGGTATCGACCTCCTAAAAGGTCATACCGCCCGCTATGGTAAGGAAATTAAAGGCAACACCGCACAAGGCACGCCTGTCGGCTTTGCACGCAATCTGCTTGCAGATTTTCCGTCATATAGCACAGAAATTTCTTGACATACGTCAGTATGCCTGCAAAATTTCTGCACTATCTGACAAAAAATCTGACTGCGCATCTTACGCACAATCCTTGTGCGGTGCTGCCTTAAAATAGAAATAAAGCTTATTCTTTTACAGCTCCCGAAACAAGTCCGCTGTAAATGTACTTTTGCAGTAAGAGGAATATAATAAGAGTCGGAATGATACAAATTACGATTCCCGCAAAAACTACCTCCCACTGTACAGAAGTGGCATTCATAAGATTGTAAAGCACAGTTGAGATAACAACGTGGTCATCATCAGGCATATAAAGCTTTGGAGTGTAGAAATCGTTGTAGATACCAACGAACTTGATGATAAGCACTGTTGCTATTGCAGGCTTAAGGTTAGGGAGAATTATGCTGAAATATACCCTTGGATAAGAAGCACCGTCCATAATAGCACTTTCGTCCAGGGAATATGATATCTGTCCCAAAAACTGAATGAAAATATAGATAGAAATGATATCAGTACCGATATTCAAAATGATAGGTGCAAGCATAGATCTGTAAAGACCAAGCTTGTAAACTATCTGGAATACCGTTACCTGCATTGTGATATTAGGCAGAAGCGTTGCAATAAGGAACGCTGTCTTTACTGTTCTTGAAAAATAGGTGTTGAAACGCTGAACGACATAAGCCGTCATCGTACCTGTTATTATCGAACCAACGCAGGATACAACAATGATTATAGCCGTGTTTTTGAATGCAAGAAGAATGTTCTGTGTAAAAAACGCTGTCTTGAAGTTCTCCCACTGAGGCACTTCCGGAAGAGTGAACACCGTGGTGTTTGAAAGCTCTTTGTAGGTTTTCAGCGAGCCTATGAGCACAACAAGTATCGGTACTATTACTATAAGACAACAGAGTATAAGAAAAGCATACTTGATAATGTTCAGTACCCTTGAGCCGATATAAAGCGGCTTTGAATCTTTGTTTTCATTCTGTGCCATTATTTCACAGCCCCCTTTCTGCTCCTTTTGTTCTCCTTAGGGGTCTTGTCGTCCTCACGGAAGAAGTATTTTTGTATAAACGTTACGATTATCGTTATGATAAGCAGCACGATACCCATTGCCGAAGCAAGACCCACCTTTTTCAGCGAGAACGCTGTGTTGATAGTCTTGATAACGAATGTGGTAGTGCCCATCATGCCCTTTGTTGTGATATATGGTATCTCGAATACTGAGATAGCACCCTTTACAGCAAGGATAAGCTGCAATGAGATGATAGGCTTTATGCTTGGAAATACGATATATCTGAAGTTCTGCCATGGGTTAGCACCGTCAAGGTCAGCCGCCTCGTAAAGGTCAGGGCTGATAGACTGGATAGCACCGATATACATGATGATATCAAAGCCTATGTATTTCCATATGGAAATGAACACCAAGCAGCAGTTTGCAAGAAACGGCTTGTCAACATCGAACCACAGTATCGGGTCAAGACCCAGTGTGGTAAGGATAGTGTTGAGCGTTCCGTCAGGGGTAAGACCCTTTTGACCTTTGAGGAAAAATCTTTGGAATATGATAGATACCGCAACGCCGTTCATAAGATAAGGGAAGAAAAGTATTCCCTTGAAAAGTCCCTTTGCTCTTATCTTTGAGCAGAGGATAGACGCCAGCAGCAAAGCCAGTGCCTGCTGAATGAATGAACCAACAAGATAATAAAGGCTGTTCTTGAAAGTTTCAAGATAGTCCTTGTCGGTGAATATCGTTACATAATTTGAAAAGCCTGCATATGTAGGGTTAGTGCCGTATGGATCTCTGTTCTGAAAACTGAATATGACCATATCCAGAGCAGGGATAAAGGTAAACGTTACAAGCAGGATTATTGGCAGTGCAAGAAACAGTATAGAAGTATAGAACTTTTTACCCGCATAAGTCTTTGACCACTGTGCAATGCCTTTTCTATTGCCGTTTTGCATTTGAGGTCCTCCTGAACACAATTATCAGGCACAGGAACAATGCCTGTACCTGATAAGGGATTTATCTTAAGTCTTAGCCGAGAACTTTATCTCTTGCAGCAGCCCACTTCTTGTTTACATCAGCGATGATCTCGTTGAAACCGTCGTCGCCCTTGCCTGCGAATGCTGCCTCAGCAAGCTTGATCTTGAAGTTGTCCTCGTCGCCCTGCCATACGCCAACGCCTGACTCCTTGTCGATCTCGTCGAACTTACCAACGAGGTCATCCGGAGCAACAGCCTTTTCAAAGAATACAGCGTCCTTGAAGCCAGACAGCATGCTTGGAAGCTCCTTGTTCTGAACTGTTGAGATCATACCCTCCTGCTCAGAGAAACCTGAATCAGAGATGAACCACTCAACATATGCCTTTGCAAGATCCTGATTCTTGGAGTTTGCACTTACGCCGAGAGTATAGTCAGGACCTTCCTCTGCGTATACCTTTCCGTCAGCCGCTGTGACAGGAACAGGCATATAACCGATATCGTCAGGGTTCTCAGCCTGTTCCATGAACTGTGAAACTGCCCATGAACCCATTACCATTGTAGCGATCTTGCCCTCACCGAACCATACCTTTGATGACTCCCACTCTGTGTTAGCGTGGTCTTCTTCAAGAAGGTCAGGCTTTGAGAACAGATCATACATCAGCTTGTATACTTCATAATAGCCGTTGCCCTCTACAAAGAGGTCGCTCTTATCCTGAAGAAGCTTGTTTTCAGCTTCAGCACCGCCTGCTGCTGAAAGAACAAGGTTCTGCCACTGAGTAATAGTCCAGCTTGCGTCCTTGAAGTTTGTGTAGTAAGGGATAGCGTCTGTGTTATCCTTGATGAGCTGAAGATCTGCAAGGAACTCGTCAGGAGTCTTAGGAGTTTCTGTGATACCAGCCTGCTCCCATATCTTCTTGTTGTAAAGAACGCCTGTAGCTGTTCCGCCTACTGCAAGTCCGTAAACATTGCCGTCAGCCGTCATCTTCTTGTCTGACCAGCGATATGTGTCCTTGAACTCGTCATAAGTTCCGAGAGATACGAAATATGTAGGAAGTTCCTCAAGCTTAAGGCTTGAAGGTATACAAAGAACATCGCCGTAATCATCTGTACCCATTCTTGTTGCTACATCTGTATCGTAGTCCTTGTATGCAGTGTATTCAACTGTGCAGTTGTAAGCTTCCTCAAACTTGTCTGTGAGAGCGTCGAGCTTGCCGTCCTCTTTTCTGTCAGTTCTGTTCGTAAGAACTTCCAGTTTTGCACCCTTTGCGTCGAATGAGTCTTTGATATCAGCCTGCGATACTTCAGGTGTAACAGCCTTGCTGCTTGAATCTGTAGAGCTTCCGCAGCCTGTGAACGCACTCATTGTTCCCATTGACAAAACCAGTGCCATTGCACCGGCACATATCTTCTTTGCTTTCATACTTGATAACCTCCGAATTAGCTTAATTTAATTAAGTAAATTAATTTGTCTTTAACGACAATATTAAGTATACAGCCTAAATAAAATTAAGTCAATATCTTTTTAGAAATTAATATCTTTTTAATCTCAATTTTGTAAACAAACATAAACTTTAAGACTTGAATTTTAGCAATATGCACAAAAAAATAGCGACAGTCTTAACAAAGACTGTCGCCAAGATCAGACAACCGACACAACCAACGGGGTCATGCCGCAAACAATAGAAAATCATAGATTAGAAAGGTGCACTTAATAAGTACAGTTATATTATAACTTAAAATTACTCATTTGTCAATAGCAAAATAAAAAAAGATCAGCAACCGCCATGCTGATCCTTTTGTTATATTCGCTAATAAAACACCTATATTCTCTTTACAGAGTCCTTTATAACGAGGTCGCCCTCGATAGTTCTTATCCTCGGCTTGCCGTCAGGTTCTTCCATTCTATCCATAAGTGTCATTACCGCAAGGTCTGCCATATAATCTGCGTCAACGTTTATAGTCGTGATAGTCGGGTCTGAAACTTCGGAGATCAAATAGTTATCATATCCCACAATGGAAATATCCTCAGGCACGTTATATCCCATGCCACGGAGCTGTCTTATTGCACGGTAAGCCACCTCGTCGCAGTTGCACACGAAAGCCGTTGGCATATCGTCCTCAGGGAAAGTCATAGTGATAAAATCACGCTTGTAACGATCGTCGATACGCCACTTTTCGTTGACCTCATAGCCATGCTCTATCATAGCCTTTACATAGCCCATATATCTGTCAAAAATACTCGTTGTGGCAAATTTACTTCCTATGTATCCTATCTTCTTGTGACCCATTTTTATAAGATATGAAGTAAGCTTGTAGCCGCCGCTGTAGCCATTTGTCACAACAGCGTCCAAGTCTAAGGACGGCACATAATAATCAAGCAGTACAAGATCTTTCACATTGTCATTAAGAAGCTTTGCATAATTCTTTGAAAGCTGTCCCAGTGAAATAAGTGCTGAAACCTGCTTGTCCTTGATACAATGCGGGAGCATGAGCCTGTCCTCATCCTCCTGATCCAGATTTTCCATTATGCAGAACATATTCTCTTTTTTGAGCCTTGTTACAATAGCGTTATACAATGCCCAATAAAATGAACCGTTAGGATTAATGAATTTTGATGGGATAAGCACACCGATAGTATTACCTCCCCTGTTCTGAGTGCTTTTCACGCCCACATAACCCATTTCGTCAGCGACCTGCTTTATCTTCTCTCTGAGAGCATCGCTAACTCCGCTTTTTCCTGCAAGGGCTTTTGACACAGTGACATTACTTGTGTCACAGGCTTTGGCTATATCTATAAGTGTAACTGCTTTCTTCAAAATTCTCACCGCTTTTTCTTCTTAATGAACTCCTTAAAATAAACTCTGATAACATTCTCATTCAATTATATCATTTTATGACATAAAGTCAATAGAATATTGCAAAATCTCACATTTACACAAAAACGCAGACCAAAATCAGTTGATAATGCTCTCAACAGGAGCGTTATCCCTCTCTCTTTGCAGTCTTTTTCGCTCAATGAGTTTTCTTATTATAGTGCAGATGAGCAGAGTCGCTGATATAACAGCAACGCCTATTATAGGATAAAATCTCCACATATATTCCTTATCCATATTCTGCAAAGACTGATCTACAGCCGAATTGCTCAGCTTGTCCTGTATCCTTTTTATAAGATATCCGCCCGCTTTAAGAAACGATATCATGCCCCCAAGGCTAAGTATAAAGGAAACGATATATTTTTTGAAAAACGCAAACAATATTCCTGCAAACATGACAACAACGCCTGCCGCCATTGCCCACAGCACCCACTTTGGCGGAACGGGCTCTATATACTTGCCCATGATGCCCACGATAGTTACACCGCCGTAGAAAAATCCCGAATACGCAAACGGCACTATCATAAGAAGCTTCAAAATAAGATAATAAACAGGCTCACCGTTTGGTTTTGTGCGTTTCGCCTTTTTCATCATCTTTTTCGCCGAACGGCTCTGCCTTTCTCTGGCTTCCTCACGCTCTCTCTGTTCTTCAAGCTCCTCTTCTTTTCTGAGCCTGTCCTGCTTTTCTTTCTGTGCTTTAAGTCTGTCTTTTTTTGACATAATGTACCTCTTTTATGTATTAAAATATTATCGTATCATAGTTTTCTCATCAGATATTTTATTATATCATAGTATGCCACGAAATTCAACACATACAAATGAAATTTTCTTCCTTTGCACTGTTAAGAAGGCAGAATAAAATTGAAAAAGGCTTTCCAAGACAAATAATACTTATGCCGACGGCTGAATTAAATTTCTCAGCAGGTCAACAATAAAAGCGAAAAGAAAAACAGAAAGGAACGTGAAAAAATGTCGTCATTTTTCAAAAAAACAGCCTGCGTCACAGGGATAATACTGCTGGGGCTGTTTGGTCTTATAGGATTTTATTCCACAACGCTCCCCGATTTCTACCTTGTTTCAAAGGGCAGCGAGCTTAGCGTGAACTCCTTTTTCACCATATCCTCAAAGCCCTGCGAAAGCAAAGTGACAGTGGCGGTGTCAGGCGGTTCGTCAGGAGCATCACGATACACAAAAAATATGCTCATGCTTTTTGGGGCAGTGCCAGTCAAGGAGGTTGAATCAAAGACAATGGAAAGACCAATGCTTTATCCCTGTGGACAGCCATTCGGCATAAAGCTTCTCACAGAGGGCGTAATGGTAGTCGATCTGCAAAAGGTGGATTCTTCAAGTCCTGCCAAAGATTGCGGTATAAGAGAGGGCGATGTTATAGTATCTATCGACGGAGAAAAAGTCAAAAGCAACGCAGACGTTGCAAAGATAATAAGAAGCTCAAACGGTGAAGCCTGCTCAGTGCGCATAAAGCGTGGAAGCAATGACCTGACCTTCAAGCTATGCCCACGCCTTGAGAGCGGAAGCTATAAAGCGGGAATGTGGGTGCGTGACTCCTCCGCAGGCATAGGCACGCTCACATTCTATGACCCTGAAAACGGAACTTTCGGAGGTCTTGGTCACCCCGTATGCGACGCAGACACAAAAGAACCCCTCCCCCTCTCCGCAGGCACAGTTGGTGAAATAAACCTCACAGGCTTCAACAAGTCACGCTCAGGCTGTCCGGGACAGCTTTTAGGCGAGTTTGCAAACTCCGCCTCCACAGGTGATATACTGAAAAACTGCGAAAGCGGCGTGTTCGGCACACTGAATGCAAATCCTTGCCCAAATGCAAAAGAGTTTCCTCTCGGCTTCCGTCAGGAAATACACCCCGGCAAAGCCAAAATACTCTCCTCTATTGACAATGACGGGCCAAAAGAGTACGAAATTTCTATCGAGCAAATAAATCTCTCAGATTCTGCCGAGCATGACCTTGTTATCAAAGTAACTGACAAGACGCTTCTTGAAAAAACAGGGGGCATTTTGCAGGGCATGAGCGGCTCACCTATCATTCAGGACGGAAGACTCGTGGGCGCAGTGACCCATGTTTTTATCGAGGACACCGCCAAAGGCTACGGTATCTTCGCTGACGAAATGTATTCAAAGACCTCAGAGCTTGCCGAAAGCACCATAGAAAACGCAGGTTAGCGACCTTTGCCGACCGCTGTCGATTTATGAAAAGGTTTTGCATAGAGAAAAATATCATCTACAGTCGAACAATGCTTAATTATCTTGTTTTGGCATATTCACGCACTGATATTTGTACACTTTGCATTAATAAGTCGATAATTTGTTGACGATTTTTCTAAAAAACTATTGCATTTAACAAATAAATGTGTTATCATTTATCTTGTGAAAGGGAGTTAAAACAAACGCTCTCAAACAAAAATGACAGATTATACGACGGAGGAAATGACAATGACAAACAAGATCAAAATTCTTATTGGCGACGATTCGGCACAGTACGGGGTAGCATGTGCTTCCTCACTGAGAGCAATGGGCTTTTTCGTGATAACACGTCCCAAGGACGGACTTACTATCTATGACGCTATCAAAAACGAACAGCCGGACGTTGTTATCGCAGACGCAGTGATGCCGAGCCTTGACGCAATCGAGCTTATCAGAAAGATACAGAACTCGTCCTATCAGAAACCGCTTTTTATAATCACAAGCGCCTATGAGAACTCATTTATAGAAACACAGGTCATGAACGCAGGAGCATCATATTTCATGCTCAAACCATTCGACATAAAGATACTTGGCGAGAGGATAAAGTCCATGCTGGATATCGACACCGATATATCCTCCGACTCAAGCTATACGAAAAACAAGCAGAGCATAAACCTTGAGATAATCGTCACAGACATAATCCATCAGATAGGCGTCCCTGCCCACATCAAGGGCTATCACTATCTCAGGGAAGCTATCATACAGTCCGTGAACGATAAGGAAATGCTTGAAAGCGTTACAAAGCTATTATATCCTGCAGTGGCAAAAAAATTCGCAACTACGCCCTCCAGAGTGGAAAGAGCCATACGCCATGCCATTGAGATAGCATGGGACAGAGGAGATATCGACACCCTCAACAGCTTCTTCGGCTACACAATAAACACAGGCAAGGGCAAGCCCACAAACAGCGAATTTATCGCACTTATCGCAGACAAAATAAGCCTTAAATTCAAGACCACCATGGCGGTCTAGGGGTCATAAGTCATATATGCAAAAAGAGCAGAACGCATTTTCACGTTCTGCTCTTTTGTTACTTGTTGATAAATGTAGGGGCGAACAGTGTTCGTCCGTCTTTGTTCACCTGCTAAATTTGCAATAAGACAAACTTTTTCGCTTTGGGTGTGACGTTGCATTTCCGAACACAGGCGACCTCAGGTCGCCCCTACACACAAAATACAAAAAAGAGGGCGAAAATGATCCGCCCTCTGCATTTTCATATTATCACAGCTTTATCTCTTCGCTGTTCTTTTCGTCCTTGCTGTTGTCATGCTCTATCCTGTCACGGTGAGTTTCAAGAGGAGCTGAATCCTTTACGCCCTCAGTGGCTTCTGGTATAAAGCAGGTCTTTACCGTCATAAAGAATATTCTAAGATCAAGCATAAGCGACTGATGCTCTATGTACATAAGGTCAAGCTTCAGCTTGTCATAAGGCGTAGTGTTATACTTTCCCATTACCTGTGCATAGCCCGTAAGTCCAGCCTTGACTTTCAGCCTGTATTTGAACTCAGGCATAGTTTTTTCATACTTCTGCGCGATCTCAGGCCGCTCAGGTCTAGGTCCTACAAACGACATATCGCCCTTTAGTATGTTTATAAGCTGCGGAAGCTCGTCTATCCTTACTTTTCTTATAAGCTTTCCTATAGGAGTGATACGGCTGTCATTTTTCTTTGCAAGGGTCGCACCGCTTTTCTTTTCAGCGTCAACTATCATGCTTCTGAACTTGTATACCTTGAACACCCTGCCCCCTGTTGTGAGCCTTTTCTGAGAATAAAGCACAGGACCGCCATCATAAGCCTTTATTGCAATAGCCGTCACTAGCATGAACGGCGACGCCACCACCAGTGCGGCAGCCGACAGCACAATGTCAAGTATCCTCTTTACCGCACGCTGTTCCCAGCGCAAGCCGTCATTTCTCGCCAGCAAAAGGGGCGTATCAAAAAGGTGGAAATCCTCCGCACCCCTTACGATAATATCTGACAGCTTAGGGTTTATATAAGTCCTGATAGAATTTTCAAAAGTAAATTTCAAAAGCTTGTTTCTCAGGTCATTTGGGATATCCGAGATTATAACAGCCTCGTGTTTTAATATCTCACGCTCGATATCCTCAAGGCTCTCCTCACAGCTTATAGAAGCGCATATCCTGTATTTGTCATTTCTTACGCTCATTTTTGAAACAAGGTACTTAGCGTTCTTGTTTCCATAAACGATTATCATTCGCCGTGGAGGGTATACCGCCTGATATATCCAAGTGAAAACATAGCTCCACGCAAAGGCTATGGCCACCTGAATTACCGTCATAACAAGTATAGGCGCTACGTTGAGCCTGCCTCGTCCGATAAGAGAAACGAGTATAAATTCTATAAAATTCGCACCCAGCACACCCAGCACCTGCGAGCCGAAAAGCCCCGTGAATTTATCATATCCAAGACGGAAGCCGTTAAAGGTCTTTGCCATGGATATATAGAGCACCGCATAGATAGCCACCATAAGAATGTTACCATTATGCCAGAACGGGTCACGCATCGCCTTGTTGTAAAAGTTGTTCCAAACGGTGTCGAAGCACTTCATAAAGGCACAGATTATAACAAGTGCGCTGAGATAGTTAAGTATCTTTTTGAACTGATCTCTGTTATTCAACAAAAAACCGCCTTTCTCTGCTGTTTTTGTTATCTGCTCAATGAGTAAAGTATAGCATACTTTTCGCCAATAATCAAGCATTACACACAAATTTCACCGACTGCCACCTTTTTCAGCTTGATTTTTCAAGATAATACCTGTATCTCCATTCGATATAGTTTTAAGCTATGATAGACTATAAAATAAAAATTATTGATTTACTAGGAATTTTGTGTTATAATGTACTTTGCAGAAAAATAAAAAATATATTTTTATATAGATAACA
>OMFC01000991.1_pt1 | contig 13295 bp, 10 predicted proteins | sample 1645531 | NCBI WGS metagenome assembly OMFC01 (sample SAMEA103958112, study PRJEB25191) | human gut metagenome | biome: human-associated habitat [ENVO:00009003]; feature: intestine environment [ENVO:2100002]; material: feces | place: Germany | collected 2013/2015 | reverse complement strand
CAGTTTTGTTTCATATATGGATAGAGTAAATCTGTCTGTTGCTACTCCTGTTATTATGAAAGAATATGGTTTTGATAAAATAGATATGGGACTTATTCAATCATTTTTCTTTGCCGGTTATGCTTTGATGCAGGTTCCAGGTGGTATGATGGCTGAAAAGTTTGGACACCGGATTACAGGAAGTCTGGCTGTAATTTGGTGGTCTGTATTTACTGCTTTGACTGCTGTGGCAAAGGGAAAATTTTCTTTTGCTGCAGTAAGATTTTTGTTCGGTATGGGTGAAGGGCCTATTTATCCTGCTTTTGCGATTGCTATTTTCAGATGGTTTAATAAAAAGGAAAAAGGCAACGCCAGCTCATTTTTGTTGAACGGTTCTTTTTTGGGGCCAGTAATAGGGCCGGCTTTGACTGTTGCATTGATGTCTACAGTTGGTTGGAAAATGGTTTTTTTGATTTTTGGCATTGTGGGGATCTTAATGGCTTGGGTATGGCATAAATATGTTCCTGAAAATCCTGCAGAAAGCCCCTATGTTAATGAAGCTGAATTAGCTCATATTAACGAAGGACGTACTGATGTTCCAATTGTAAAAAAAGCTGCTCCGTGGGGTAAATTATTTACTTCTGTACAGTTTTGGGCTATTGGTGTGCAGTATTTCATCACCGATTATATTATGTTCGTATTTTTGGCATGGCTGCCGCTTTATTTAATGGAGGCACACGGTTTCTCACTTGCAAAAATGGGCATATGGGCAGCAATGCCGTGGCTGACTTTGATTATCATTACCTTCAGCAGCGGTTATTTCTGTGATAAAGCTATTGCCAAAGGTGCTTCACAATATTGGATACGTACTTTATGTGGTTCTGCTGGAATTATAATTTGTTCCCTGGCTTTGTATATTGCTACAAGAACCGCTGATCCTATGCAAAACGTAATGTGGCTATCTTTATCACTGGGGTCGCTGGGATTGACTTTCAATGCCTCCTGGGCCTGTGCGATCAATTTAGGGGGAGAGTTTGCCGGTTCTATTTCCGGGTGGATGAACTTCTGGGGAAATATTGGTGGCGTCATAGCTCCAACTTTAACTGCCTGGATCGCGACCAGCTACGGTTGGGATGCTGCACTGATCGCAACAGCGTTATCGGGTGTTGTTGGCGTATTGGCGTGGTTCTTAGTCCGTCCTGATAAAGCTATTGTATAATTAATTCTACTGTAAAGTACTTGCAAAGATGAGTAAACTTTGCTATAATGCCTAAGTAATCAAATAACAGACAGTTCGTGACCATCCTGTCTCAAAATAAAACTACGGGTGTTCTGCTTAAAGCAGAACTGTTTTAACATGGATGGGACGAAAATTTTGATTTTCGTCCTTTTTTATGTAGTTCCGTTCTTGGTCACAGCAAGAAAGGAGCATAGTAATATGAAAAATCTCACTAAAACGCAAAAATTGACTATTTCCGCCTTGTGTATGGCTTTATATCTGGTTGTTATGATGTGTACGCAAAGCTTTGCCTTCGGACAGTACCAGGTACGCATTGCGACGGCTTTATATGGTTTGAGCGCTATTTTTCCTTTCCTGATAATTCCATTTGGTTTGGTAAATGTATTGGCAAATACTCTGATGGGTGGTTTGGGACCTTTGGATATGTTAGGCGGCGGTTTGGTTGGTATTATGACAAGTCTGACAATAGTTTATGCTAAACGCCATGATTTAGGTAATTGGGCTGTGATGCTGGCAATTACTTTAGTACCGGGGTTAGGAGTGCCGGTCTGGCTTTCTGTATTGCTGGATCTGCCTTACTGGCTGTTGGCGTCTACTGTTTTAGTAGGCCAGTTTATCTCCGGTGTCGTGAGTATGGTATTGGTGACAGCTTTAGAACGCTGTGAAATATTTAATTTTGCTTCAGCAAAAAAATAAGGAGGATTTATGACTTCTGGAAGAGACCAAAAAGAATTGACAGGCGTGAGCCTTTTAGGCAATAAAACTAAGTATCCTACGGACTATGCTCCTGAAGTACTGGAAGCTTTTATTAATAAACATCCCGGCAATGATTATTTTGTAAAATTTAACTGCCCGGAATTTACAAGCCTGTGCCCGATGACAGGACAGCCGGATTTTGCTGCGATCTATATTTCCTATGTGCCTGATCAGAAACTTGTAGAAAGTAAATCGTTAAAGCTGTATTTATTCAGCTTTCGCAATCATGGCGATTTTCACGAAGATTGCGTAAATATTATTATGAAAGACCTGATCAAGCTGATGGAACCGAAATATATAGAAGTTTGGGGTAAATTTACTCCGCGCGGAGGTTTGGCGATCGACCCATATGCCAACTATGGCAAACCGGGAACAGAGTGGGAAGCAGCTGCTAAAAAACGTTTGATGATGCATGATATGTATCCTGAAAATGTAAGTTATCGTTAGTAAGATTTTACTTTAAAGCCGAGGACTGTTCTTCGGCTTTTTATTTTTTGTTTGAAATTTAATAAATAAATTATGATTTGTTGCTGTTTTTAACACAACACCACTTTTTTTCTTTTATACCTTGTGCTACAATAGACTAAATGAAGATTTCTGAAAATTTATTTTTAGAGCTAGTGGGACTAAAAATGGACCACGAGGGACAAAATACGCTGGGAGATCACTATGGACAGTATTATTAATTTACAGAAAAAAATCGTTCCCGAGCTTACAAATCTTTTAGTTCAGAGATACCAGATATTAAGGCAGGTGAGCCATGAGTATCCTATCGGACGCAGGGCTTTGGCTGCCAGGCTGGGTTTGAGTGAAAGAGTATTGCGGGCACAGGTCGATTTTTTGAAAAACGGTGGTTTACTGGCATTTTCTTCTGCCGGAATGTCGGTGACTGAAGAGGGCGCGGATATTCTGAAAGAGCTTGCTGATTATGTCCGTAAATTGCAGGATCTGAACTCTTTGGAACAGTTTTTATGTGAACGCCTGGATATTGGGCGTGTAGTCATCATTCCAGGAGACTCTGACCAGGAAGAGGTGGTCAAACGTGAAATCGGCCGTGCTGCGGCGAGGATTCTTGGAAATCTGCTGAATGACGGCAAAGAACATATCGTTGCCGTAAGCGGTGGTACAACTATGGCTGCCCTGGCTGCTAATGTAAGCGGCAATGAGCCTAAAACAGTTGTAGTACCAGCCCGCGGCGGTTTGGGTGATAATGTTGAATTACAGGCTAATACTATAGCCACAGTCCTGGCTCAGCGGCTTGGAGCCTCTTACAGGCAGCTGTATGTCCCGGACAGCGTCAGTGAAGAGATACTGAATAGTATTTTAGCAGAGGATATTGGGGTCAAATCTGTGGTTGATATTATCAAACAGGCCGATATCCTGGTGCATGGTGTAGGACAGGCTTCAGTAATGGCACGGCACCGCAGGCTGCCGCCGGAATTCATAAAAAAACTGCTGGATGACGGCGCCGTAGGCGAAGCGTTCGGGCAGTACTGCGCTTTAGATGGCAGACAGATCTATATGACAAACAACGCCGGACTGATGCTGCAGGATCTGCCAAAGATCGGAACTGTTATCGGCGTAGCCGGAGGACGGTCTAAAGCAGCAGCTATCTTGTCAGTAATCAGGGCGTCGCGTCAGGATATACTGATAACTGATGAAGCAGCAGCTCACGACATAGTGAGAATGTTGGAAAATGATTAAGGTTACAAAGCACATTAGTGCAAACATATAATTTGCTCAAAGCATAAAAGGAGGATTTTTATCATGACAAAAATTGGTATTAATGGTTTTGGCCGTATCGGCCGCGAGGTTTTCCGTGTTGCTTTTACTAATCCGGAGGTAGAAGTAGTTGCAGTTAACGACTTGACTGATGCTGCAACTTTGGCTCATCTTTTGAAATATGACTCTGTACATGGCACTTTCCCACATGAAGTTTCTGTTGACGGTGATAATATCGTTGTTGACGGTAAAAAAATCAAAGTTATCGCTCAAACAGATCCTGCTAAGCTGCCTTGGGGTGAATTGGAAGTTGAGATCGTAGTTGAATCTACTGGACGCTTTACTGAAGGTGAAAAAGCAAAAGCGCACTTGACTGCCGGCGCTAAAAAAGTAATTATTTCCGCACCTGCTAAAGGCGAGGATATCACTATCGTTATGGGTGTTAATGAGAAAAAATACAACGCTGCGGAGCATCATATCATTTCAAATGCTTCCTGCACTACTAACTGCCTGGCTCCGTTTACCAAAGTGCTTTTGGAAAACTTCGGTATTGAAAGCGGTTTGATGACTACCGTCCATTCCTATACAAATGATCAGAAAATCCTTGATTTACCGCATAAGGATCTGCGTCGTGCCCGTGCTGCGGCGATGTCCATTATTCCTACTACTACCGGAGCTGCGAAAGCAGTTTCTCTGGTGCTTCCTGAAGTCAAAGGCAAATTGAATGGCTTTGCTATGCGTGTGCCGACACCAAATGTTTCCATTACTGATTTGACTGTTGTTTTGGAAAAAGATACTACTGTTGAAGAAATAAATGCCGCTTTGAAAAAAGCAGCTGAGGGTGAATTAAAAGGCATTATGGGTTATAATGAGCTGCCTTTGGTTTCCAGAGATTACAATGGCTGTCCGTTGAGCTCTATCGTTGATGGTTTGTCTACGATGATGGTCGGCAAAAGAATGGCGAAAGTTGTCAGCTGGTATGATAACGAATGGGGTTATTCCAATCGTGTGGTAGATCTTGCTGCCTACATTGCTAAACAAGGCCTGTAATTAAAGGAGTATATCATTCTAATGGATAAAAAAAACCTGTGTGATTTAGACGTTGCCGGTCAAAAAGTTCTGGTACGTGTCGACTATAATGTGCCGATGGACGAAACCGGTAAGATTACCGATGATACCAGAATTCGTGCTTCGTTAGAAACTATCAAATATTTACTGGAGCATAAAGCTGCGGTCATTTTGATGGCGCATTTAGGCCGTCCTAAAGGACAAGTTAATATAAAATACAGTCTGGCGCCTGTTGCCAAGCATTTGGCAAAGCTGCTGAATATGCCTGTTGCTTTTGCAGGTGACTGCATCGGTGAAGAAGCTGAAAAAGCAGTACAGAAGCTTAAACCCGGTAAGATTTTGATGCTGGAAAACCTGCGCTTCCATAAAGAAGAAGAAAAAAATGATATGGATTTTGCCGAAAAACTGGCATCTTTAGCAGATCTGTATGTTAATGACGGCTTTGGTGTTTCTCATAGAGCCCATGCTTCGGTGGAAGGGGTTACGCATTTTCTGCCTTCAGCAGCAGGCTTTTTACTGGAAAAAGAAATTCGCTTTGTCGGACAGGCTGTGGAAAATCCACTGCATCCCTTTGTTGCTATCATTGGCGGTGCCAAGGTTTCCGACAAGATCGGCGTGATCGAAAATCTTTTGGAAAAAGTCGATACCCTGCTGATCGGCGGCGGTATGGCCAATACTTTTTTAGCTGCTCAAGGGCATAAAATGGGCAAATCTTTAGTTGAAGATGATAAGATCGCTTTAGCAAAAGAACTGCTGGCTAAGGCCAAAGCACGTAAAGTAAAATTGCTGCTGCCGGTAGATCTGGTAATGGCAGAGACTTTTGCTGCTGATGCCAGCCATAAAGTTGAAAAAGTAGCTAAACTGGATCAAAAATATATGGCTTTGGATATTGGCCCTGCGACCAGCACTTTGTATCAGGATGCGCTGCAGGATGCTAAAATGATCGTGTGGAACGGGCCCATGGGTGTTTTTGAAATGGATGCCTTCTGCAAAGGTACTGAAGCTGTCGCTCAGGCTGTTGCTAAAAGTAGAGCTATGAGCATTGTCGGCGGTGGTGATTCTGTGGCTGCCATTGAAAAGCTGGGGCTGGCTAAAAAAATTACGCATATCTCCACTGGCGGAGGCGCTTCGCTGGAATATCTGGAAGGCAAAGTCCTGCCAGGTGTTGCGGCTTTAGATGATGTACGCCGTAAAATTGTGGCCGGCAACTGGAAAATGCATAAAAATGTGGATGAAGCAGTTGAACTGGCTGAAGATATCGTCAGTGATACTAATGGGACGCTTAACGAAGTAGTTGTTTTTCCGCCGTTTACGGCACTGGAAAGCGTTGCTGAAGCCATTGACGGTAAACATGTAGGCTACGGAGCTCAAGACATGCATTGGGAAGATGAAGGCGCTTATACAGGTGCTGTTTCCGGTAAAATGATTGCTGATATCTGCGCTGAATATGTTTTGATCGGTCATTCTGAACGCCGCACCATGTTCGGTGATAATGAAGTGGCTGTTGCTAAAAAGATGCGAGCTGCATACAGAAATGGTTTGAAACCGATGTTATGCGTAGGTGAAAATGCCCAGGAGCGCGCAGAAGGAAAGACTTCACGTAAAATCAGCATGCAGCTGAAAAGTGCCTTAAAGGGCATTACTCCTGATGAAGCGGAAGTTTTGGTTGTTGCCTATGAACCATTGTGGGCTATTGGCAGCGGTCAGGCTGCAACTGCTAAAGATGCTCAGGAAGTATGCCTGCTGATCAGAAATAAACTGGAAAAACTATTTTCTGCAGATATCGCGCGTAAGGTTCGTGTTTTATATGGCGGCAGCGTTAATGCTAAAAATGCCGCAGATTTTGCAATCAGCGGTATCGACGGAGTTCTTGTAGGTGGGGCGAGCCTGGATGCGCAAGCGTTTTCTGCTATCGCACGCAGTATATAAGGGGTGACGAAAATGGCAAAACAGCCGCTATTGCTGATGATTTTAGATGGCTGGGGTATTGCTCCGGCAGGGCAGTATAATGCAGCTGCTTTGGCAAAGACACCTAATTTGGATGCTTTGTTCGACAAATATCCGCATACGCGCTTATCCTGTTCTGGTGCAGCCGTAGGCCTGCCAGACGGGCAGATGGGTAATTCCGAAGTCGGTCACTTGAATATCGGGGCAGGACGTATTGTCTATCAGGAGCTGACAAGGATCACTAAAGCCATAAAAGACGGTGACTTTTTTGAAAACACTGTTTTGAGTAAAGCTATGCAGACCGTAAAAGCCAACGGCAGTGCGCTGCACCTGCTGGGTCTTGTTTCTGACGGTGGAGTGCACAGTCATATCAGTCATTTGTTTGCTCTATTAGAAATGGCTAAACGGCAGGGCCTGAACAAGGTTTATGTACATGCTTTTTTAGACGGACGCGATGTTGGACCGCAGACTGCCGATGTTTATCTGGCAGAACTTGACGCGGAGACGAAGCGTATCGGCGTGGGTAAAATCGCTACAGTAGCAGGGCGTTATTACGCTATGGACCGCGATAAACGCTGGGAACGTGTGCAGAAAGCTTATGACGCTATGGTTTTGCATGACGGCACTGTTTGTACTGATGCGGTCAGCGGTGTGCGTGCTTCTTATGCGGGCGGGGTCACTGATGAATTTGTAGTTCCGTTCATAGCTGCACCTGAAGCAGATTCCTGCGTCAAAGCCGGTGACGGCATGATTTTTTTCAATTTCCGTCCCGACAGGGCAAGGCAGCTGACCAGAGCATTTGTAGATGAAGAATTTCCTTATTTTGCGCGTCCTCAGACAGCCCGTCCGGTAAATTTTGTTTGTATGACGCAGTATGACGAAACTATAAAAGCTCCCGTTGCCTTTGCTCCGGAAACGCTGGAAGATACGCTGGGCAAAGTACTGGCTGACCACAAGCTTCAGCAGCTGCGGATCGCCGAAACGGAAAAATATGCTCATGTGACCTTTTTCTTTAATGGCGGCGAGGAAGAACCGAATATCGGTGAAGACAGAGTTCTGATTCCGTCACCGAAAGTGGCTACCTATGATCTGCAGCCGGAAATGAGCGCCGAGCTTGTGACAGATAAGCTGGCAGAGCTTCTGGATACAGATAAGTACGACATGATAATATTGAATTTTGCCAATCCCGATATGGTAGGGCATACAGGCGTGCTGAATGCTGCTGTCAAGGCAATGGAAACTGTCGATGCATGTGTAGGGCGTATTGTTGAAAAGGTATTGTCACTGCATGGAACAGCCTGTATTACGGCTGATCATGGCAATCTGGAAAAGATGCTTGACGAAACGACAGGACAGCCTTATACGGCTCACACAACGAATCAGGTTCCTTTTTTGGTAGTCAGTGATGAAAAATATACTTTGCACGAAGGCATTTTGGCTGATATTGCGCCGACGCTGCTGGAACTGCTGAAAATCAAGCAGCCTGCTGCGATGACAGGGAAAAGTCTGTTAACAGATAAAAATAAATGATGAGGTGAAGTTAGAGTGGCAATGATTACTGAAGTATATGCAAGAGAAATTTTGGATTCCCGCGGCAATCCGACTATCGAAGTAGAGGTTTGCCTGGAAGACGGTTCCGTTGGACGCGCTGCTGTTCCTTCAGGAGCGTCTACCGGCGCGCATGAAGCGGTAGAGCTGCGTGACGGTGATAAAAACCGCTATCTGGGCAAAGGCGTGACTAAAGCAGTCGATAATGTCAACGACGTTATTGCTGAAGCTTTGATTGGACTGGAAGCAACCCGTCAGGTAGAAATAGACGAGATGCTGATCCGTTTGGACGGGACCCCAAATAAAGGAAAATTAGGCGCCAACGCTATTTTAGGTGTCTCCATGGCTGTAGCCAAGGCTGCCGCTGCTTCTGTAGGGTTGCCGCTGTATCTGTATCTGGGCGGTGTTTCCGCACAGGAGCTGCCGGTACCGATGATGAATATCCTGAACGGCGGCCAGCATGCTGATAATAACGTCGATATTCAGGAATTTATGATCATGCCGGTCGGTGCTGCAAGCTTCAGCGAGGCTTTGCGCATGAACGCTGAAATCTATCATGGTTTAAAGACCCTGCTGAACGCTAAAGGACTGGGAACAGGCCTGGGTGATGAAGGTGGTTTTGCGCCGAATCTGAAATCCAATGAAGAGGCGATCGAAGTCATCCTTGAAGCAGTGAAAAAAGCAGGCTATAAACCGGGCGAAGATATCATGATCGCTTTAGACGTTGCTGCCAGCGAATTTTATAAAGATGGAAAATATCAGATGGAAGGCGAAGGTTTGGTAAAAACCTCCAATCAAATGGTAGATTATCTGGCTGCTTTGTGCGAAAAATACCCGATCGTTTCAATCGAAGACGGTTTGGCGGAAGACGACTGGAAGGGCTGGAAAGCGCTTACGAAGAAATTAGGCACTAAAGTTCAGCTGGTTGGCGACGATCTGTTTGTTACCAATGAAGAACGTTTGCTTGAAGGTATCAAAAATGATACTGCTAACGCTATTTTGATCAAAGTCAATCAGATAGGTACTTTGACAGAGACCTTCAATGCTATTGAAACTGCTAAACGGGCAGGCTATACCTGCATTATTTCGCATCGCAGCGGTGAAACCGAAGATACTACATTGGCAGATATTGCCGTTGCTGTCAATGCCGGACAGATCAAAACAGGTGCTCCGGCACGTACTGACCGCGTGGCCAAATACAACCAGCTGCTCCGTATCGAGGAAGACCTCGGCGGCGCTGCCAAGTATAAAGGCAAAGCTGTATTTTACAACATCAATAAATAATCGGAGTAACGGTTATTTTGAAGCAGGGCAGATACCGGACGCGTATTTGCCCTGCTTTTTACTAAATTTTGTACAATTTTTTATATTTTACCGTTGTAAGCTGTATAACATTATGATAGAATAGTTAGGTACTAAGTAAAAGAGGAGGTAAGCTTTGTGATTGCAACTGTCTTAATGGTATTAGACGTAATCGTCTGTATCGCCTTGATAGCGTCTGTGTTAATGCAGTCCGGGAAGGGCTCAGGCTTGTCAGATGCGTTCGGCGGAGGCGGTGGTGGTGCCTTCTTCGGCAAGGGTAATGATGTTGATACTTTAATGGCTAAAGTTACGATTGGTTTGGGTACTGCTTTTGGTATCATCACGCTTGCTCTGGCAAAAATCAACGGTTAATTTGGTTAAAAAGAACGCTCTGCGTTCTTAATTTTTAAAAACTCAAAAGAAACAGAAAGGGGATCAATGTTTTGAGTACTTATTTAATTTTATCCATAGTCGTCGGTCTTGTTGCCCTCGGCGTGGCAGTAATGCTCAGTAACGCTATCAGCGCTGCTAATGCCGGTACTGCCCGTATGAAGGAGATCGCTGGCTATATCCATGAAGGTGCAATGGCATTCCTGTACAGAGAATACAAATATCTTGCTATCTTCATCGTTGTTGTTGCTGCAATTATTGCTACATTCTTATCAGTAAGCACTGCGCTATGCTTTATCGGCGGTGCTGTATTCTCCATCATGAGCGAAGCTCTGAAAATCGCTTTCTCCGGCGGCGCTGTAATGGGCCTGGGCGTTGTAGGCCTTGGTATTGCCGGCCTGGCTGTAGCTTATTTTGTTTTTGACCGTAACATTGATATTGTTACCGGTTTTGGTCTGGGCGCAAGCTCGATCGCATTGTTTGCCCGTGTTGGCGGCGGTATTTATACTAAAGCTGCTGACGTTGGCGCTGACCTTGTTGGTAAAGTTGAAGCCGGTATTCCGGAAGACGATCCGCGTAACCCTGCTACTATCGCTGATAACGTAGGCGACAACGTCGGTGACGTTGCCGGTATGGGTGCCGACTTGTTTGAATCCTATGTAGGCGCAATTATCTCCGCCTTGACTCTGGGTGCAGTTGCATATCCCGGCGGTGAAGGTGTCGAATTTGTTTTCATGCTGGCTGTTGCCGGTATCCTTGCTTCTATCATCGGTGTTATGTTTGCCCGTTCCAGCAAATCTCAAAACCCTCAGGCTGCACTGAACAGCGGTACTTACATCGGCGGTGCTATCGTTATCGCTGCTGCTGCTTATCTTTCCAACAGCCTGTTTGGTTCTCTGGATGCATTCTGGGCTATTGCAGCAGGTCTGCTTGTTGGTATGATCATTGGCAAGATCACCGAGATCTATACCTCTGCTGATTTCGGGAGTGTTAAGAAAATCGCTCAACAATCCGAAACCGGTCCGGCAACCACTATTATTGCTGGTTTGGCAGTTGGTATGTATTCTACTTTCTGGCCTATGCTTTTCATCTGCATCGGCGTAATCGTATCCTTCTTTGTAATGGGCGGCGCTACTAACGGCGGCATGGGCCTGTTCGGTATCTCTCTGGCTGCTGTAGGTATGCTCTCCACCACCGGTTTGACCGTTGCTGTTGACGCTTACGGCCCGATCGCCGACAATGCCGGCGGTATTGCTGAAATGTCCGAGCTTCCTCCTGAAGTTCGTGAAATCACTGATAAACTTGACTCAGTTGGCAACACTACTGCTGCTATCGGCAAAGGCTTTGCTATCGGTTCTGCTGCACTTACTGCACTGGCTCTGTTCTCTGCTTATGCGCATACCGTTAACCTCACTACCATTGACTTGCTCAATCCTGTAACTTTGGTTGGCCTGTTCATCGGCGCAACTCTGCCGTTCGTTTTTGGCGCTATGACCATGGAATCTGTTGGTAAAGCCGCTTACGAAATGATCGAAGAAGTTCGTCGTCAATTCCGTGAGATCCCTGGTTTGCTGGAAGGCAAAGCTAAAGCTGACTATCGTAAATGCGTAGATATCTCTACTGCTGCTGCCTTGCACGAAATGATTCTGCCGGGCGTTCTGGCAATCGTTGCTCCGCTGCTGATCGGTTTCCTCTTTGGTACCGAAGCATTGGGTGGTATGATTGGCGGCTCTTTGGCAGCCGGCGTGCTGGTAGCTATTTTGATGGCTAACGCAGGCGGTGCCTGGGATAATGCTAAAAAATACATCGAATCCGGTGTTCATGGCGGTAAAGGCAGTGAAGCTCACAAAGCAGCTGTTACCGGCGACACCGTAGGCGATCCGTTCAAAGATACTTCCGGACCTGCAATGAACATCCTCATCAAATTGATGACTATCGTTTCCTTGGTATTTGCTCCGGTTCTGGCTGCTCATGGCGGCATTCTTCTGAACTTCTTTAAATAAGAATTGTAAGTTGTTTGTAAAATCCCACATCTTCGGATGTGGGATTTTTTTTCATATGGTATAATAATATAGTATAAGTAAGATTAGGAGCGTAATTACAGTGCAGTCATTCAGTGGTAATGAAGAATTTTTCTTTCAAGGCGGCAAACAGGGTATAGTATTGGTTCACGGTTATACGGGAGCTCCGGGAGAGATGCGCCTGCTGGGAGAATATCTGCATCAGCAGGGGCTGACAGTACTGGGCGTGCGTTTAGCAGGGCATGGTACTACGCCGCAGGATCTGAACGAGACCAAATGGCAGGACTGGTATAAGGCTGTAAGCGATGGTGTGTATCGCCTGCAGGCTGGCTGCGATAGAGTTTCAATAGTGGGACTGTCCATGGGAGGACTGCTGACTATTAAAGCTGCGGCTGAATTGCCAGTAGCGAAAGCGGCTATCCTGGCAGCGCCGATTTACGTTTGTGACAGAAGGGCTCCTTATCTGCCGTTACTGCGTTTTTTTATCCGTTACCTGAAAAAACGTCAGCGCCAGTATCAGGTGCCGGCAAGCTACAGCGTTTGTTACCATATGATGCCGGTCAAGCCGCTGAGCAGCCTGTTTGAGCTGGTCGATTTGTGCAAAAAAAAGTATTTGCAGTCAATAAAAATACCCTGCCTGGTGATGCAGTCAAAAGTAGAGCATACGGTAAAACCTGCCAGCGCTCAATATATTTATGATCATCTGGGCACAGCTGATAAAAAACTTGTTTGGTATCATCATTCCGGACATATACTGACCCTTGATAATGAACGGGATGATGTTTTTCAAAAAATTTATGAATTTTTGATGGAGTAAGAAAATGCAGGAAAAAGAATATACCTGGTGCTTTGCCTGCGGCAAAGATAATCCTATCGGTTTAAAAATGGAATTTACAATGGATGCCGAGGAATGTGTGGCTTATTTTACACCCAGACAGGAGCATCAAAGCTATGACGGGAGAATGCATGGCGGTCTGATCAGCGTCTTACTGGATGAGATCATGGGCCATTACCTGTTCGTCACAGAAGGAAAACCTGCCTATACGGCAAAAATGGAACTGCGTTACCGGCAGCCCGTTATGATTGGTGAAACGGTAAAATGTGTAGGCCGGCGTTTGAAACAAAAAGGCCGTCTGGTAGAAATGCAGGGCCAAATAATTACGAAAGATGGCATCGTAGCTGCTGAAGCAGTGGCAAAAATGATGCTTGAGGAAGATAATGCAAGCGAAAAGCAGTAAAACAACAATATTAGATTTTATGCGGAGCAGCTCGTATGCACCGCAGACAGCAGAAGCACTGATCGAAACGATCCCCATTAGCGG
>OMFC01000985.1_pt1 | contig 13356 bp, 9 predicted proteins | sample 1645531 | NCBI WGS metagenome assembly OMFC01 (sample SAMEA103958112, study PRJEB25191) | human gut metagenome | biome: human-associated habitat [ENVO:00009003]; feature: intestine environment [ENVO:2100002]; material: feces | place: Germany | collected 2013/2015 | reverse complement strand
CAAAGTTTTTGATATTTCCGGCTTTGACTGGCACGATGCCGCGTGGGAAGATGCGCAGAAGAAAAATGATGTGATCAACGGCCCGATGAGCATCTACGAGCTGCATGCCGGCAGCTGGAAAATGAAGGAGGACGGTGTCCCCTATAATTATTCCGAACTGGCGGATCAGCTTGTGCCTTATATTAAAGATATGGGCTATACCCATGTGGAGCTGCTGCCCATTACGGAATATCCGTTTGACGGCAGCTGGGGCTATCAGGTCAGCGGTTACTTTGCCCCCACCAGCCGTTACGGTACCCCGCACGACTTTATGGAGTTTGTGGATAAGCTGCATGCGGCCGGTATCGGCGTAATCCTGGACTGGGTGCCCGCCCACTTCCCCAAGGATGCTTACGGCCTGTACATGTTTGACGGCGCCCCCTGCTATGAGGACCCCAACCCCCGCCGCGGTGAGCATAAAGAGTGGGGCACCATGGTGTTCAACTTTGGTATGCCGGAAGTGGAAAGCTTCCTGGTATCCAGTGCGCTGTTCTGGATTGAGCAGTACCATGTGGACGGCCTGCGTGTGGACGCAGTGGCCAGCATGCTGTATCTCGATTACAACCGCCGCGATGGCGAGTGGGAACAAAACGTAAAGGGCGGCAAGGAAAACCTGGAAGCCATTACGTTCCTGCAAAAGTGCAATACGGCTATCCTGGGCCGCCACCCGCATAAAATGATGATTGCCGAAGAATCCACCGCGTGGCCGCTGGTTACCAAACCGGCAGCCGATGGCGGCCTTGGCTTCAACTTCAAATGGAACATGGGCTGGATGAACGATATGCTCAGCTACATGAAGACTGACCCGCTGTTCCGTGCCGGCAACCATAACAAAGTTACGTTCAGCTTCTTCTATGCGTTCAGTGAAAATTTTGTCCTGCCCATCAGCCACGATGAAGTTGTGCACGGCAAGTGCAGCCTGATCAATAAGATGCCCGGTGATTACGAAGCAAAGTTCGCCAACCTGCGCACCTTCTATGGCTATATGATGGCCCATCCGGGCAAAAAACTGCTGTTCATGGGCCAGGAATTCGGCCAGTTCATTGAATGGGACGAGAAAAAGCAGCTGGATTGGATGCTTCTTGGCTATGATAAGCACCATGAACTGCAAACCTACGTCAAGGATCTGAACCACTTCTACCGTGAGACCGCCTCTCTCTGGCAGGTCGATTACAGCTGGGAAGGGTTCCAGTGGATCGTGCCGGATGATAACAAACAGAGCGTGATCGCGTTCCTGCGCCGGGATGCCAAGGGCAAGATGCTCCTGGTTGTCTGCAACTTTAACCCCGTCCTGCGCGAAAGCTACTCGATGGGCGTGCCCAACCCCGGTACATACAAAGAGCTGATCAACTCGGATGACGTCAAGTATGGCGGTACCGGTGTCAAAAATGGCAGCGTAAAGAGTGTCAAGGGCCCGATGCACGGCTTTGACCAGCATATTGAGGTAACCCTGCCGCCGCTGTCCACCATCTATTTCAGCGTTCCCGCTGCCCGCAAAAAGGCAGGAAAGCCCGCCAAGGCAGAAACTGCCGAAGCAGCCAAACCCGAAAAGGCAGCCAAGCCTGCGGCCACCAAAACTGCCGCCCCAAAAAGCGCACAGCCAAACCCGTGGCAACAAAACCGGCTGCTAAAAAGCCCAGAGCGGCAAAAACAACCAAGCCCAAAACACCGGTAACGGAATCGTAAACGTCTGGTGTGTAAGGGCGGTACCGGCGGCAACCCGCAGCCGGTGCGGCCCGTGGAGATAAACAAGTTTAAGGGGAGAACAATTATGGCAAAAGAAATGATCGCAATGATCCTGGCTGGCGGCCAGGGTTCGCGCCTCTACGCGCTGACCCAGAAGCTGGCTAAGCCGGCGGTTCCGTTCGGCGGTAAGTACCGTATCATCGACTTTCCGTTGTCCAACTGTGTCAACTCTGATATTGACACCGTTGGCATCCTGACCCAGTATCAGCCGCTGGTCCTGAATGAATACATCGGTAACGGCCAGCCGTGGGACCTTGACCGCCTGCATGGCGGCGTCCATGTGCTGCCGCCCTACCAGCAGGCCACCGGCTCTGACTGGTACAAGGGCACTGCCAACGCAATTTACCAGAACATTTCCTTCATTGACCGTTATGACCCGCAGTACGTCATCATCCTGTCCGGCGACCAGATCTGCAAGCAGGATTACGCTGATTTCCTGCGCTTCCACAAAGAGAAGAACGCCGAGTTCTCGGTTGCCGTTATGGAAGTGCCTTGGAGCGAAGCCCCGCGCTTTGGTCTGATGGTTACGGACGAGAATGACCGCATCAGTGAATTCCAGGAAAAGCCGAAGAACCCCAAGAGCAACCTGGCTTCCATGGGCATTTATATCTTCAACTGGGATATCCTGAAAAAGTACCTCACCGAGGACGAAAACGATCCCAACAGTGAGAACGACTTCGGCAAGAATGTCATTCCCGCACTGTTGCGTGATAACCGCCGCATGTACGCTTACCGCTTCAGCGGCTATTGGAAGGATGTCGGCACAATCGATTCGCTTTGGGAGGCAAACCTTGATATCATCAATCCGAATGTTGACCTTGATTTGAGCGACCCGAGCTGGAAGATTTACAGCAAAACCCCGGCAAGCCCGCCGCACTACATAGGCAAAAACGCCAAGGTCGAAAATTCCTCCGTTTCCGAGGGATGCGAGATTGACGGCGAAGTTGATTACAGCGTTGTTTCCAGCAATGTAACGATTGAAGCGGATGCCGATGTGCGCTACAGCGTTATCATGCCCGGCGCAGTCATCAAAAAAGGCGCAAAGGTTTATTATTCAATAATTGCCGAAAACGCCGTTATCGAAGAAAATGCAAAAATCGGCGAAATACCCGAGCTTCTCAATAAACCGGAGGATTGGGGCATTGCCGTTATCGGCGCGGGCGCCACAATCAAAAGCGGCACTCACATAGAGCCGGGCAGAATGATAAATTCAAACGAGGAGGTATCCGAATGAACGGCAAAAAGGTTTTGGGCATAATATTTGCCAATATTCACGAGGGCACGCTCGACAGCTTAACGGCTTCCCGCACGATGGGCTCCGTTCCGTTTTGCTCAAGATACAGACTTATCGATTTCCCGCTTTCAAACATGGTTGAGGGCGGAGTAACAAAAATCGGCGTTATCACGAACGCAAACTTTCAATCCCTTATGGACCATGTCGGCACGGGCAAGCCGTGGGATTTAAACCGCAAAAACGACGGCCTTTTCATTTTGCCTCCCTTTAATGTGGGCACAGCCACCATGTGGGGCAACAGAATAGACGCCATTTTCGGCAACATGGGCTTTTTGGAGCAAAGCAACCAATCCTATGTTGTGATGTGCGATTGCAACAATGTGCTTTCTCTCGATTACGAAAAGCTGTTTGACACGCATGAAAAATCCGGTGCAGACATCACCGTTGTGGGCGTTAAAGCTCCTATGCCGGATAAAATCGGCTCGATTCTTTGCTTTGATAAGGTTGACGAAAACGGCAGAATCACCGAAATGAGCCTCGACAGAACCGATGAAGGCGATGTTTACCACAGCGTAAATATTGTTATAATGAAAAAATATCTGCTTGAAAATCTTATCACACAGGCTCATTCCAAAAACAGAATTTCATTCCAAAAAAATGTGCTTATGGCAAATGTGAACGATCTTGATATCAGGGCATATGACGCCACCGATTCCTTTATCGGCACGGTTTCTTCCGTTCAGGCATATTACGATGTTTCAATGAAGCTGCTTGAATACGAAAGCAGGCACAAGCTTTTCAGCAAGCAGTTCCCCGTTTACACCAAAGAGCGCGACGATATGCCAACTCTTTACGGCCCGGAATCCACCTCTAAAAACTCCCTTGTGGCAGACGGTTGCATTATTGACGGCACCGTTGAAAACTGCATCATATTTAAAGACACCAAAATAGCAAAAGGCGCCGTTGTTAAAAATTCCATTCTTATGCAGGACACCGTTATCGGCGAAAACACAAACTTGAATTATGTGATTTCCGATAAGAATGTAAACATCAAAAACGGCGTTGAGCTTTCGGGCGCGCCCACCTTCCCCGTCACCTTAACAAAAGGCACGAGGATATAACGCTTTTGGAGGTAAATGATTTATGAAAGTTTTATTTGCTGCATCCGAGGCAAATCCTTGGATGGCATCGGGCGGACTCGGCGATGTTGCCGGCTCACTGCCGATTGCGCTTCGCAAAAGGCTTATAGGATGCCGCGTTGTTATGCCGCTCTATGAATCCGTGAAGCAAAAGTTCGGCGATCAGCTCACCTTTATCACATCAATTTCCGTTCCCGTAAGTTGGCGCCGCCAATACTGCGGAATTTTTGAGGCAAAGCTGAACGGCGTTGTTTTCTACTTCCTTGATAACCAATATTATTTTAAGCGCGACGGTATTTATGGCCATTATGACGACGCCGAAAGATTTGCATTTTTTGCAAGAGCGGTACTTGAAATAATCCCGGCAATTGATTGGAAGCCCGATATCATTCACTGCAACGATTGGCAAACGGCGCTCACCCCGCTTTATTATAGCTGCTATTACGCAAACAGAATGGGCTTTGAAAACATCAAAACCGTTTTCACAATCCATAATATTCAATATCAGGGTAAATATGGCAACGAGCTGCTTGAGGATGTGCTCGGCATAGGCCCCGAGCATTACGATCTTATTCAATATGACGGCCTTGTTAATTTCCTTAAAGCCGGCATTGAATGCGCAAATAAGGTAACCACCGTTTCACCCACATATGCAAAAGAAATTCTTGATCCGTGGTATTCCTACGGCCTTGACCCGATTCTCAATCAGCGTTCGTGGAAGCTTTGCGGAATTTTAAACGGAATAGACACCGTAAGCTACGATCCCGAAACCGATAAATCGCTTTGGAAAAATTATAACGCAGACGATTTTTCCGCAAAAGCGGTTAATAAAGAGGAGCTTCAAAAGATGATGGGGCTTGCCGTTAGGCCTGATACTCCGCTTGTCGGCATAGTAACAAGGCTTGTTGGCCACAAGGGTGTTGACCTTATGCGCGAAGTGCTTGAAAAGAGCCTTTGGGAAAAGGATATTCAATATGTTGTGCTCGGCTCCGGCGAATGGCAATATGAAAGCTATTTCAGGGAACTGCACGATAAATATCCCGATAAAGTGGGCCTGCGCCTTGGCTTTGTGCCCGATTTGGCAAGAAAGATTTATGCCGGCGCGGATCTGTTCCTGATGCCGAGCAAGAGCGAACCGTGCGGCCTTTCGCAGATGGTGGCTTTGCGCTACGGCACGCTGCCGATCGTTCGTGAAACAGGCGGTCTTAAAGACTCCGTTACCGACAGCGGCGACGGCGAAGGAAACGGATTCACCTTTAAAACATATGATGCTTATGATATGCTCGGCGCAATTTACAGAGCGGTTGATGCATATAATAACAAAGAATATTGGCCCACCCTCGTTGAGCGCGCACTCCGCTGCGATATGAGCTGGGGCAAATCGGCAAATGAATATATCAAAATGTATAAATCCTTGCTGAAATAAGCATATAACAAAATGCAAGGCGCCTCCAAACGGAAGTGCCTTGTGTTTTTATTACAGTATTTCAATCAAACCGATAAAATAAGCATATGGAAACAATAAAAAAGAAGATTATACTTTCGCGGCAGATATAGAAAAAACAAGAGAATATTATAAAACAAATTCATTGTGTGGCTGCTCTTGCTGCCGCAATTACTATGCGCAAATCAAAAACAAATTCCCGAAATTGAGCGATTTTTTAAGCGATTTCGGAATTGATATTTCAAAGCCCGATGAAATAATCAGTATTGAAACGGATAGCGAAATAGACTATATGAGTATTGATTACACAGTCTGCGGGAGCATAGAAAAGGCAGGGCAAAACGAAATTGAAATTTATGATAATTTGCCTTTGAAAATAATTGTAACCGACGGCTTTGTCAGCCCCAACGGTCAGCACGGTGAATATTTTACAATTTCCGTTGAAGGCATTGAACTGCCGTGGTTTTTAAACGAGCCTTTTCCGAAACCGATTACGAAAAGCCCTAAATTTAAACATAAAAATTTATTGCGCAAAATATTTAAGAACAGAACAAACTGAAAACCGCAGATTAGGCGTTGGCGAAATCTGCGGTTTTATTTTATGCGTTATTTTCTTTTGGCTTTTTCATCGTGAGCGAAATGCGCTTTTTTGCAACATCAACCCCAATCACCCAAACGGTGACTATATCGCCCACCTTGAGCACATCCGAAGGATGCTTGATATAGCGATTTGTGATTTGTGAAATGTGCACAAGCCCATCCTGATGGACTCCCACATCAACAAATGCGCCGAAATCGATAACATTGCGTACCGTGCCCTTAAGCTCCATGCCATCTTTCAAATCCTCAATGCCCATAACATCCGTTCTGAGCATAGGCTGAGGCAATTCCTCGCGTGGGTCTCTGCCCGGCTTGCCGAGTTCGGATATAATATCCTTCAGCGTCGGCTCGCCGATATCGAGCCGAGCGGCAAGAGCGCTTGTGCCCTGCGTTTCAACCGCCGATTCGATTGCCGAAATATTACCTCCGCGAACATCGCTTTCCGAAACACCGCATATTTTAAGCAACTGCTTTGCAGCAGGATAAGATTCCGGATGCACTGCCGTGTTATCAAGCACTTCTTTTGATTCCGAAATCCTTAAAAAGCCCGCGCACTGCTCAAATGCTTTAGGGCCGAGCTTCGGCACCTTTTTCAGCTGTGTGCGCGATGTGAAGCTGCCGTTTTCCTCTCTGTAAGCCGTTATATTCTTTGCTATTGCGGAGGAGACGCCCGAAACGCGCAGCAAAAGTGATGGTGACGCTGTGTTTAAATCAACGCCGACGGAATTTACGCAATCTTCAACAACACCGTCCAACGCCGCCGAAAGCTCTTTTTGCGGCATATCGTGCTGATATTGACCAACGCCGATTGCCTTTGGGTCTATTTTAACAAGCTCGGCAAGCGGATCCTGCAAGCGCCTTGCTATTGAAACCGCCGAGCGCAAAGAAACATCATATTCCGGAAACTCCTCTGCCGCAAGCTTTGAAGCCGAATAAACGGAAGCGCCGGCTTCGCTTACCACCATATAAACAATGCCGCAATCAAGCTCCCTGATAACCTCGGCGGCAAAAGCCTCTGTTTCATGTGATGCCGTGCCGTTTCCGATTGCAAACATTTTAACATTGTATTTTTTAACAAAGCCTTTGATTGTTTTCTTTGCTTCCTCGATTTTATTGTGAGGCGGCGCGCAATATATAACGCCTGTGTCAAGCACCTTGCCGTTTTCATCCACAACGGCAACCTTGCAGCCCGTGCGATAACCGGGATCAAGCCCGATTGTTACCTTGCCTTTAACAGGCGGCTGCATAAGAAGCTGAGCCGTATTTTTAGAGAAAACCTTTATGGAATCCTCGCATGCGCGGTCGGTTAATTCATTTCTGATTTCCCTTTCTATGCTTGGGAAAACAAGGCGTGTGTAAGCATCGTCGGCGGCATCGCGCACCAAATCCGCGCACGCCGAATCGTTTTTAACATAAAGCCCCGTAAGCACACCGAGCCCGCTTGATTTATCAACATCAAGCGAAACCTTCAAGAAGCCTTCTTTTTCGCCGCGATTCACGGCAAGGATTCTGTGATTTGCGATTTTTGCAACAGGCTCGCGATAATCGCCGTAAGCCTCATAAACACCCAAATCATCCTTTGCGCCTTTGGAAACGATATCTCCGTGCGCACGGCAAACATAGCGAAGCTGTTTTCTGCCCGTGGGATCATCGGAAATCATTTCCGCAATAATATCCTTTGCGCCGGCAATCGCCGCATCGCAGTCCGGCACTTCATCGTTTATAAAATCCGCGGCGTATTCAAGCGGGTCAAAACCTGGATTTTGCTCATAAATTTTAAGCGCAAGCGGCTCAAGCCCCTTGGCCTTGGCAACGGATGCCCTTGTTTTGCGCTTTGGCCTGTATGGGCGGTAAATATCCTCAATTTCCGTGAGCGTTTTGGCGTTTAAAAGCGCGTTGGCTATTTCTTCCGTCATCGCGCCCTGCTCCTCAATCGAAGCACTCACTTTTTCTTTTTGCTCCTGAAGCGAACGCAGATATTGCAGGCGCTCGTAAATTTGCCTGAGCAATTGATCGTCAAGCGAGCCGGTGGCTTCTTTTCTGTATCTTGCAATAAAGGGAATCGTGTTTGCGTCATCAATAAGCTGCACGGTATTATCAATCTGCCACTGCTTTAATTTAAATTCTGCGGCAAGAATTTCGTTTATGTTCATTTCGTTCCTCCGAACAGGTAAATCATTTACCTATCCACTTTTTCTTTTTAAATATAACGGCAAGCACCGTAACAACCGTTATCGAAAGCAAAATCACGAACAAATAGCCGTATTTCCAATAAAGCTCCGGCATATTGCGAAAGTTCATTCCGTACCAGCCCACTATAACCGTGAGCGGAAAAAATATTGCCGTAACAACCGTGAATATTTGCATCGTGCGGTTTGATTTTATGTCTATATAAGATTGATATGCGTCCTGAAGATGCACCACCGATCCGCTCAGCATATCAACATCATCGCGCAGGCGAATTGTTTTTTTGGTGAAGTTAGAAATGTAGCGCAAATAATTGTCGTCGAAAATTTCATTTTCGTTGTCCTCAAGCGCGTCGCCTATATCAATCAGCTGCTCATAATAATTTCGCATGGTGAGCAGTTCTTTTTTCATATGCAAAAGCTGCAAATTAAAATCGCTGCTCACTCTGTCGTGAAGCACAAGCTCCTCAAGCTGAGTTATTTCATAGCCCATATCTTCAATTGTGTTTGAATCGCTGCTTGTTAGGCAATCCAAAAAAGCATATATCAGTTTTTCAAGAGTTATGTTAATAGGCGAATATCTGCCGAGGCATTCCATAAATTTGTCGCGCGTGGAGCAATCCGTATCCCGCACATCAACAACGATAAGCAGATTTTTCTTTATAAACAGCGCCACGGAATCACGCTCGCCGTTTACATCATCGGGATTTATAACGGAAATTTTTGTGAAGCAATAATCGTCAAAAACCTCTGCACCGAAACGGGAGTGATAATAAAAATTATCCGATTTGAGCATTTCGGCAGTTGCGGCAGCAAAACCGAATTGCGAATAAATGCGCTCAAATTCCGAAACGGTAACATATCCCGCAGTAACATAATGATTGTCTATTTGATCGATTTTTACCGTTGTTACATCATCCGAAAACTGATAAAACATACTGCCTACACCAACCCTTTTCTGAAATTATGCGCCCGACGGCAAGCCGGCGGGCGATGCGTTTTAATCAATAATTTTCCGCTTTGATTTCAAAATATGACTGCGGATGAGCGCAAACGGGGCAAACCTCAGGCGCGGCCTTGCCTATAACAATATGGCCGCAATTTGAGCATTTCCAAATCTTATCTTCATCACGGCTGAAAACGATGCCGCCCTGCACATTTTGCAGCAATTTCAAATATCTTTCCTCATGCTCCTTTTCGATTTTACCCACCTCTTCAAAAAGATAAGCAATATCGTCAAATCCCTCTTCTCTTGCTTCTTTTGCGAAAGCGGCATACATATCCGTCCACTCATAATTTTCGCCGTTTGCGGCATCCTGCAAATTAACCGCCGTGCCGGGAATTGCGCCGCCGTGCAAAAGCTTAAACCAAATTTTTGCATGCTCTTTTTCATTCATTGCAGTTTCCGTGAAAATGGCTGCAATTTGATTATAGCCGTCCTTTTTAGCCTTTGATGCATAATATTGATATTTGGTATGCGCCTGGCTTTCGCCTGCAAATGCCGCCATAAGATTGGCCTGAGTTTTTGTTCCCTCTAATTTTTTCATATAAAGCACTCCTTAAAATATTGCGGCGAAGCAAATTAAACGCCGTTTTTTCTAATTTTTGTAACCAAAAGCACAAATATACTCCACACGGCTTGGAAAATAATAACATTAACAGCCGTAAGCTGACTCATTCCGCCCATAAAGCCGAGAAGCGCCGCAACGCCGAACCCTATGGCAGAGCCGAATGCACTGAGTGCTGAAATTGTTTTTTCCGTGCCCACAAGATTATCCGCGCCGAGCACAGACGCGATAAATGCCTGCGCAGAGCCGTTGTGCACTGCATATGCGGGGCTTTTTTCGGCAACCGCGCCGCTGTATTTTTCAAAACTGCGGCCGTTTGAAGCCGTCATAACCCTAATGAAGCCCTCCGGCACATCAAATATATTTTTTAAGCTTTCTTCGTTTATATAAGGATCACAGCTTCGCAAAATAACGGTTATTCCGCTGCGTTCCAGCTTTTTAAGCAGCTTTTTGAGCGTTGGATCCGCTTCGTAGCTGACTATAAACATAGCCATAACCTTGCCTGCCACGGCAAGATAAAGCGCTTTTCTGCCCTTTCTGGTGTATTTTTTTTCATAATCCTCTTTGGGTACGGTAACGCCGTGGTGAATTAGCAAATCGCGATTGCCGACAAGGATTTTCTTTTGATATATCCAAGCCGATGTGCCCATTTTATCCTCATAAATAACGCCGTCAACCTGCGGCAAAATGGACTGCTTGCCCACAATAACATCATCAAAAACATTGGCAAGCGGGCTTTTTATTTGCATAACCACCGCCGCGGTTTGCAAAATCGCATCGTCTATTTTTGCGCCGTTAAAGGTTTTTATGCCATGCAGATTGCATGAGCGCGAACCGAAAAGATCCGCCGCCTCCATCACAAGCGCGTTTGAATTGTGCACATAATGTGCGCCCTCAAATCCGCAAACCATAGCGCCGCTTTTCGCAAGTGATTTTGAAACCTGCGAAAGTGCGCGGTTTGAAGCTAAAAGCGTTATTGCCGGGCAGGAGATTATAAGCCCCGCCGTGAGCATATTAAACGCCTCGTTCCAATTCTTTTTGATGAGGCCGATAATCACAAACATTGCCAAATTAAAGCAAATAAATACGGGCGAAAGCACCTTTGCCGTTTTATCCGCCGGCTCATATGCAAAAGAAATTTCCAAAAAGCTTGTGGGAAAATCCGTTTTAACGCTGTATTTCAAATAAGGCTCGCCCTCAAGCATGTTTTTGGAGATTATTCGTGCGTCTACCTCGTTTACAATATCCTCAACGGTTGATTTATCCCCTCTGCCGGTTAAAAATTCAAAGTTGCTTATAACCCTCTCAACCGTTTGTCTCCTGCCGAGCTCCGCTATAAACACGGCAAAAACCGCCGCCGACGGAAACAGCGTGCCCCCATCGTAAATCAAATCCGGATTTGCCAAAAGCACACCTGTGTTTACAGCCGCAATCACAGCCGCCACGGTTACGGGAAAATAAAAGTTTATTCCTTTTTTGAGATTAAGCCCGCGCAAAAGCGTGCCGATATTTGTTATCATCACAGCGGCATAAATTATGATTGCCGTTAAATAACAATTGAAATCATCGTTTAAAAAGGAGGGCAAATACGCCGTGTTTTTAAGCACTGTAATCAGAAGCAAAAGCGCACCGAAAACAACGGTGAACGAAACGCGCAAATTGCTTTTTGTTTTAAGCTTAAAAAGGCTTTCAAGCGTTTGAGTGCGCTCGCTGCTTTTTCTGTAATCGTCAAATTTAATTTTTTTTGCGCGGCTTTTATCGTCGCCCTCAAATTCCTCCGGCGTAAAAAGGCGAAATTTATTCACCTTTTCCTCACGCCTGCGGCGAAGCTGCTCTTCGGCAAGCTCCTCGTCTATCACGGGAACCTCGTCCACCTCATCGTCAAAGCCCGTCATCCTGATTTGATCGGAATTGTCATATTCATCCTTTTCGGGCACAAAATCGGATTTACTTTCACGATTTGCCGAAAATACCGTTCGCGTTTTATCAAGCTCATCAACAGCAAGAATTGTGGGTATTTCCTGCAAATCAAGAGTTTTATCAAACCTGGAGCGGCTTTTTATCGTGGCCGCCTTTTCTATAATTCGCGGCGGAGCTGAGCCGTATTCCGCGTCTGCCGAATGGCTTTTGAAAAACCTTTTCGCCTCGCCTTTAGCAATCGGCACCACCGCCGTTTTATCCGGGTTCGGCACCTTTGCCGTTTTTTGGCGTGAAAGCTTAGGCACCACGGCGGTTTTATCGTTTGCCGGCTGCGGCGCGGGTTTGGTTTTTCCCGGCACATATGCCCTAACCTTTTCCGTTTCTTCGGCATTTGAAGCGGTGCTTTTTTGAGATTTCGGCACAAAGGTTTTAACCGGCTCCGGCTCGAGCGGCTCATCAACGCTTTTGATTTTTTCTTTTGCTTCGGCGGATTTTCTGTCTATGCTTTTAAGCACCGCCTCTGCTTCCTTTAAAATCTCTTCAACCGAAAGATCTTTATTTTCGCTCATTCAAATCACTCATCACAAGCCAAGCCTTTGCCTGGCGATTTCATACATAATTACGGACGCCGCAACGGAGGCGTTAAGGCTGTTTACATTGCCGCGCATCGGCAGCGAAACGGTTACATCGCACTTTTCCTTAACGAGCCTGCCCACGCCTTTGCCCTCGCTGCCCACAACAAGCGCCGCGCCGCCCGAAAAATCGGTTTTGCACCAAGGCTGCCCGTCCATATCCGCGGCATAAACCCAAATGTTTTTCTTTTTTAAATCCTCAATGGTTGAGGCAAGATTTGAAACTCTTGCCACCTTAACATATTCAAGTGCGCCGCATGCGGTTTTAGCAACTATAAAATTAAGCCCCGCGTTTCTGCGCTTCGGAATTATAACGCCGTGCACACCGCATGCCTCCGCCGTTCTGATAATGGCGCCAAGGTTACGGCTGTCCTCAATTTCATCACATATGATAATAAAAGGAGCCTCGCCTTTTTCTTCGGCAAGTGCAAGTATTTCATCAACGCTGCTGTATTCATGGGCCGGCACGTTTGCCACAACGCCCTGATGATTTGCACCGCCGCACATGAAATCCAGCTTGCGTGAATCAGCTTCCTTAATTACAATGCCTTTTTCACGAGCCATTGCAACGATTTTGTTTATTGAGCCTTCTCTGCTGCCCTTTGCGATTATGATGTTTTCGATTTCTCTGCCGCTTTTAAGCAGCTCGGCCACGGCGTTTCTGCCTATAACCATATTATCGTTTTCAATAAATTTTGTGTTTTTATTATCCTTTACCATTTAAAATTCCGAAACCTTTCAACTTTTTGCAAGCGATTTTCGCATATCGGATTTAATTTTGCACGCGCGGGCATTTCGGCATATTGCGAAAGCCTTTTCTTAAAGCGGGGCGTAAAATCCGTTATTTT
>OMFC01000984.1_pt1 | contig 13357 bp, 12 predicted proteins | sample 1645531 | NCBI WGS metagenome assembly OMFC01 (sample SAMEA103958112, study PRJEB25191) | human gut metagenome | biome: human-associated habitat [ENVO:00009003]; feature: intestine environment [ENVO:2100002]; material: feces | place: Germany | collected 2013/2015 | reverse complement strand
TAATTTGCATATTAAAAATATCAAAACGTCGTATATTTGCATTGTAATAAAACAAAAGGATACAACAACAAATAAATACCAATCAAAATGACAACAAGAATTAAGTTCACTAAAATGCATGGAGCAGGAAATGACTACATATATGTAGATACGACCAGATATCCGATAGCAGACCCTGAAAAGAAAGCGATCGAATGGAGCAAGTTTCATACAGGAATCGGAAGCGATGGACTTATATTGATTGGTGTCTCTGATAAAGCAGATTTCAGTATGCGTATTTTCAATGCCGACGGTTCGGAAGCAATGATGTGTGGCAATGGTAGCCGCTGCGTAGGCAAATATGTATATGAATATGGATTGACTGATAAAACAGAAATAACTTTGGATACACTATCGGGAATTAAAATTCTGAAATTGCAGGTAGAGGGAAAAACAGTCAGTACAGTCACCGTAGATATGGGCAGTCCGCAAGAAACAGGAGAGATTGATTGGAAAAAGAAATATCCTTTCCAATCTACTAAAGTATCAATGGGTAATCCACATCTCGTCACATTTGTTGATGACATTACCCGAATTAATCTGCCGGAAATCGGTCCTGAACTGGAGAATCATCCTCTCTTTCCCGACAGAACGAATGTAGAGTTTGCACAGATCGTCGGTAAAGACACCATACGGATGAGAGTGTGGGAAAGAGGATCGGGAATTACTCAAGCTTGCGGGACAGGTGCCTGCGCCACAGCAGTAGCCGCCTTCATCAACGGACTTGCAGGAAGAAAAAGTGATGTGATAATGGATGGAGGGACAGTTACCATCGAATGGGATGAAACCTCCGGACATATATTAATGACCGGACCGGCAACCAAGGTTTTCGATGGAGAAATTGTTGAAGAAGTTGAGAGTTGAGAATGGAGAGTTGAGAATGAATAGTAATAGAAACTTAAAACAATAACAAGATGGCATTAGTAAACGAGCATTTTTTAAAATTACCGGGAAGTTATTTATTCTCGGATATAGCGAAAAAGGTAAATACTTTCAGGATAACGCATCCCAAACAGGACATCATCCGGCTAGGTATCGGCGACGTTACGCAGCCACTTCCTCCAGCCTGTATAGAAGCAATGCATAAAGCAGTAGAAGAACTGGCCGGCAAAGATACATTCCGCGGATATGGTCCTGAACAGGGATATGATTTTCTGATTGAAGCAATCATAAAGAACGATTTCGCTCCACGCGGGATTCATTTCTCGGCATCCGAGATTTTTGTCAGTGACGGGGCTAAAAGCGATACCGGAAATATAGGTGATATTCTTCGCCACGACAATAGCGTAGGTGTTACAGATCCTATTTATCCGGTTTACATAGACAGTAACGTTATGTGCGGACGCGCCGGAGTATTGGAAGAAGAAACGGGTAAATGGAGCAACGTTACTTATATGCCTTGCACAAGTGAGAACAACTTTATCCCGGAAATTCCGGACAAACGGATAGACATCGTTTATCTCTGTTATCCGAACAACCCGACAGGGACCACCTTAACCAAACCGGAACTGAAAAAGTGGGTGGATTATGCCTTGGCAAACGATACACTGATTCTGTTCGATGCCGCTTACGAGGCATATATCCAGGACGAGAATGTCCCCCACTCTATCTATGAGATTAAGGGAGCTAAAAAGTGCGCGATTGAATTCCGTAGTTTTTCAAAAACGGCAGGATTTACAGGAGTACGCTGCGGATATACCGTGGTTCCGAAAGAGCTCACTGCCGCTACTCTGGAAGGCGATCGCATACCACTCAACAGATTGTGGAACCGTCGCCAGTGTACTAAGTTTAACGGCACTTCTTATATTACCCAACGGGCAGCAGAAGCCGTTTACAGTGCAGAAGGCAAGGCACAGATTAAGAAAACAATCGACTATTATATGACCAACGCAAAAATCATGAAGGAAGGTTTGGAAGCCACAGGACTGAAAGTATACGGCGGCATCAACGCTCCCTACTTGTGGGTGAAAACTCCGAACGGGCTTTCGTCATGGCGATTCTTCGAACAGATGTTGTATGAAGCCAATGTGGTCGGCACTCCCGGTGTAGGCTTCGGGCCAAGCGGTGAAGGGTATATCCGTTTAACTGCATTCGGCGAACGCAACGACTGTATCGAAGCGATGAGAAGAATAAAAAACTGGCTCTGATTGAATGAATAATGGATAGCGGGAAATAGAAAGTTCAACATGCCCCCATTAAACGAACATCATCATTCCTGCAGGATCAGTTATCCATAATCAGTTATCCATAAAAAACGATAGTATTTTGCGCGCTACTATATAACAAATGGACCGTACATCCACATTTTTCTAACTTTTAAAGGTAAAAAGACGATGAAAACGACGATTAACAACAAATTGGGGGTAATAACAGTAGCATTATTACTGTCAGGACTTGTCCCGTCTACAATGATGGCACAAGATAAGGTAGAAGCTTCCGTTGGGGCAGATTTGGTAAGTGGTTACATCTGGCGCGGTCAGAATTTAGGCGGAGTTAGCGTCCAGCCTTCACTGGGAATCTCTTACAAAGGTTTATCACTCGGAGCATGGGGATCAGTAGGAATTGAATCCAAAGATGCAAAAGAGTTTGACTTAACTCTCGGTTATTCAATTGGTGGATTTAGTGTTTCAATAACGGATTATTGGTTTGATAAAACACATACAGGGGATGTAGATGAATACGGAAAGGAGATTTATACAACCAATAAGTATTTCCAATATGGAGCCTATTCTACAGCACATGTATTTGAAGCACAAGTGGGATATGATTTCGGTCCGCTAGCCGTCAACTGGTACACAAACTTTGCAGGTGCCGACGGTGTGAAAGAAAACGGCAAAAGAGCTTATTCTTCTTACCTCGCACTTAGCGCACCTTTCAAATTGGGAGGTCTCGACTGGACAGTAGATTTAGGTATGGTTCCCTGGGAAACGACTTTTTATAATGGCTATACCAGTGGATTCTGCGTAACAGACATCAGTCTCGGAGCATCCAAGGAGATTAAAATCACAGATTCCTTCTCTGTACCGACATTTGCCAAAGTAACAGTGAACCCACGCACTGAAGGAGCCTACTTTGCTTTCGGACTAAGTTTTTAAGAGAGAGAATTTACAATACAAAGAGCGTATAGGGATTAGAAAAGGTAGTTAGAGTTTAGATTTTATCGGTTTGTTGTATGGTAACCTGCTATGGTTGCCGCTACCCTATACCTCTTTCTTTTACAGGACACACTAATATTTAAGGTATATGAAAAAGATTGAAGCTATCATCCGTAAAACCAAATTCGAGGACGTAAAAGACGCCCTACTCGAAGCGGACATCGAATGGTTCTCTTATTACGATGTAAGAGGCATTGGAAAAGCACGGCAAGGACGTATCTACCGTGGCGTAGTTTATGACACCAGCACCATTGAACGAATTTTGATCTCTATTGTCGTGCGCGACAAGAATACCGAGAAAACAGTACAGGCTATCATCAAAGCTGCACAGACCGGAGAAATCGGTGACGGACGTATTTTCGTCATTCCTATCGAAGACGCTATCCGCATACGCACTGCCGAACGTGGTGACATAGCCCTCTACAATGCAGAACAAGAACGTTAAATAAGATTATACTATTATGGATACAAAATATAAAAGCCATAGCTTCGTAAAGCTGTGGATAGCCACTACTATATTCATTTTGTGCTGTTTTACTACTGATATGTCGGCACAAAACACGGCCGCTGCCGATACAGTTGCAGCAGTTACAGAAACAATTACCGAAGTCGTTACCGCTCCTGCCGAAGAAGCATCAGCAGCTCCCGATACGCTTGGTGAATTAGCTCTTGGATTGAATACTGTATGGATGTTGCTTGCAGCAATGCTCGTATTCTTCATGCAGCCGGGATTTGCATTAGTAGAAGCAGGTTTTACCAGAGTGAAAAATACTGCCAACATTCTGATGAAGAACTTTGTAGACTTCATGTTCGGCTCTTTACTATACTGGTTTATCGGTTTCGGATTGATGTTCGGTGCAGGCGGATTCATCGGAATGCCCCACTTCTTCGACCTTTCTTTCATTGATAATGGTTTGCCAACCGAAGGATTCCTCATATTCCAAACCGTATTTTGTGCGACAGCAGCTACAATTGTATCAGGAGCCATGGCAGAACGTACAAAATTCTCCATGTATATCGTCTACACCATCTTTATCAGTGTACTGATTTATCCGATATCCGGTCACTGGACATGGGGCGGAGGCTGGTTGATGAACGGTGAAGAAGGTTCTTTCATGATGAGTCTCTTCGGAACCACCTTCCATGACTTTGCCGGTTCTACAGTCGTTCACTCTGTAGGTGGATGGATTGCTTTGGTAGGTGCTGCCATTCTTGGTCCCCGTATCGGTAAATATGGTAAAGACGGCAAATCAAAAGCTATCCCAGGCCATAGCCTGACTATTGCTGCACTAGGCGTATTCATTCTGTGGTTCGGATGGTTCGGGTTCAACCCCGGTTCTCAATTGGCAGCAGCAACTGAAGCCGATGCTATCGCCATCTCCCACGTATTCCTGACAACGAATCTGGCTGCTTGTGCCGGTGGTTTCTTCGCTCTGTTGGTGAGCTGGATGAAATATGGAAAACCTTCCCTGTCATTGACACTGAATGGTATCTTGGCAGGGCTGGTAGGCATCACAGCAGGATGTGACGCAGTATCTCCTGCAGGAGCAGCCTTAATAGGTGCAATATGTGGTGTCGTAATGATATTCTCCGTTGACTTCATTGACAAAGTGTTAAAGATAGACGATCCGGTAGGTGCATCTTCTGTACATGGTGTTTGTGGCTTTTTAGGAACTATTCTTACAGGTTTGTTCTCCACCAGTGAAGGTTTATTCTATGGCTACGGTTTCGGATTCCTCGGTGCACAAATATTTGGAGCATTGGTAGTAGGTGCATGGGCAGCAGGCATGGGATTCATCATTTTCAAAACGCTTGATAAGATTCACGGACTTCGCGTTCCGGCACGTATCGAAGAAGAAGGTCTTGATATTTACGAACACGGAGAATCGGCTTACAACTAATTTAGTGATGAACGGTTTAGTGATTAGTGAAAGACAGCTACGCACAACTTACTACTAATCACTACCCCGCTAATCACAGAAAAAACTTCCGGACAGGTTTGATCGCCTTTCCGGGAACCACATAACAAAGTAATTATTTACTCTAACATATTTAACAACAAATCAAATCAGGTATTATGTCAAAACTTAGATTCAGAGTAGTAGAGACAGCTTTCAAAAAGAAAGCTGTTGAGGTAGCAACACCTGCCGAACGTCCTTCGGAGTATTTCGCCAAGTATGTATTCAACAAGGAGAAAATGTTCAAATACCTTCCCAGCAAGGTATACAATGCACTGATTGACGCCATTGACAACGGTGCTCCGCTAGATCGCAGTATTGCCGACGAGGTAGCTGCCGGCATGAAGAAATGGGCCATCGAAATGGGTGTTACTCATTATACGCACTGGTTCGCACCGCTGACCGAAGGCACAGCTGAAAAACATGATGCTTTCGTTGAACATGACGGCAAAGGTGGTATGATGGAAGAATTTACTGGTAAACTGCTTGTACAGCAGGAACCGGATGCTTCTTCTTTCCCGAATGGCGGTATCCGTAACACATTCGAAGCCCGTGGTTACAGCGCATGGGACCCCTCATCACCTGCTTTCATTGTAGATGATACACTTTGCATCCCAACTGTGTTTATTGCATATACCGGTGAAGCTCTCGACTATAAAGCTCCCTTGCTGAAAGCATTGCGTGCCGTAGATAAAGCTGCTGTAGACGTATGTCGTTACTTCAACCCGGAAGTGAAAAAAGTAGTTGCTTACTTGGGCTGGGAACAGGAATACTTCCTCGTAGACGAAGGATTGTATGCCGCACGCCCGGACTTGCTAATGACCGGTCGTACTTTGATGGGACATGACAGTGCCAAAAACCAACAGTTGGAGGACCACTACTTCGGTGCTATCCCCACCCGCGTAGCCGCTTTCATGAAAGACCTCGAAATTGAAGCGTTAAAGCTGGGTATTCCTGTTAAGACCCGTCACAACGAGGTTGCCCCGAACCAGTTCGAGTTAGCCCCCATCTTTGAAGAGTGTAACCTTGCTAACGACCATAACTTACTGATTATGTCATTGATGCGTAAGGTTAGTCGCCGTCATGGTTTCCGCGTACTGCTTCATGAAAAACCTTTTAAGGGCGTCAACGGATCGGGCAAACACAACAACTGGTCGCTGGGAACTGACACGGGCATTTTATTAATGGCACCGGGTAAGACTCCGGAAGATAACCTGCGTTTTGTTACCTTCGTCGTAAACACATTGATGGCAGTTTATCATCATAACGGATTGTTGAAAGCTTCTATCTCCAGCGCTACCAACGCCCACCGTCTGGGAGCTAATGAGGCACCTCCTGCCATCATCTCCTCTTTCCTCGGGAAGCAATTGTCGCAGGTATTGGATCACATTGAAAACAGTACGAAAGATGATTTGATTAGTCTTAGCGGCAAACAGGGAATGAAGTTGGATATTCCGCAGATTCCAGAATTATTGATTGATAATACTGACCGTAACCGTACCTCTCCTTTTGCTTTCACCGGAAACCGTTTTGAGTTCCGTGCCGTAGGTTCCGAGGCAAACTGTGCGTCTGCCATGATTGCATTGAACTCTGCCGTAGCAGACCAATTGGTGAAGTTTAAGAAAGATGTGGATGCTTTGATTGAAAAAGGAGAACCTAAAGTGTCTGCCATTCTCGAAATTATCCGTGGATATATCAAGGAATGTAAAGCGATTCATTTTGACGGCAATGGTTACAGCGACGAATGGAAGAAAGAAGCCGCCCACCGTGGCCTGGATTGCGAAACCAGTGTTCCTGTTATCTTCGATAACTACCTGAAACCGGAAACCATTGCCATGTTCGAAGCTACCGGCGTAATGACAAAGAAAGAACTGGAAGCCCGCAACGAAGTGAAATGGGAAACGTATACGAAGAAGATTCAGATCGAGGCGCGTGTATTGGGTGATTTGGCTATGAACCATATCATTCCGGTGGCCACTCAATATCAAACGGATTTAATTAATAATGTCTATAAGATGCAATCTCTTTTCCCGGCAGAAAAGGCAGCGAAATTGTCTGCTAAAAACCTGGAACTTATTGAAGAGATTGCCGACCGCACAGCCTTCATCAAGGAACATGTAGATGCAATGATTGAAGCTCGTAAGGTTGCGAACAAGATAGAAAGCGAACGGGAAAAAGCCATTGCCTACCACGACACGATCGTTCCGGCACTGGAAGAAATCCGCTACCACATCGATAAGTTGGAACTCATTGTTGACAACCAGATGTGGACGCTTCCGAAATACAGGGAACTGTTATTTGTGAGATAGAGAAAAAGAACGGTGAACGATAAACGGTGAACAAATTGCACTGCAACGCATTTACCGTTTACCACTCACAGTTCACCGTTATGAAATTATCTATTTCTTTTGTTGGTTGTTTTAAGTTTGCGGGGAGGGGTGCTGTGAAGCAGTCCTCTTCTTTTTTATTCAACAGGATAAAATTCATTTTTAACTAACTCATAAAAAGCCGCAATCAACTTTTCTTTTCGAGGATGGGAAGAACTTAACAAGATAGAAACATATAATTGATACTCTTCAGTAGTAGCCGAAGCATCAAATTTTAGAATATCTTTGGTTTTAAAATTAGTATACCACCGACTAAACAATCTATTTCTTTTATTTTCTTTTCCATCAATATTATCGCATACAAGAATCATTGCTCTTTCTTTACTTTGAAAGAATTCTTGTAAGATCGTAACAATTGTTGCCGCTATCTTTGGATCAATAGGATGAGGAGTTGATTCTTCCGTTTCAAAATTAAAAGTATATACTTCGTCAAAATCCGGGTGATATACAGAGTAATCAACAAAATAAGCGATGTATTTTACACCGCTTATCGTTATAAATGAGTAGTTCCAATCTGATTCCTTACAAAATTCATACGGGAGTTGAGAATTTGATGTCACGCTCATTGGCTATTTTTTTCAAGTCTCCACCCTCCTGTATACATTTCCTTATCGCTTTCTTGTCCTCCAATACTTTTTGAAAGAAAGAAGAAGATTTGCTTTGTTTCTTTTCAGGCTTCATACATTTGTTTTTATTATACCACAAAGATACTCTTTTTCAGAGACATAACAACATTACCTACTATTTTTTATTTTTATTCGATTATCTTTGCATCCTCAATATCATCATCGTCATGTACTACCGGAGTCTTCGGACGACGACGGTCAAACTTGAACCAGTTGATTAATTCGGTAAGCGAATAAACCAAACTACTCACACCAATAATTATAAATGCAGTATTACGTGCTCCCGTCGGATTAAACAAAGCGATGATACCTGCAATAAGAATCAATGAAGGAACCAGGTAAAACGCTCCCGGAACAGGCATCCACCGACGTGCCATCGATAAAGAAGCAATCTGTTGCACTCCTCCCATTATCAGGATAAATCCCAATAAAAACATCAGAACATCTGCAAAGAATTCAGGCATCACAATCAGCCAAAGTCCAAATAATAAACTGCCGATTCCTTCTATCGGGAAACGGGGAGCCGCTTCACCTTCCTGTCTTTTCCGGCCGAAATAACCAAAAAGGCTGATAACACCGGGAATTAAAAAGGCAACACCAACTGTAATGACAATATAGCTGGCAGCCGCATTTGGCCAAATAACGAGCACCAATCCTATCACAAGTGCAAAGAGAATACGAATAAGGGAATAATTCATTGTTTTCATAAATTCTATATTTTTTAACCGAGTCTGTTCCAATACTTTTGCGAATATAAGTGTTTCTACTGATATATAAAAATAACAAATAAACATTGTAATAAGTTCGTAATAATATCGTTATGACGATTACATCCCACATTGATATTTTTGCAAAAAATTTAGACGGTTCTCTTTCAGTATGAAACAATATAAGTTGAAACCGGACCGGGCCGATGTTATTATTCCTGCTGCTGAAATATTTCTTGAGATAGCTACTCATATAAAAGCCACCGGAATTATTGTACCCACCATCGGACTGTCCGACGGTATCATCGATAGTCTGTATACGCAAAATATGAACAAGGTTTAATTCTCTACAATCTTGATGCATCAATACACAAAGCTCCTGATACTAGTGTATATTCAAACTTTGTAGCAGGAGTTTTTATCTCATCATGCTATAATGCACAGATTCGTCCTTAAAGAGGTAAATATTCCAATTTTGTTCTTTATATTTGTGCAACTATATATTTGAAATAAGATGGATATAAAACTTAGAATTGAGCAACCTTCGGATTATAATGAAACCGAAAATGTCACACGGGAAGCCTTTTGGAATCATTTTTCTCCGGGATGTGACGAACATTATCTCCTTCATATCATGCGCAACCATCCAAAGTTTGTACCGGAACTCGATATTGTTGCAGAACTTAATGGCAAGATTGTCGGCAATGTGGTCTGCCTTAAATCATTTATCATGGCGGATGACGGTAACCAATATGAAGTATTGAGTCTGGGGCCCATTTCTGTTCTTCCCGAATATCAACAGAAAGGTATTGGAAGAAAAATGATTGCGCTAACCAAAGAACGAGCTTTCGATATGGGATTTCGTGCCATTTTACTTTGCGGTGATCCGGATTATTACCTCCGGCAAGGATTCATTCCTGCTGAAACATTAGGGATTCGCACCGAAGATAATATGTATGCTACTGCTCTTCATGTTTATGAATTATATGATAATGCTTTAGCCAACGCTAAAGGACGTTACATAGAAGATGAAATATATCAGGTCGATAAATCAGCTGCTAATGAGTTCGATAAGCGATTCTCTCCAAAGGAAATTATAGTTGGCACTCCGTCACAAAAGCGATTCGATCAGATAGTAGTGATGCGGAGAAAAGCGATTTAAGGTTGAATAAACTTAAATCGCTTGATTTGTACATTACGGAAGTTCTATCGTGCTATGCCATCAAGCAACTATTATTCAACATAGCTACTATTCTTTGTCTCTTCATAGTTACAAAGAATTAAAATATATAATTGAGACAGAGAGAAAAATGCCTTAACAATTGATGAAACCTATCTTATAGAAACTATAGTTTACAAAAAGTCACCATTGACACTTTGTAATTCTTAATCTACCAGGAATCGTTTCTTTCCTCCCTTTTATTGGAATAAAGAGTTTCTGCCACTGTAGAGGAATTTGCTCAAATCGTTATTCTATAATCAGGCACGATATATACACTTTTTGATACATCATCAAAACATTTACCACCAAAGAGAGATTATCTATACCAATAAAGTTCCCTTTTATTCTTTTCTATTTATCATTATCAAAGACCGAAATAGAAAAATCAATGGAAAGAAAGTAGAAAATACTAACAATATTTACGACATAGCGACACTATCCCAATGGTTTGCTTACTCTATCCATAGCTTTTGGTGACATTATCCGCATCTTTTGCTTACTTTATCCTTATGTTTTTCACAAATATAACGATGCTTTTCAGTGAAAAACAAGCAAAATTTTCAGCATTTTAAAGGTTTTTGCTTGCTAACAGATAGAAATAACAAAACATGTGAGATAGCAAAATCCCTGATTACACAAACAATCGTCAGTATAATCAGGGATTCTAAAACTTTATGTAAAAAGTGTAGAGATGACGAAAAGTTTAGTACTGAATCACCTTGTCACTACTAACAGTCTTATACCAATCTGTGGTTGAGCTCTGATCGTGTGCCCAATCTGCAAATTTAGAATATGCATTCGTTATCACTGTTGTTTCTGTTGGATAAGCAAATTTATCAGGAACACAAAGAGCCCAAGTATTATTAACTGCCTTGATTACTTCGAGCACTTCATTATCTGCCAATTGCCCATTCGCCGTAGCCGAATTAAAATGAGTCAAATGGATTTCCGTTCTCTTTTGACCTATCCCCTGATAAGCAATGAAGAAGTCTAAGCCATCTGTCACACTAGGGACAGATATTGCATTCTTAAGTTTGACGTTCACTTCAAGAGTGTATATATCTGTAAGAGGGGTACTAGCATTCCCTGTATTCAACATGGGACGTTGTGCTCCTGTATATCCATATATATAATGTGCGTCTCCAAATAAAGGAATCACAAGTTCATTACCATTCGTTTCATAAGATGCATTTTCAAATATCCCGGAATTTAATGAACCAGTACGTTGAGCAGCGCCTGCACCAAAACTTACCTCTTCTACATTATTTTTGTCTATTCCTCGTATTCTCAAACCAGCACCTAATTGTTTCACGGCACCAACCGCCCGAAGGTCGATTTTATATTTCAGTTCTTTCACGTCATTACCGGCTGCAGGCAAAGTTACATTCAACACAATATCATTGAAATCGTAATCGCCTGCTTTCGGATAGTTATCTTCGAAAGCATAAGAATAAATCGCATATCGGATCTCTACATCATCCGGTTCTTCATCAGAGTTATATCCTTCTTTAATACAGTCACCGTCAGCAGGAAGTATAAATTCGGCTTTACCCGGGTTACAATAGGTAGCACCTTGCTGCAATCCTTTATTTGTCAGCCAATCAAAAGAACTCCATTCCCATTGATTTTTACCATTAGATGTTTGATCCGTTATTTCACAAATAATATTATTCGTTACTTTTGAATTAGAATAAGCCAAACCGGAAGTATTGTCTATTGTATGAATTCTTAATAAGGCAGTTCCTTGTGTCGGACCGGTAACTGTTCTGAATAAATTAGCTTTGCCCGTACAAGTCAATATGGATTGTGCTTCCATCACGATATTATTATCATTTCCATTACCCGTCAATTCTTTGCAAATAGCTTCGGAAGTATTTCCCATAACAAGTGTACCAAACTGTAATTTTCCTGCCTTCAGATAACAACCGTTTTTAATATTAGTATTGTTGTTACCATCTATATTTTCAACTTCAATCGTTCCATGATTTATCAATGTGGTACCATTAGTAGAAGCATTATAAGAATTCAGTTTAAGTGTTCCATAATTCACAAAATCAACTCCACTTCCACCTCCATCAATTTTCAAAAAGTCACAATCAATCGTACCGGCATTATAGTTCGTACGCCCGGCCGAACTATTTGTTATCTGAATACCTCTGTCGCCAACAATACTTCCCCCCTGCATCACAGTTATATAAGAAGCTTGAGTTAATACCAGGCTCCCATTTTTAGCGACCTCTATCTTTCCACCATTCTCAACTATAATTTCTGTAATATTAGAAAATTGATTACTATTTTCTATAACCCATGTGCTTCCTTGAGGAACAATTACTTTCACAGCTTGGGCTCCGCCACTGACACCAGAGGTGGTAAATCCACCATTAAAAGTACCATCCGGAATCTTAAACCAACGTTCACTTTCTGTAAAAACAGGATATTCTTTATAATTACCGGCCCATCCGGAACTTGCCCCTAAATCCCAGCCAGCCTGAACAACAGTAGCAGTTACCTTTTTAGCACTAATAAAATCAGCAGTATAAGGAGCCTCCATAACAGGTATACTAGTCGCCACAGCTCGTGACATAGAACGTGTTGGCGTACCTTTGTCTCCAAAATGCGCTGTCACTGTGCCGTTTTCAATCGCTGCCGGTTGAACCAGATAGCGTTTGTGCTCATCTATGCGTGCAACAAACACCTTATCAAGCGCTGTTGCACAATCCATCACCACATTCAAAGTCGTACTTTGATTGACAGTTCCTTCCGCTAAGAGTTTTGCTGTACTTCCCGGACTTAATGGATCGGCATCAAATATTTGTATCTTATAATCTACTCCCTGATCTCCATTAACTGACACACACGCTATCACACTTCGTGACACTGTCCAATCACCATCAGGATCGATGTTTTTTACAGGAAAAGTTTCTTCGTAAATTTGCTTCAGTTGATCTGCATCAAACAGATTTTTCTCATTATCAACACAACTGATAAAACTGATGGAAGACGCCAACAACGAGAAAGTGAATACTTTTGCAATGTTCTGTTTCATAATCTTTTAATGCTTTAGTTTGTTTTATTTGCGAAAAACACAAATCACTACTAATCAATAATCAGCAATGAACGCACAAAGATAATTGTATTTATAAACATTATACAGATTACATTGTATTTTCCGATTTGCAGTTAACATCTTTTAAAGCGCCTCACTCTAATTATTTATATTAGAAGACAGTTAGTTATATCGTTGAATATTAAATTCTTAACAC
>OMFC01000978.1_pt1 | contig 13406 bp, 16 predicted proteins | sample 1645531 | NCBI WGS metagenome assembly OMFC01 (sample SAMEA103958112, study PRJEB25191) | human gut metagenome | biome: human-associated habitat [ENVO:00009003]; feature: intestine environment [ENVO:2100002]; material: feces | place: Germany | collected 2013/2015 | reverse complement strand
ATCGTCTGTTGCACGAACGGGCTTTGTAAACCGCACACCGTCCATTGGGTGCTTGGCAATCAGGTCATTCATCTTCGCAGCCTTGAACATCGTACCCATTGTGATATAGGCTTGACGGATGGTGGAACCCGCATAGTCAGCATCCATCTGAATGAACACCTTTTTGCAGTGCATCGGCTTGACGTTGGCAATCATCATTTTGCCCATAACAGGCTGAATATTGTGGACATACCGCTCCCGATAATTGCGGAGCGTATTAGGGGCCAAATCGCCCACAATGTTCTCAATCCAAAATGAAAACCATGCGTCAACCGTCGTGTCCGAGGGACAAAACACATCTTCGTGCTTGTCGGCATATTTCGCCTGCTCGATCCGGTTACGCGCCTCGGGAATCGTCTGGAAATATTTCTCATGTCGTTTTCCTGCTTTGTCTACAAAACGTGCGTGATATAATCCGTCCTTTCTCTGGCAGATACCCTTACCGCATTCTTTGCCTTTTAGATTCTTACCCATAGATTGTATCCTTTCTGCGCTTGCGAAAAAGGACACACTACTACATATAAATTATAGCATATAACGTCCTTTTTCTCAAGCCGTTGCGTGAAAAAACTCTCCGCCTATTTGTAAATTTTTCGGAACCTCTTATATCACCAGCTTCTCACTGATGAACTGTTCAAACTCCTTTCGCTTGACCAGTTTCTTTGTGCCGACGAAAAGCACGAACGGACAGTTGGGCGTCCTCAGCATACTCTCGATCTTGTTGATGCCGATGTTGCTGTATGCTGCGGTTTCCTTAATCGGCAGCGTCATTTTGAGATGGATCGGCACTTGCAATTCCTCGACCATACTGTTACCACCTGTGTGTTACATTCCGGACTGTTGACTTAGAAACGTAGCATTTGGGGAAAGTAAGAGTTCGTCTGAGCTATCATCTCTTTCCGTATCCAAGTCCAGCAGCCATTTGTCTGGGATCGTGATCAGATTGGGTCCTGTGTTGCAGATCCGTTTTACAACATCTGCCTGGCACGAAAACAATGCGCCTCTATCCAGCTCTGCCCGCATTTGCTTCCCCTTTTTCAAGGCATACGCCTCCGAAAGCAGCTCCAGACTGAACAGATACAGCGGAAGCATAGATGCTTTGCAAATGCCGTTTTGCTGCAAGTACCGCTGAAACCGATACAGCGTCATTTCATCCAGCGCCAGCTTCATCAGCCGCAGGCCCATCTCATCGACGGTGAAATAATGAAAGCTGCTGTTCTTGCTGAAACGGATCAGACGGCTACGCGGGTTTACCCCGTGAGCCATTTTTACGTCCTTTTGTGGAAGAATGAAATTTTTCCTTCCGCCGCTCTCCATGGCCATGCAGAAATAGAGAAACCGGCTGCCGGTGCTGAGTGCGTGGAACTGCTTGGAGAGGAGCAGTGAGTTTCCAACCTGAATGAATCGTTTTTTTGTTATCCACCTTGGCGGATAAGGCCGGTACAATCGCAGGTCCGTGTTTTCGTTTGCTCAAATCAAACTCCTTCTTTCGTGTGAGAATAGAGGGGGGTGGATGTCTCATCCCTTCGTGATAAATGCAGAAAACCGGCCCTGTTTGACCACCCATTCAAGGCAGAAAAAATTACACTCAATGTAAACTTTCGTAAACACAGAATGGTCTGAATCTACATTAGGTCTACACTGAGTGTAATGCTTGTGAGTATGTTTACTTATTCCAACATTAAGCGTAGTGCGGCATCGAATGGGTATCTTCCGGTACACAGCCGAGAAAGGCGACTCTTTTTGCGAATCGGTCGCGGAACACTTCTCCGGCAGGATCTGCGCCGCATGCTCAGCTGCCAATATCCAGCTCGTAGGTGCAGAGGTAGAACAGGAACGACGTCATCTGGTAGCGGCTGATGCGGGTGCCAGCGGACGCCAGCAGCTCGTCAAGGCTGCTGTCCCGGGTGGTGATGTCCTTTTCATCGCACCAGAGCATCGCTTTGGCTGCCTCTCTGCCAAGATCGGGGGCATCCCGAAGAAGCTGCCTGAGCTGCGTCTGATCCACGCCGGTATCGACGCCTGCCATGATCGCGTAGCGGCGGATCAGTACGCACGCCGTCTGATAGTCCACCTTGTCATCGTATTCGGCATTGGGATCATTTTGCCGGAGCAGCCTTGTCTGATAGGCCCAGCACACGGCATTATAATAGGGATGGGCCGCGTTGAATTCCTCGTTCTCGTAGTCAGCCGGAAGGGCGGTGTTGTCCGTTTCCGGACGACCCGCGATGCGGTAGAGCACATCAATGAACTCGCCCAGCCTTGCCGTGGCCTTGCCGCCGAAGGTATCCGGTGTCTCCGGATCCACATAGCCCTTGCGGTACATATAGAGGACGCTGGCCTGATTGAAAATGCTCTTGATGTCCGTGAATACCACCGTGTCCGCAAGGCTCCCGCCGCTGGACTCCCTGGCAAAGACGTGGGCGTAGTAATCGCTGTTGAGGATGTTGCCAGAGAGCTGGAACCTGCTGTCCACATAGAGCCGGTAGGCTTCCGCCAGCTTGCCGGAGACTGTGGTATTCTCGTCGGCGGGGATCACGGTTTCCGTACCGGCGTCATAGCGGAAGGTCTTCGTCAGAAAGGACTTATCCGACAGCACCGCTACATGGATGCCGCTGGAGAGTACATCGGTGCCCGCCAGCAGGCGGGAATCGTAGTCCACGCCGAAGAGATTCAGCAGTGTCGGCAAGATGTCCGCCGTGGAGCAGTATTCATCCACCACGATGTTCTCTGAAAGGCCGGGAACATAGCAGATGAAGCTGTTGCGGTACTTCTCAAAGGTGGTGTCCAGCGTCTGCCCTGCCAGCTCGTTGTACTCGTCTTCGGTCAGGCCGTAGGGGTAGTGGTCGTTGGTCAGGACGATGCAGGTCTTGTCGGCAACGCCAGCTTCCTCCAGCCGCTGCATCAGGTACTTCAGTGCGTATTCCAGCTCCAGATTGCAGGCAATGTACGCCTTCACCGGCTCAGAATAGGGCAGATCTTTCACCGCGTCGTGGTTTTTGGCGCTCATGGCGTTGTCCCAGTTGTACTGGTAGTGACCGCTGAAGGTCATGTAATAGGCGTGGAAGGGTTCTCCGCTGTTGATGTAGTCGTCCACGGAGGCCTCCATCATCTCCAGATCGGAGGAGGGCCAGTCGATCTTCATGGCCAGACCGGAATCCGCCGCCTTGAACGTGTAGCCCATGTTGGCGTGGGTGATGTTCCGGTTGTAGAAATCCCCGATGTAGTCGTGATAGCCCCAGGCTTGATAGCCCATGCCCTTGAGCGCATTGCCCAGGCAGAACGGCAGATAGTTGGTGCCCGCCACATTGAAGCTGGAATCCGTCTTCGTGCGGGACATATCCGGATAAAGCCCCATGCACATGGTGTATTCGCCGTTGGTGGTGACGGACTGGAACGTGCCGTAGTAATTTTCAAAGAGAATACCCGTATGGCTCAGCTTGTAGAGCGTCGGCGTCAGCTCCTCGCTGATAAACCACGGGCAGAAGCTCTCAGCGCAGATGGTAATGAGGTTATAGTCCTTAAGAAGTCCTGTGTAGTTGTTTTTGCGGGTGGGTGTTGCATTTGATAGATACTCGTCTGTGGCCTTGAGAATATCGCTGTCGGTACTGTCTGCAAGAGCCGTAAAATCGATGCTTTCGATCACGTTATAGGAGTTGCTGCTGTATGTCCGCGGAACATCGCTCATATTCAAGGACGACGGCGTGATCATAATGCTGCCGCTGCCGCTGAAGAGCATGTATCGAAGCTCCTGCGCCGTGGTGGCCAGCATACCGATTTTTTTATAACTGCTGTCGGTGGAGGTGTTCACATTGGTGAAGGTACGATAGACGGAAAAGGCGTTGTCCCGTCCAACATACATGAGTCCCGTGACCGTCAGCAGCAGTGCGAGGAGCACGGCAAAGGAGGCCATAGTCTGTTTCCAGCGCAGCCGCAGCTTCAGAGCCTGCCCCCTTCGCAGGGCAAGGCAGAGGATCACGGCAATCAGCGGCAGCAGGAGGAGCAGGATCTTCAGCAGATTTTGGCGGATCCCATAGAGAAGCTGCGAGTTGAAATTGACGACCACATTTCCGCCCATGCCGATCTGGCTGACGGGCATGAAATCTCCGAAGATGCAGTGATAGACCAGCTGCACCTCGGCCAGCAGCACCTGTGCCGCGACCAGGAAAACCCCTGTGATCTGGCGCAGAACCTTTGGCAGGCTTGAGACTACCAGCGTGCAGAGTGCGCCACCCAGCAGGCCAAACAGGACAGGATATCCCGCGTACCGGTCCATCGAGCCGAATACGCACAGATGCAGGCACAGCTCCACATAAACGCCGGTCAGGCAGAACAGCAGGAGATTTTTGCGCCACGTATTCCAAAGGCCATGGCTCATGGGCACTGCCGCTTCAGCAGCAGTGCCAGAGCCTTGATTTGTATTTGTCATGGATACATCGGATGTTTTTTCTTTGAGCATATTAGTTCTCCCGTTAGGGCTTTTTTAAAAAGCTTCGTAGAATTTCAGCTGAATATGACAGATAGAGAGCTTATCTTAAAACAAATATTGGAAAAAGGCAACGGTTCCTGTAAAAAATTAGGAAAGATTTACAGGTCACGCGGAGAATTCTATACACCAAAGTCTGTCAACCGCAGCTTTGCAGCCCGCCTCTGGGCTGCAAATAAGGACTCTGCACCTAAAAATTTTACAAGATACATACAGACACATTGCAAAAGCCGTGCTATACTGTATGGAAAATTGAGAGTACCATTGTTTCAAGGAGGTGTGTGATGTGACGGAGATTGTGTTTCGCTTAAAGCGGCATTTGACTTCTTTTCAAATTATGATCCTCGGCTTTGCGGGCGTGATCCTGCTGGGGGCGTTGGTGCTGATGTTGCCTATCGCCACAGTACAGCGGGTCTGGACGCCGTTTCATGAGGCACTGTTCACCTCCACCTCCGCTGTCTGCGTGACGGGGCTGGTGGTGCAGGATACCGGCAGTTACTGGTCCGCCTTCGGTCAAACAGTCATATTGTTGCTGATCCAGATCGGCGGGCTGGGGGTGATCACCGGTGCGGTGACCTTCCTGATGCTCGCCGGGCGGAACATCACGCTCAAGGAGCGCAGCGCCATGCAGGACGCCATCTCCGCCCCTGCGGTGGGCGGCATCGTGCGCCTGACGAGATTTATCCTCAAGGGGACCTTTCTGGTCGAGCTGCTGGGCGCGCTGGCGCTGCTGCCAGCCTTTTGCCGGGACTATGGACTGCGGGGCGTATGGATGTCCGTTTTCCATTCCGTTTCCGCCTTCTGCAATGCGGGCTTCGATATTCTGGGGCGGACGGATTCCTTCTACCCCTCGCTGACGGCCTATGCCGCAGACCCGCTGGTCAACATCGTTATCATGCTGCTGATCATCGTGGGCGGCATCGGCTTTCTAACGTGGGACGATGTCTGTACGCACGGTCTGCACCTGCGGCGTTACCGGATGCAGAGCAAGGTCATTCTGAGCATGACGGCGCTGCTGATCGCGCTCCCGGCAGTCCTCTTTTTCCTGACGGATTTTGCGGACCTGCCGATAGGAGAGCGGATATTGGCCTCCCTTTTTCAGTCGGTCACGCCGCGGACGGCCGGCTATAACACGGTTGATCTAACGAAAATGACGGATGCCTCTCAGGCGGTCACCATTTTGCTGATGCTCACCGGCGGAGCACCCGGCTCCACGGCGGGCGGCATGAAGGTCACGACGCTGGCCGTCCTGATCGCCAACGCCATTGCCGCCTTCCGCAGGCGAGAGGATCCGCAGCTCTTCCACCGCAGATTGGAGACATCCACTGTCCGCAACGCCGCCGCCATTCTGCTGCTGTATCTGGGGCTGACCTTTGTGGGCGCGGCGGCCATCAGCACAGCGGAGGAGCTTCCCCTCGGTGCCTGTCTCTATGAAACAGCGTCCGCCGCCGGTACGGTGGGCCTGACGCTGGGGCTGACGCCGCAGCTGGGAGTCCTGTCGCAGAGCATTCTCATCCTGCTGATGTATTTCGGGCGCGTCGGCGGATTGACCTTGATCTACGCCGCATTCTCCGGGCATGATCTGACTTACGCCCGCTATCCGCAGGAGAAAATTACCGTAGGCTGAAAGGAGCACACGATGAAAACGGTATTATTGATCGGACTGGGCCGCTTCGGGCGGCATCTTGCCATGCAGCTCAATGAGCTGGGCCATCAGGTGATGGCAGTGGACAAAGACGAGGAGCGCGTCAACGAGTGTATGCCCTTTGTCACCAACGCGCAGATCGGCGACAGCACCCGTGTGGACTTTCTGCGCTCGCTGGGCGTGAGCAATTACGATGTCTGCTATGTCACCATCAGCGGAAATTTTCAGAATTCGCTGGAGACGACGTCGCTGCTCAAGGAGCTGGGAGCAAAATATGTGGTATCCCGCGCTGAGCGGGATGTGCAGGCGAAATTCCTGCTGCGCAACGGTGCGGACGCGGTTACCTACCCGGAAAAGCAGCTGGCGAAGTGGGCGGCCATCCGCTATACCGCCAACCATATTTTCAGCTACATTGAGCTGGACGAGCAGCACGCCATTATCGAGGTCGCCGTGCCGGAGGATTGGCAGGGCCGCAGCATCGGCGAGTTGGACATCCGTAGGCGCTATGGCGTCAACATCCTCGGTGTGAAGCGGGAGAACAAAACCGACGTGAACATCTCGCCCGAAACTGTGCTGGACGCTGATATGACGCTGCTGGTGCTGGGGGAAAACCAAGAACTTAAGAAGCACTTCCGGCTGTAAAGCAGCATAGAGTCTTGCACGTATAAGGGCTTTACGCGCCGGAGGGGCATCTCAATAAAAGCGCGCAGGTTTGCGGAGGAGGATTCCGCGTTGCGCAAAAACAGCAAAAAATGAGGGAGGACGGCTCTGTCCTCCCTCATTTTTGCCCTGCGCTTTCGCCCTTCTCCGTCAGCTGTTTTTCCAGTGCGGTCTGTCTGGCGAGGATGGCATTGACCTTGTCGTAAAGATCTTCGATCATGATCTCTGTCTTGAGGTTGACCTTATAATCGTTCTCTGCACGGCGGCGGTCCTTTTCCTCCTGCCGGTTCTGGCTCATCATGATGAGCGGCGCTTGAATGGCCGCGACGCACGAGAGCACGAGGTTCAGCAGAATGAAAGGAAAGGGGTCGAAGGCCTTGGCCGCGAGCAGCGTGTTGACAACCATCCAGAGGATCAGCACGCCGGTGAAGGCGAAGATGAACGCCCAGCTGCCCGCGAATTTAGCAATGGCGTCTGCCGCCCGCTGGCCGAGGGTGTATTTTTCATTTTCGCCTGCGAGATTTTCGGAAATCTTACTGTCCGCCAGCAGGTTCAGTACCTCTTCGTCCGTCATGTCGTGGCGGATGTCCTTGAGGACTTCTCTCAAAAGCTTTCTGTTTTCCTTCATAATATCATCCTTTTTTATCTGACCGGCGCGTGATCGCGCCGGTTTTATGCTTCATTTTTCGGCGCGCGCAGAAAAAAGTCCGGCCCCTTGATCTCAAACAAAATGAGCGACACGCCCAGCAGCAGGTCGGCGTGCTGGGACGGCTCCTCCAGCGGGATCGCGAAATCCTCCTGCAATCTGCGGATGCGGTAGAGCACGGTGTTGCGGTGGGTATAGAGCGCGTCGCTGGTCTTTTTCAGCGAGTGGCAGCAGGTGAGGTAATGGTAGAGCGTTTCACAGTACTGTGTATCCTTTTCACGGTCGCGGGCGGCAAGGCGGTGCAGCGCAATCGGGATTAGGTCGCCGCGCCCCTCCAGATTTTTCAGCAGCAGCGGCGTGCGCAGCTGCGCCACGGAGCAGACCGGCTCCCCGTGAAAGCGCTCGTCCGTCATCAGCTCCAGCGCCTCGCGCGCCGTGCGGTAGAGCCGCGGGAGATCAAACAGCTCATCCAGCGGCTCGGACACGAGGATCTTGAGCTGAAACTCCTTTGCCAGCGTGGAAAGCGTGTCCGCATCCCCCTCTCTGTGCAGAAAGAGGAAAATATCGCCTTTGTACAGAAACGGATGAGCGTCTGGGATTTGCGTCTCCAGTTCCTCCCTCAGATGCCGCTTCCCCATGTACGCGTTATGGTACGTCTCAAGATCAATGAGGGCAAAGGTCAGCGGGTGGAAATCCGCCAGGTAGGTGCCGGACGCCTGAAGCTGGAAGTGCGCGGCGGAGGAAAATCCGCCGTCCAGCAGGTGCATGAGAATGTCCTCCACCGTCTCGGAAGGCTTGTCCTGACGGCTCACCTCCATGAACAGCTGCTTGGCAAGAATATGCTCCACCAGCTCCCACGTCCGCGGAGGGATCTGCTCCAGATGCCCGTCCGTGTCCACGCAGATCAGACAGCCGAGGCGCACGCCTGCGCTGACGAGCGGCGCAAAACGCCGCCGATAGGGGCTGTCCGCCAGCTGGACATAGTCCGCCCAACCGGCTGTGAGCATCGCATTTTTGCTGATGATCGCACCGGCCTCGTAGGAGATCTCGCCGCGGCGCACGGCGGTTTCAAAGAGCGCATCGGAAAAGCCGAGCGGCAGGTGGTGCGCCGCAATATGAAAGGTGTCGTCCAGCACCAGAAGTGGGCAGCCCAGCAGTTCCCCTGTGCTCAGCGCTAACTGCCGGAGATCATCCTGCGAAAAGAACTTATCCAGTAGCGCCTCTGCATTGCACGATTCCCAGCGTTTTTCCTCCATGGTCTGCCTCCTTCTTCGGCTTGTGCATTCGGTACAAGTCGTTTTTTCTTTATTGTATCGGCAGCTTCTTGTTTTTGCAAGAGGAAAAGCTAAACTGTGTGTCAGAAAGGAAAGTTTGAACGATTTATATACAGATTCACGGAGGGATGATTATGAAATGTGAAAATTGCGGCAGAAATGAGGAGCCAGCTTCATCTATCGCAGCAGCATCAACGGCAGAACGGAGGAGCATACGCTCAGGCCAAGGAGACCGTGATGGCGGAGCTGCGCCAGACTTTCCACCCTGAGTTCCTGAACCGTATCGACGACATCATCGTGTTCCGCGCCCTGACGGAGCAGGATATCGAGGAGGTCGCCCGCCGGATGCTCAAGACCGTGGCCGGACGCATGGAGGCCATGGACATCCATCTGGATGCTTCCGACGAGGCGGTAAAGGAGCTTGCTAAGGAGGGCTTTGACCCCAGATACGGTGCGCGTCCCCTGCGCCGCGCCATCCAGAGCAAGGTGGAGGACGCCGTGGCCGTGGAGGACGACAAGCTGGTTGTCACCAAGTGATCATCCCGTGGAAGTTCCTGATACATACCTGAAAAATATCCCCGGATGGCTATGCGCCATCCGGGGATATTGCTGTCAAAAAAGCATAGCTTGACTGATGTGGGGAATCGCTGTGTGGTGAAGAACTTGCCGGACTTGTGACAGAAAAATCGGCATATGTTAATTTTGCTTTTTAGAGCGTCGAACAATAACGTAGATCAACCACTCTATGGCTAAGACGCCAAGATAAAAAGCCGCCCATATAGCAAAACTAATCAGCTTTACTTCTAATGTCTGTACAGTTCCATGCCCATCTACTGTTCTTGCGAATAAGAACGCACTAAAGCATAAGAAAATAATAAGTTGAATGATTTGAAGAATTTTCCAACCTTTGTTTTTCATAATTAGCCTCCTGCAATTTCAATCTTTATATTCTAATTCATAAAATTATACCACATAATTTATGAACAATGCTATCGAAGCTTTGTAAAACATATTAAAGTCCGAATGGTTTCCCTGTCCATACTTTCTCGTTCTTGCTTGTGCTTTTGGCACAAGCTCTATTTCTTTTCTTGTACCGGCGGCGTATTGTCTTTACCGCAGAAAAAGCTAAACTATACAGCAGAAAGAGAAAAAAGAAAGAAGATGGCGTTATGAGTACAAAGTCCATGCGTATCCTGAATGTTGCAGCTGGTGTGCTGCTGATCGCCGCGGGCATCTATTGCTTGTGCAATCAGGACGTGGCGCTGCTCTCGGCGGGGCTGCTGCTTGGTATATTCCTGTTGCTGTCCGGCGTTGCGGAGATCGTGGTGTTTGCCGCGGCAAGCGGCGTGATGCTCGGCTCCGGCTGGCTGTTGCTCGATGGTATTCTGACGGTGATCATGTCGCTGTTCCTGCTTTTCAACCAGTGGTTCACGATGCTGTCGCTGCCGTTCCTGTTCACGCTGTGGCTGCTGTTTTCCGGCGTGTCGCAGTGCGTCAGTTCGTTTGATCTGCGCGCCCTCGGTGTCCGCGCGTGGGGATGGATCCTTGCAGTCGGCATTCTTTTGACGCTTGCCGGTTTCATTTGCCTGATGGATCCGTGGGTCAGCGTGGCGGCCATGGGCATGACGGTCGGCATCGTATTTCTGCTGGAGGGCGTCAGTTCCATTGTCTACGCCTGCATTTCCAGAACAAAGGACATTTGATCGGCAGGCACTGCTGCGGCGCGGCTGATACCACGCCGCCGTGCTTCACATAAATTGGAATCCCATATTTCATCTTGAATGGAGGAATTGTTATGGTACCCAGCATCTATGGTGAAAACATGTTTGATGATTTCTTTGATGGCAGCTTCTTTGGCGGTCACAGCCCGCTGTTTGGCAAGCACGCCAGAAACCTGATGAAGACCGACATCCGCGAGACGGACGACGCCAAGGCTTACCGCTTTGCGGTGGAGCTGCCCGGCTTTGAAAAGGACGAGATCCATGTGGACGTGCAGGACGGTTACCTGACCGTCAGCGCGGAGAAGGGCCTCGACAAGGACGAAGAGAACAAGAAGGGCCGCGTGCTGCGTCAGGAGCGCTACTCCGGTGCCTGCTCCCGCAGCTTCTACGTCGGCGACGTGAAGCCCGAGGACGTGAAGGCCAAGTACGAGTCCGGCGTGCTGACCGTGCTTATCCCGAAGGAGGAGCCGAAGAAGCTTACCTCCTCCAGCAAGATCGCCATCGAGTAAGTCAATAGAAAAGGCGGCCTGCCTTCCGCAACAGGAAAGGCAGACCGCCTTTTCCTTTCGCGAGGAGGATATGGCAGTATGGTGAAAACACTGTTTCAGGCGTCTACATGGAACGCGCTGGCGCTTGGGAATTTCGATACGGTCATCAGTGTGCGGGAGCTTCTGCGCTGTGCCGATACCGGGGTCGGCATCGGCACAGCGTTGGACGGCGTGATAACTTTTGAAAACGGCGCAGCCTACAAGACAGCGCCGGACGGCGAGGTCACCGTTATGAGGCCGGAGGACAGCATGGCGTTTGCCGTAGCCATGGTGTTTGACGAAAACGCCCCGGAGATAGCGCTGAACGGCATCGATGATCTTACCTCGCTCAAGCAGATGCTTGCGCCGTTTGTGCAGGGAAATCCCAATCTCTTTTATATGATCAAGGCCGGCGGCGTTTTCAAGACTATGCATACGCAAAGCTGGAACAGCTGCCGGAAGCCCTACCCGGTGCTTTCTGAGGCGGCGAAAAGCCGGAACGAATTTTGCTTTGAAAACACCCGCGGCAATGTGATCGCCGTCTGGTGCCCGCGGTATGTGGACGGCATTTGCATACCGGATTGGCATTTTCATTATCTGAGCAGCGACAAAACGCAGGGCGGGCATATCCTCGACCTATCGGCGGAGCGGCTGCATCTGAAGATCAACCGGATCGGGCGTTTTGATCTACTGCTGCCGCAGACGACGGAGTTTGCGCACTGTGAGCTGCGCGAGGGGAAAAGCGCCGCAGCTGAGAGGTTTGCCGCCTGTCAGGCAACAGCCGACAAGCTTTTATAAAAATCATGAATCTTATGTGTAACGGAGAGAAAAAATGAAAACGGAAGCTTCTGCGCAGAACACCTGTGTGATCTGGATCGATCACCCAAATCGCATCGTTTCCTTCCAAAAGGCAGAAGGCTTTGAGCCGCAGTCCTTTGCCTCTCCCGATGAGCGGCTTGCATACGCTTTTGAAAAGTGCGCGAGCGGATATCGCGTGCAGTAAAAAGCCGCACAGCAAACAAATGACCCTGAAAGGGGCGAATATGATGAATAAGCTGATCTCTTACTTTGGAACCTTTACCCCCGGGGCTGATGGCGCGGTCGGTGCATTTCAATTTGAGTATCTGACAAGCCTCGGCTTTGCCGCACTCGTCATTTTTGCGGGACGTGCCATTGTGCGCCGATCCCATGTACTTCGCAAATTTGCGATTCCAGCGCCGGTGATCTCCGGCCTGCTGTTTTCCGTCCTAATTGCCATTTTCAAGGGAACTGGCATTCTTGCCATTTCTTTCGATACAAACGTTTCGCAACGTTCCGCTACTATTGTCTCATGCATGTCTATGCGCTGGGGTGGTTTGACGGTTACTTTTCCTCTGCGCTTAATTTCTGCTTCTGTGGCATAGTAATGCTCCCTCCATGATTGACAGTGTTTTATTTCACTGTCTCTCATAGAGGCAATGTCATTAAGTTTGCGCGCAAAACGCTCAATCACTTATGATGGTGATTGAGCGTTTTTATTTCAGCGCAGGGGGATATATAAAAATATGCTTATCGGCTTAACTCAGCAAGGCACAAGATTTAGGTGCCTTTCCCAACTGATTCTCGCTGTTCCTGCGATTGAATCAGGGGTAAAGCTGATCCATACAAACCACATTTTGTAGGTTGCTGTCTAAAGTCGATAAGCATTTATAAAAATAATATTTTTTCACAAAAACACTTGACAAATCAATAAAAATCGAAGGCTTCGCCTTGAAAATGATCGCATCTACATACTATTGCTTCTCCCATTTGAATGCAGTCACCTGACTCCCATCGCTATAGACATAAGTATCTACTAAAATGCCCTTATGCTTTTGATACAAGTGCTTTTGATACAGGTCTCCACCATTATAATCTTCGACAATCTTTATGTTCAGAATCAGTCTACCACGACGGCGCAAGCCCTTGCACGCACCAAGACACGAATGACTACTTGGCTCAATAGTAACTTCCGAGGCCGTTGGAAGGAAGTGAGTGGTCCGAATGTTACACTTGCTTCCAATCAGTGGATGATCGTTATGAGAATCGGTAAGCAGGGAGGAAACTACGACTATCATTACTGGTATCGTACAAACGATGGTCCATGGGCTAATAAACACGGACAGACACCATCCGTCCTTCTGCCTGCATCTGATATGCCAACAACTAATTCTTCGTCTGGATGGACATTAAATGGAAAAACCGGATTTTACAATAGCAGTATCGTATATTGTCAGCTTTTAAGTGAATATGTAATTTCTTGCGCCTGTGTGCCTTTGTGTTATACAGGCGCATTTTGTTTTGGCTGCTTTGGGACAAATTGGTGCTGTTGACAAAGGGTCCCGTCAAGATTTATGCGCAAAATTGTTTGCAGGCTCCGGCTGAGTGAA
>OMFC01000961.1_pt1 | contig 13533 bp, 8 predicted proteins | sample 1645531 | NCBI WGS metagenome assembly OMFC01 (sample SAMEA103958112, study PRJEB25191) | human gut metagenome | biome: human-associated habitat [ENVO:00009003]; feature: intestine environment [ENVO:2100002]; material: feces | place: Germany | collected 2013/2015 | reverse complement strand
TCGGCTTCAGAAAAATCTTGTTTTTCATTATCATAGTAAAGGTATCTAAATCTTCCATCTGATTCAAAAACAAGATTTTTCTGAAGCCGAAGTCGATTAGCTAAGCTCCTCCAATTAAGGCTATACTTTTCTGGAGGAACATTTAGCCATTCAATATATGCATTATACTTATGTTGAAATTGCTCAAAATCGACGAGGTTCAGACAATCATGTTTCAGAACATAAGAGACAGCCGAAGCACGAGTCAAATTTTTTCTTCTTGCTATTTTTTTCAAAGCATATCGCACTTGTCCTGCAAAAGTACCATGAAAATCCTCGCCTGACTCATATTCAGGAATAGAATGTCCCTTCTTATATCGCATTGATAGATACTGATGTGTCTCAGGAGTTGTTTCTGGAAAGATTTCCTTAAGTGTATCTTTTCCAAGAAGGTATTTTTGAAACACATCGGCATAATAATCTTCAAAAAGACTTGGACACTTTTTGAGTTGCTTCACTGCTATTTGACGAATTCTCTCACGAGTTAATCCGTACCTTTCACCAACATCTTGCAACGCTGCACCATGAAGTCTCTCTGCAAGCATTTTTTCTTTTGGATCATCTAAGCTTTCAAGATTATGAATGTACTCAGAAAGTGTCTTTCTTGGTATTAAAACCGTATCATAAAGTACTGTAAATATGCCGGATTCTTTTATAGAATTCAGCAGTAGTTGAGCGTACTGTTCTTCAATTCTATTGTAGATTATCTCCGCAAACTTTTCTTCGGGCATGGATTCAGTTCCTTCTCCTATGCTAGTTGAGGTCTGCCGAAACCATTCTTTTATAGATTCTCGAACGAAGCTAATCTCTAAAAACTTAGAGATCACGCATCCCGTTATTTCGCCATTATAGCTTTCAATTAAACTTGAATATCCTGCTTCTTTTCTACAAGCATCTAAAAGTTGCAATGGATTTACAGACAGAAAAAAGTGGAATGCGGAATGCAATTTTTCAAACAAATCTTTTTCATTATCCGATATGTTGAAATTTTCCGACTCATAGTAGCTATTGACTGTTAACCAATTCCGAGTCTGCGTTATAATATCGTTTACCGTATTCAGCCCAATGCCTTTGGTTGCCGTAAGCTTTGGAATGGAAAGTTCGGCAATTTTATCTAGCGTTGTATAGTTTCCTCTAATCAACGCATTAGCCGCTCTGCTCGAAAGATTAAGCTCAGAGACATTATGAAACGACAGCGATGTTCGCATTTCGCTTGTAAGAATACGTCCAAAAATCGTATTCGTGCTACTCTCAGCATCAGCGTTCGGGATAGTCTGCAGAACAGAACCGTCTCCATAATACCCATTTTCCAGCAACCACTTCTTTGTGGATTCCTCAATGATTTCGATTGTCTTTTCTCCAATATTTGCAGTCTTCTGAAAATCCTCTCTCTTTAATCTTACCAGCTGAGCAATCGTTGTGCATCCCATAAGGGTCAGATAATGAAAACCTCTTGCAGACATATCAATTTCTGTTATCTGATGGTAACTCAAACTATTCAGAATTTCGGGTGTAAGAGCTACGCAGAACATTCCCTCTGCATTCATAGTCTCATCGGCTGTTTCTTCATCCAGCGGATTATCTCTAAATGTAACAATCTCATCTAGTGTTTTACCGCCCAATCCCCGCATAGAGCGCAATTCTTTTTCTGAACACTCTTTGAGTTGCGATAAGGTCAAGATATTATTCCTCGCCAAAATATTTATGGCTCTCGTAGAGAGATTTGTAGAAGCCAAAAGCAAATCAGACATTTTTTCACCAACTTTTAATATTCGGGTTTCAGCAACTGATCCAAGTCAGATGATTGTACATCAGCATGGGCTTGCTGATCATAGATCATTTTGTAGGCATAATCCACCGCATCGTCTTGGTTAATAATAGCATCACTCGTGAATGCCTCATACAAAATCTCTATGCCACCACGAGCATACGAATTGAACAAGTCCAGTGCCTGTTTCATCACCGCTACTTCTTCTTTCGTAACAGGGGGAACTGCTCCTTCTCGTTCTCTATCCCGATACCTGAAACAAATATTAGCACGTTCTTCATTCGACCAGTCCATACTGTTATCAGCTAGAATCACAGTTCTAAAAAGCTCCATACATTTTGCACGTTCCGTGCTAAATGCATCTGCATAAATTCTTGCACGATCCATCGAATCGTTTTCCTCTGCCTTCTTCTGATGCAAAATTCCAAGAGCTGCACCGGTCATATAAACATCAATGTATCGAGGGAACACTCCAGCATCTTTTACGAGATACTTAATGAATGTTGCGTGTTTTCCTTGAATTGTGTAGTCATTTTCAAACATCATTCATCCTCCTCGATAATGGTATGAGATTCCGAGATTTTCTTCAAACCGCAATATTTTCCAACACGAATCTCCATGACAGTTTTAGCATACTGCCAATCCTTTTCCATCACAAACATAATGACCTGATTTGCAACTTCTGGAAGAACTGCTGAAATATTTTTAATATGCGTTTCATCCGCATTAGAGAACGGCGCGTCCATCACAAGCGGGTATGCTTCATTTTCCCATGTGACAGAGTCTGCTTCTGTTTTGCCGAAAGATGCTTTTTCCTTTGCGAGATCAACAAGTCCTGCAATAAAAGCAAAATTTTTGACGCGTTTCAGACCCTCAGATTCGCCCGTGACCACTTCTTTTCCGTTAAGCTGAGAGAGAAGCGTAACATGATATTGGTTGTCAATCTGCACTCGGCGATTTCCATGATACATTCTGTTAAAAATCTCATTAACTTTTGCCTGAAGTTTATCCTTCGTTTCGTGCTCTTTTGCAATATAGGTTTCGTCAATCCATGCGCAAATTGCTTCCGCATAGGCCATGTATTCAATAATCTTTTTATTCTTGGCAGATGCCGCAACTAAGCTATCGCAAACTTTTTGTGCCGATTCGATTGTACTTTCGCAAACACCAATGTCACGCACACATTTATCCCTGCTCTCCGTAATGCGCCGGATATTTGCTTTTATACGGTTCAGGTCTTCTTCATAGCTCTTCATATTTTCTTTTCCGAAGATGCTTTGATCGATTGCTGCAATACGCTCCATCTTATTGGCAATCGTATTTCTGGACTTTGTTATACTTTTGAAATTCTGTGCTATCGTCGGATAGAACTGTGAAATATTCCGGCGTTCGTTTGCAAGAAGCGACCTATAATTTTGGATAGCAGTTCCAATATGTGCAGGGGGAAGATAGCGCATTTCTTCCATAATATGCTGATATGCATCGTTTCCCTTTACAATAGGCGCACCGCAAATACATCTTCCACGATTGATAATGTCCCGAATAGAATCCTCCGTCATGTCGTGGATGCCACGATCATCAAGGTTTGCATCCGTCAAACGCTGCTCCGCTTTATCCATCGAAGGCAAAAGGAAATAAGTTACCGCTCCATTTCCAAAAAAGCTAAGAAAAGCCTTTTCTGCTTCCTGCAAATCCAACTTTTCCGCATCAAGTTCTTTTTCTAGCTGCTGCTTTTCACGCTGCAGATTTGCTGTATCTTGATTGTCTCGAAGAATTTCAGAGATTCTTTCCTTTTGCTGGTCAAGTTTCTTTAATTCTTCTTCATAATTAGCAATCTGTTCTTCAAGTCTTGCTTTTTTCTGGGTCTGCTCGTCAATCGTACTCAAGGCTTGTTTTGCACGTTCATCACCTGTTGAATCCAGAGAAGCGTTCCACTGCCCAATTACTGACAGTCTTTGCGACCGAGAGCCAAGATGCTTCCGAGCATTTCCGACAGCAGCCAATCCTAACAGTCCACGAACTGCTTCAGAAAGATCTTTGCGGGAGCTGATGTCTGCCACACGTTCTGTATCAAAGAAGAAATATCCAGACAACGATTGTGGCAAAATGCTATTGATTATATTTTTTTCTTCTCCTGCCTTTATCTGCTTAGTCAGTCCGCCTTCCTTATAGGTTATCGTAAGCTGATCCGGAAGTGCAGTCCAGTTGTCATAGGAACGGTCCACATACACCCGGATTCGTTCAATGGTGTATTCGATGTTCTTATGGCTCAGCACAATTGTCACGACTACTTCGCATTTCTTGTTAAGACCTGCATTTTCGCTTGCAGTTTCAAGATTCAGCAGAAAATCAGGATTACTTTCTTTCGGAAAAACCGCAATTCCGTACAGGCACCAGTTAAAAGCCTGAAGAATCGTTGTTTTTCCGAATGTATTATCACCGAGCAAAACCGTCACATTTTTTTCTTTGTCGCACGAGAAACTGAGGGTTTGAGTCCCCTTGAATTGCCGAAAATCATGCATAGAAATACTGTGAATAAGCATCTTTCATCCTCCTCAGCGTACCATCAGCATTCTTTTTCAATTATCTTGCGAACAATTTTAACCATATCCTGCGAGGTATTTTCATTCGTTTTCAGATTTTCTTTTTCAACCTTGATGACAAGCCGCTTCATTGCATTTAATTTAGAATTATCAATCGCCACATTCTTGATTTCATCAGATAGCATCCTCTTCAACCTCCATATTTTGCAAATCTTGCTCAGTAATATTAAATGCGTGTTTCAGCTTATAAATCAGTTCAGACGTTTCGGATGGGTTGTCTGCTATCGAAGCAAAATCCATCATTCTACGAAGTTCTCTGACAATTAGCCCCTTTGTTGATGCCACAACATCCGATCTTTGTGACAAAAAGGATTCCATTGTAAACGGAAGCGTAATAAAGTCATAGATTTCTGCATATTCTTTTCCCGGAAATTTACGCAGGACACGGCCTCGACGTTGAATATACTCCTTCGGGTTTGTACTACTTGCCAAAATAAATGCGGTTTTTATGCTTGGGATATTAACACCTTCGTCCAAACATTTTATCGCAACTAAGGCTTGAAGCTGCCTGCCCTCCGCAAAGGTCTTTCTAATTTGCTGACGCTCATCCGAAGATTCCATTGATGTAAATCTTCCAACTCGCATATCAAGTTGATTCCCAAGCATATCGGCAACAACATCAATTTGACGGATAGAGTCATTTGCCTCGTCATTTTCTTTATAAGATGTTGCGCCGCAATAAATAAGGATATGATTATCCTTACTATACGGCAGAATGCAGTTTCTCAATGCAGACAGCTTACTTTTCGCACCGGCAACAACTCGTGCGCGCTTGATTAAAAGTTGCTTTGCAAATTCAGTAAGATGTATTTTTCCATTACGTTTTTTGATGCTTTTCCCAATTTGGTTTGTCAAAACCAAATACTCATCAAGTTCCTCTGCATCAAGCGAGCAAACTACCGGATAATAACGATACGGAGTCAACATACCGTTCTGTATTGCATCTTCGAGGGAATATACGATACATTTCTTTCCAAAATAATTTTTGAGAAAATCTGTTCCTGCCGCATCATTGTGGCGGTCAATCGTTGCAGACAGTGCCAGTCGGAATTGAATGTTCTCTGGGATATTTTTACGGTAATGTGCCGATCCTATGTTGTGCGCCTCATCAACAACTAGCAGCGTATCCTCGGACAATGAGCTAATGCAATCCTGAACACTTTTAGTTGCAAACGATGCATTTGTTGTCACAAAGCAAAAATGATCTGTAACACGCAGTTCAAACGATTGTACTGCTCTCGAAAGAGCTTTTTTCCAATTTTTTTGCGTTGAGTTTGAATATCCAATGATTGGCTTCATTCCAAATCGGACAATATCTTCAACCCACTGTTCCACCAAATGTTGGTATGGGCAAACAATAATAACAGCAAGCCGTTTCTTGTTTTTTTGAAACAAATGCTCAATGCTTGCAAGAGCCGTTAATGTTTTTCCTGTTCCGGTTGCCATATCATAAATTCCGCAGAATCCATTCTGCTCCCATGACTTTATGGCCTGTATTTGGTACTCTCTCGGAGAGAAATCATCTGGAAGATATATAGCATCTTTTTCCAGCGCATCTTCAGTTTCCGTAAAATTTTGCACTTGCGAAGTTTTTATTGCGTGATTGGATTCCGAATGTAAGTTACGATATTCCAATAGTTTTGATTTGGCAGCTTCCGGAAATTCCAGTGTTTGAATACCCGGTTCAAAATCCTCCCATATAGCTTTGAATGCCAAACTCTTTTGGTACACACGTTCTTTGTCATGGTCATCTGTCCAAGAACAAAACACGTCGATGGCTTCGTAATTTCCATAAAACGCATTATCGCTCTCATTCATCGAACCAGAAAAAGCAATCTGATTCCCGTCTGAATCGGTAAGAATCCCCATTTTTTCATGGTACATCGAATAGCGATTGCCAGATGCCAGTACCGCAACTTTAATATCCAAAACATTCTTAGCAATCAACTGTGCAAGGTACGATAAGTTCTTTAATCCAAACTCATCATCAGATGTACTCATTATCTCTCGCATAAGAGAGCGCTCAATGATTTTTCTTACCTCATATCCATGTTCAATGTCAGAAATATCTGTTTCTGACAGCTTTGGCGAAATGACCAGCTGAATTTTACCGTTATTTTCTATCAGCGCATCAATTCCTTCACGAATAGCCAAAAACGAAGATGATGAGAAGAATCCCACTGCTCTTTGATACAGAACACTTTCTTTCAATGCCGGGATATAGAAGCTTTGAGGAATATCATCTGACAATGATCTATATTCATTCTTTATTAGTAAATCAGTAAAAGCCATTCAAATCACCATCACACCAGATTAAAGATTATCTTCGATAGCATCTAATGCTTCAGATAATGCATCAAAGTCTTCTTGCAATGTAAAATACCCTACGCTGAACCGAATCGTGCCAGCCGGGTAGGTGCCCAAGAACTTATGAGCGAGTGGCGCACAGTGCAGACCTGTCCGCACAGATACACCCTGCTTGCTTAAAAGGTTTCCTGCAACGTCGCTGCTGATTCCTTCAAACAGGCAGGAAACGATGCCCACATACTGCTGCTCAGGAGAATTGCCAACGACAGTAATGAAATCGTACTGTGATAGAATATCAAGCAGCTTTTTACGATTTTGTTGTTCATGCTCGAATATTTTCTGCAATCCGATTTCTTGGCTCCACTGCAACGCTGCGTTCAGCCCTGCGATACCTGCAATGTTGGATGTGCCCATCTCATATCTTTCGGGCAAGCTGTCCGGCATATTCTGATTTGCAGAGTCATATCCTGTTCCGCCAAATAGCACTGCTGGCAACTGAATTTCTGGCTTCATCACGAATCCAGAGATTCCTGTTGGGCCATACAGCGTTTTGTGCCCAGCAAATACTGCAAAATCGAATGTAGTTCGGCCAACATCACAATCCACCAGTCCAGCGGTCTGTGACATATCAAGGACGGTGTAGCTGCCGTACTTTTTAGCTAACTCAAAGATTTCAGCAGCAGGTGCAATCAAGCCAATCACATTGCTGGCATGACTGACAACAACAACATCCGGCTTGCAATCATCAAACTGATACCGTATTTTTTCGAGATCATATCGAAAATCGGATGTCACAGCGAGTTGTGTCACATTGATTTCGCCTGTGTTCTCAAAATGGTGCAGTGTCCTTGTTACGGCATTATGTTCAAAAGGGCTGATATAGAAATTCTTCATTCCCATCATGCACAGCCCCTGAAGGATAATATTTAGCGCAATCGTTGCTGTCGGAGTAAATACGACCTGCTTTGCCGGACAGTGCAAAAGTTCCTGAAGGTGCGTTCTTGTGTCCGCAACGAGCGCACCAGCAGATTTAGCAATGCCATAATCACCGCGCCCAACATTGCCGCCGCACTTGCGATAGAACGCATCCATGAAAGAGTAGACCCTATCTGGCTTTGGGTATGTTGTTGCAGCGTTATCAAAGTAAGCCATACTTATTCTCTCCTTTAGGGATTAGCACAGTTCTCTCAGAACATCCATGAGGATCTGACGCTTTTCCTGTTCAGAAACAGCCTGTCCCATACCGGTGATTGCTGTTTCGATCATATTATAAAGCAGCTTTCCGCGGCTGCTGGTTTCAACCTTATCAAAACGCTTTGTCACAGTGCGTCCAGTTTCATCCTCATAGGTCAGCTGGTAGCCATTAACTGTTTCCGCTGCATCCGTTTCGGCTTCGGCATGGAACCCTTCAGCCGTTGCCTTATAGCGTTTGACATTTTCCAGTGCCTCCGCCTGAGTGTCTGCATCCCAATCGCTCAGGTTCAGGTCTGTTGCCAGTTTTGCCAATCTCAGTGTAAGGGCGTGCTCACTTAAACTTTCAGCCGTAAAGAAAAGCTGGAGCATTCTGTCCGTTCCATCTGCAAAAAGCTGATTACGAATCGTCGAATCAAGTCGCCCTGCCCATTCGGAGACCACACTCGGCAGAGATTTTTTCCCCATCATCGCATCATCCTGTTCGGAGCCAAAGAGTTTCTTCACCTCTTTGCAGAATGTGGACTCCAACTGCCCAAGAATTTGATCGTAGAAGAACTTGATCTCAGCAACGGCATCTGCGATTTCTACATTGCAGTCGGTTTGTCCCGTGATGAGAACGGGGAGCCGTTCAAACAAAAGGGTGTGTGTACCGATGTTCTGCTTCAGCATACGGAGAAATTGACGCTTTACCTTGTCGATTTGCTGTCCATCCGGCGAATGCTTGGACTCCTTTGCATATTTGGGCAGTTCCATATACCATCTGTGCATCGCAGATACGACATATCCATAACCCGCTGCCGTTTTTTCCGCTTCGATAACATAATCCTTGAACACATTTGCCAGTGCTTCGACATACTTGTCTTTTTCGCCATTCCAATCCAGACACTGCAATGTGAAATCCTGCGGAGCCGCTTCAATCTGGAGCAGGGTATCGTTGTTCAGAGGAACCTGCGAGAAGCGATCATAGATTATAATTTCTTTCTTGTATTCGTGGAATACTGCCGCGACATAAATGGGGACAAGTCCCTTTCTCAATCCGATATAGCACTTAGCGGTAGTCAACCGTTCATACAGGTCTGAAAAACTCATTTTTTGAGTTCGTGCTTCCTGTACGAAGCCTTCGATCTCACCCATCAGCTTCGACATGAGATAATCTTTAGGGTGCAGGTTGATTCTGGGTACGCCATTCTCGGTTTCTAACACACCAGTTCGGATCAGCGTACTCCGAAGAATCGACACTTCCTGACCGGAACCAGCCAAGCCGAGATTAGGCTCTAATTCCGAGCGCAGCAGACCGATGACAATTTTACTGCGGCTATTCAGAGAATTCGCGGTCAGATGATTCTTGTTTACTGCCTCATTGATGATAACAGGGGTATTGAAGTAAAGACTGCCGCAAATCGTAGACAGCAAATCGGTCAATGCAGCCTTACGGACGATCTGCTTTTCCTCGCCCTTGTAGATATAGGTGGCTGCTCTTTTCTCTGGGTGAGTATAATCGCTGATATAGTGGTTGATGATTTCACGGAGATCTTCGTAAATCACCTCATATTCATCAAAAAGAACCTTGTCAGATGCCGCCAATTCCTTCAGCGTTTCCACTGCTTTGTATTCCCGAACAGTAAAGTCAATCGGAACAAATTTGCGAGGAACAATAAATACACAATTCGAGCAGTATCTGCTGGTTTGCTTGATAATGTCTGCGATTCGACCGATTGCTTCCCTGCTGTGGGGGATGACCGCATATACGATGCCATCTGCTTCAGTATTCAGCTGCTTTGCCTGCCAGTTAACATCTTCCGTGACCTCCGATTCATCAATGAATGTAAAGTCAAAGTATCGGGTGACTTCTTTTTCATCGTTGTAGCGAAGCGGATAAATGCAGCTGTCAAAGTTCGATGCATTCAGAACCTTTTTGACAACAGTGCTGCTTTGCTGAGATGCAATCGTATCCTTGATTTTGGCTTCAATGTCAACCCCAGAGCTTTCTTTCAGCTGGAGGTAGTCATTGCTGCGCTTGAGGTAGATGACATACTCGTCATCGATCAAATTATTTAATGCCCGCTCGATTTCAGGAACAGGATACTGGATGGAGTAAATTCCAATCAGTTCATTTTTTGTCGGCGTGAGCTTTTCAAACTGCTCCAACATATAAATCAGGGATAGGGTCTTTACAATTTTTTCCTCTAGCGAGCCATCGTCGAGTTGATTCAGGATAACGCTAGTCAGGAAATAAATGTCATGCAGAGTTCCGTTTGCGATTTCCTTCTTGAACAGTGGCTCAAAGTAATCATAAATCTGATCCGGCGTAACTACTTCAAATGAAGTATCATCGTACTGCTTTAAGAACGAGGGCAGAGTTGCCGGCCCATTCGAGGACAAAAAGGTAAAGAGGGTACGCTCATTCTGGGCTACACGCTCAGACAATCTCGGCAGAATAAACGTAGACACCGGATGAAGCGGATAGCAGGCTTGAACTGTGCGTTCAATATCTTCAGCCTGCATATCAGCAAAAATTCGATGCGTTGCATATCGTTTTGATAATTCAGTGAACTCTTTCTGATGGTTCTCTTTGAACTGATTCCATAAATCAGCTTTTTTCTGAATGACCGTTGCGATAATTTCGTATGTCTGCGTAAAGTTGTTGTTTAGATGAACATGAGTGAACCGCTCAGAAACACCGCGCCAGCCATCGACTTTTTGCTTTGGCAGTCGGTCAATATAATTGGCAATTTCCTTGTGGGAAATCAGCATATGCGCACTACCTACCTGCGGCGGCTGGTGGTTCCACCCTAGCTGCCGCTCTGAATTTTCTGCAACAAGGAGGGATTCATATTGCAGGAAGAAGTCACCCAGAAAACCATTGCCCTGTCCATGAAAACGGGCAAACTCACCGCCCAAGCGTTGCAAGCTGCGCTGAAAAAATATTTGCAGCACCGGGCCAAGGGGCCAAAGCTGCACCACGGCAAGCAAAGCCTGAAACAGCTGAAAGCCCATGGTGCGGCCCTGACCAACATTGAAGTCACGGAGGCGAACATCGGGGCGTTCAAGCCCTGCGCCAAGAAGTACGGCGTGGACTTTACCTTGCGCAAGGACAAGACCACCCAGCCGCCCCACTACATCGTGATCTTCAAGGCCAAGGATGCGGACAATTTGGAACAGGCGTTCCGGGAGTTCACGGCCAAAACGCTCACCAAGGAGCAGCGGCCCTCCATCCGCAAGGTGCTGACCGCAGCCAAGCAGAAAGCGGCCCAGCAGCCGAAACGCGCCAAAGAAAAAATCAAGCAAAGGGGGCTGGAACGATGAAGCCTGAATGGAAAAAGCTGCTGGTGCTGAATCTACCGTATCTGCTGTTCGTGTACCTGTTCGCCAAATGCGGGCAGGCGTACCGTCTGGCGGCGGGCGTGGATGCTTCGGCAAAGCTGCTCCACCTGACGAACGGCATCTCTGTCGCCTTTGCAAGCCCGCTGCCCAGCCTGCATCTGTTTGACCTGTGCGTGGGCGTTGCCGGGGCGGTGGCTGTCCGGCTCATCGTGTACAGCAAAGGCAAGAACGCCAAGAAATACCGCAAGGGTGAAGAATACGGCTCTGCCCGGTGGGGCACCGCCAAAGACATTGCCCCGTACATCGACCTCAAGTTTGAAAACAACATCCTGCTGACCCAGACCGAACGCCTGACCATGACTGGGCGGCCCAAAGACCCCAAAACAGCCCGGAATAAAAATGTGCTTGTGATCGGCGGCTCCGGCAGCGGTAAGACAAGGTTCTTTATCAAGCCGAATCTGCTGCAATGTGATTCCAAGAATTTTCCGGTATCATTCGTGGTTACAGATCCGAAAGGTAGTATCGGCGTGGAATGTGGAGAAGCCCTGTTAAAGCACGGCTACAAGCTAAAATTCTTCAACACGATCAACTTTTCCAAGAGTATGCGCTATAACCCTATGGCGTACATCCATAGTGAAAAGGATGTGCTGAAACTCGTGACTGCACTGATGACCAACACCAAAGGTGAAGGTCAGGGCGGCGACCCATTCTGGGACAAAGCGGAACGGCTTTTGCTGGTTTCACTGATTGCCTATCTGCATTATGAAGCCCCAGTTGAAGAGCAAAACTTTGCAACATTGCTGGAAATGCTAAACACTATGCAGGTTTCGGAAGATGATGAAACCTATCAGAATCCGGTAGACCTGTTGTTTGAGGATCTGGGTAAGAAAAAACCAAAATCCTTTGCAGTGCGGCAGTACAAACTTTATAAGCTAGCTGCCGGCAAAACGGCTAAGTCCATCCTTATTTCCTGCGGTGCCCGGCTCGCACCCTTCGATATTCAGGAAGTCCGGGATGCCACCATGTACGATGAGCTGGAACTGGACAAGCTGGGTGACCGGAAAACGGCGCTGTTCCTTATCATGAGCGATACGGACAGTACATTTAACTTCCTGATCTCCATGATCTACACCCAGCTTTTCAATCTGCTCTGTGATAAGGCAGATGACCAATACGGCGGCAAACTGCCAGTCCATGTGCGGTGCCTGATCGATGAGTGTGCTAACATCGGTCAGATTCCGCAGCTGGAAAAGCTGGTGGCTACCATCCGCAGCCGTGAGATCTCGGCGTGTCTGGTCTTGCAGACCCGCAGCCAGTTGAAAGCCATCTACAAAGATAATGCGGATACCATCGTGGGCAACATGGACAGCCAGATTTTCCTCGGCGGCAGTGAGCCTACCACCCTGAAAGATCTTGCCGAAGCACTCGGCAAGGAAACCATCGACAGCTACAACAATTCTGATACCCGTGGCAATAGCCCAAGCTATGGCACCAACTATCAAAAACTCGGCCACGAACTTATGAGCCGGGATGAACTGGCGGTGCTGGATGGCGGCAAGTGCATCCTGCAATTGCGGGGTGTGCGCCCGTTTTTGAGCGACAAGTACGACCTGACCCAGCACCCGAACTACAAGTACACCTCCGACTATGACCCCAAGAACGCACTCGATATCGAGAAGTTCTTGAACCGAAAAGAAAAAATCCACCCAGACGATACCTTTGTCATGGTGGATGCTGATTCACTCCCGCCCGCCTGATAAGACGAGCGGTTATTTTTTACCCATTGACCCAACAGGTACACCGGAAAATCAGCCTTCGCCGTGGTTTTCGGCTTTTTGCAAACGGATTTCAGGTGTGTGCAGGGTCGCTTTTTCAAAACAAAGGAGATTTTTCTATGGAATTCTTTAACAGTGCAGTGGACGTTCTGAAGACTCTGGTGGTTGCTCTGGGTGCCGGTCTGGGCGTGTGGGGTGCCGTCAACCTGATGGAGGGCTACGGTGGCGATAACCCCTCGGCCAAGAGTCAGGGTATGAAGCAGCTGATGGCTGGCGGCGGCGTTGCCCTGATCGGTATCACTCTGGTGCCCCTGCTGTCCGGTCTGTTCGGCTAATTCGCTCTCGCAATAAACACAGTTTGACCCATAAGTACACCAGTAAATTAACTCTCGCCGCAGCTTACGGCGCTTTAACAAATGGATTTCAGATGTGTGCAGGGTCGCTTTTTTCAAACCAAAGGAGATTTTACTATGGAATTCTTTAACAGTGCAGTGGACGTTCTGAAGACTCTGGTGGTTGCTCT
>OMFC01000960.1_pt1 | contig 13541 bp, 16 predicted proteins | sample 1645531 | NCBI WGS metagenome assembly OMFC01 (sample SAMEA103958112, study PRJEB25191) | human gut metagenome | biome: human-associated habitat [ENVO:00009003]; feature: intestine environment [ENVO:2100002]; material: feces | place: Germany | collected 2013/2015 | reverse complement strand
TACTCACCCTGAAGATGATGTCCTTTTATAATGGCGCGGTATTAGCCTCTCTTACTACCAGCCTGCCCGAAGCTGTGGGAGAAGTACGCAATTGGGATTACCGTTTTTGTTGGTTGCGAGATGCCTCCATGTCCATAGAGACCCTTTTCAAAATAGGTCATGCCGATGCAGCCCGCAAATTCATGAAATTCATACAATCTACTTTTGTTGCCGAGCATGACACTTATCAAATAATGTATGGCATTCGTGGGGAAAGGAAATTGACTGAAGTTATACTCGACCATCTTTCAGGATATAAAAACTCCCAACCGGTGCGTATCGGCAATGATGCTTATCATCAAAGGCAGAATGATTCATTCGGCTATCTGATGGACTTGATTTACCAATATTACCGGTTGATGCCAGGTACATTGGATGAAATAGAAGATATGTGGGAAATGGTGAAAAGCATTATGATGACTGTGGTGGAAGATTGGAGAAAGCCTGATAAAGGAATTTGGGAGATACGGGGCGAAGGACAGCATTTCGTTTCGTCCAAAGTGATGTGTTGGGTTGCTTTGGACAGAGGAGCCCGCATAGCTCGTATTCTGAATAAATATGAGAATAGCCGACGTTGGGAAGAAGAAGCTGATGCAATTAAAGCTGATGTTATGAGAAACGGCTGGAAGGAAGAAATACAAAGTTTTTCACAAGCATACGGCAATCTGGATTTGGACTCTTCTTTACTGTTAATGGAACCTTATGGATTTATAGATGCTGATGATATTCGTTATCATAAAACAGTGAAAGCCGTCAAGAAATCCCTGTTACACAAAGGGTTGATGTACCGTTATAATACTCATGATGATTTTGGCTGTCCTTCTTCGGCCTTTACCATCTGTACTTTCTGGCTGATCCGTGCACTTTATGTCATCGGGGAAAAAGACGAAGCACGCTGTCTGTTCGATGAAATTTTGCAATATTCAAACCATTTGGGTCTGTTCAGTGAAGATATTGATTTCGAAACAAAAGAACAATTGGGTAATTTCCCACAAGCTTATTCTCATCTGGCACTGGTAAATACTGCTGTGTTATTTGCGGAAGAAGATAAAAGGCTAATCTTTAAATAAGGAAAAGCCTTGCCGAAAAACAAAAAACAGAGAAACAGCATTTCCTGTTCTCTGTTTTTTGTTATATTTGTTGTAATCTGAAGTATCTTATTTGATTATCAACGCTTTGTAGAAAACTCGCATGAGAACGGGCAACGGATAAGAAAATTCCAAGCTGTTTAGAATCACTATATTCCTCATGCTTTCAAATAACTCTTTTTTCTTGATGCAAAGGTAGCATTTTTTCGTGATTGCCGGTAATTTTCGGGCATAAAATATCACGGTCATTTCAAGAAACATATACAGCGGACATGACAGCCATACCGTAGCCGAATCCCCGTAACTCACAGGCAAAGGTAACCCGTGTCCTGCTCGTACAAGCAAGGTCAAGCCCTCCGGGTGTCGTGGAAAAATCATCCTCGCCCGGAGGGCTTGCGGTATTTTTCCCGCCAACCTTGCATGTACGGGACACGACCTTTTATGGCCTGTAGTTACGGGAACTCCGGCCCCGAAAAGCCGGATCACTAAAAATAAATTGTTATGTCACAGCAGGTAACAAAAGAAAAGTACAGTATCGAAACACTCAGAGAGCGGAATGTTTCATACGACCACCAGCATTGGCTGACACAGGAAGATGTGGATATGGCCAACAGTTATGTGGAACTCATTGAGCGGACATGCTCTAAGATTACACCGCAAATCGGAGACAGGCTGGTATATGTAACCGAACACGGGGATTATTACGGAAACGCCCTTATTGACAGCAGGAGTGCAAAAGAAGGATATCTTTCCGTATGCGAACAGCCGTATGTGCCTTTCGTGTGGGAAGAGGACGGCAATATCCGTCTGAGTGTCAGCGGAGGCGCATTCCATTCCGTGAATCCGGAGGAACTGAAATTCCTGAAATGGACGGAAGGGGTGTTCAAGGACTGGGGGCATTGCGGTGCTTGCGCCAACGGTTCGGTGTCATTTCTGGCTAAGGTACCGTTATGGTTTTATGCCGAACCCAATCCCAGGTATGGAGATTTCACGACCGAGACCTACCGGAAGTTCTACCTACACAAAAGGGAGGAATCGGAAAACGGCAATCTCTATCAAGGCTTTGACATCGCTTTTCGGGACGAAGCCGAGTTCCGGCAGTTCCTGAAGGACTACGAAGGAACGGTGTTCAAGGGAAATTGGGATAATCAAATCGTGTTATGGTGTTTCCGTCGGGAATATGTGTTCTTACCTTCCGCCGAATGGGAAAAGATAAAAATCCCTGCCGTAGAGCGAAAGCTCAACTTCCATCCCGAGCAGGTCAAGATAGTCAAGGACATGGAAAAGCACATCACTTATTTCTACCGGATTAAACCGGATAATTTTTAACATTTAACCCTAACAGATATGCAAACGACAACAGCACCCAAGGCCGGCAACGCTCCCGACCTGCTTCAAGGCATTCTGAGCGTACAAGTGAGAAACGAGGACAAGATTACGGAACAGGACCGTGTCTATTGCCAGACGCAGCAAAACCTGCTTTACAAGACACTCGACCAGATTGACCGCTGGTACGCCGTCTTCAAGGAAGAAGCCGAACAATACCAAGCCGAACGTAAGTTCCATTACGAAGAAAACGGCAAGGTTTCCATGCGTGATTTCTACACTTACCATAACGACAGGGAAGACTATTCACACAACGAGTTCAAACCGTTTGACCTGATTAACGATCTGGTAGATAAGAACCGAAACGCCAACGCGAATTTTGCGAACCGCATCATTTCTTATTTCAACAGGACTTACAAAGTGTCGGTTCCTGAGTATAAAATAGACGAAAAGACCCTTCCGATGGGCTTCCGTCCTGTTTATGACACATATGTAGATGTAGTCATCGAACACTTGGGCGGCAAGAGTTTCCGGGAAACGGCCGTGGAAGAACTGCTCGCACGCCTGAGCAAAGTTGTCAGACCGGCATACTGGAGCAAAGTCAAGACGGAGTTGAAGAAGGACAAGATAATCTTTCCCGAAATCATCCGTTTCGACGATTTTTCCATGCAATACAACCAAAGGAACAGAATCTCCTACAACTACGGCGGAGAACTGGAAACCCTGTGTGCCGGCATTGCCTACGGTGCGGATGACATACTGAATGGAAATTCAAAGATGATTATCCGTTTTGATGACAACGACATTTCTGTCACAGACTGGTACGACCTTACGACCACCAATGCCGAGCAAATCCGATTCTACAAGAACGGACGTATCGATGTCCGGTTCAAGGACAGTGCGGCAGCCGAAAGTTGTTTCAAGCGTCTGCATCTGGATGAAATCACCCTAAGAGAAAACTGACCATGATAAGATTTACACAGCACCCCGTAAGGCAATCCTTGCGGGGTGTTTTCATTTTTAACGATAAACAGATAAAGTCATGTATGCCATCATCCCCCAACAGATACCGCAAGGTATGCGTGCCGAAGTCAACGAGAAGATACTTTTCGCCATAGACTCCGGCAAGAACCTCATTCCGGCGGAGAGCATCTACAACTGCTATACCGGTATCGGAGGGCTGCACAACCTCAAACAGTCCGACTTTGCCAGCTACCACGAGTATGCCGAAGCGAAGAAGGAGTTCGAGATGGGACAGTTCTTCACCCCGCATGAAATATGCCGGGACATGGTGGATATGCTGTGTCCTGTCTCATCCGAAATGGTTCTTGACATGTGTTGCGGTATGGGCAATTTCTTCAACCATCTGCCCAACCCGCATAATGCCTACGGCTTCGACATAGACGGCAAGGCCGTGTCTGTCGCACGATACCTCTACCCGGAAGCCCATATCGAGAAATGCGACATCCGGCAATACTATCCGGAACAACGTTTCGATGTTATCATCGGCAATCCTCCTTTTAACTTGAAGTTCGACTACAAACTGTCGCAGGAATACTATATGGACAAGGCTTACGATGTGCTCAATCCGGCAGGAATCCTGATGGTCATCGTGCCCTGTTCCTTCATGCAGAGCGGGTTCTGGGAGAAGACACGGATAGCCGGTATAAACGGCAGATTCTCATTTGTCGGTCAGACGAAGTTGGGCCCGTCAGCCTTTGCCGCAGTCGGAGTCCATGACTTCAATACGAAAATCATGGTATTTCTCCGTAAATCGGGCCACATCAAGATGCAGGCTTACAACGCGGAAGAATTCATAACGGCGGACGAGCTGAAAAAGCGCATCGGCGAGGCAAGGGCGATGAAACACCGGTTGCGTTTCGACCTGATGCGCGAAACCAACCGGATCAACAAGGAAGAACTTGAGCTGTTCGAGTACAAACTTGCCAAGTACATGTACGAGCTGAAGGCGCACGCCAAGTTGAACAAACATATAGACAAGGCGGAAGCGTTGGTCACGAAGTTCCGTAACCAGAAACCGCCTGAGAACGCCACGCGGGAGCAGGTGGAGCAATGGGAGAAGAACAAACTGACCCCGAAGAAAGTGCTTGCCGTCATCCGCAGGTACATCACCTCGCAAAATACCGTACCTCGCAAGGAAGTGGCATTGGTGAAGACCTCATACGGCTTCAAACTGAAACAATATGCTCCGCGACTCCTTGACAAAGTTCCGCACAAGGCGGCAAGTATCAACGACCTCGTGCTGGAACGTACTGAACTGCCCATGCCGGAAGTGCCGACAGAAAAGAACATGCATCAAATCCGTGCGGCGGAGAAACTGATCCGACGCAAGCGGAGAGAGTACGAAATGCAGAACCGGCAGTTCCCGGAAATGGAGGAAGATGGCAGGCTGAAAGAATACCTGGACCGGTGTGCATTCATCAACAAGGACGGCGAGACCTGCGAGTTTACCACGCTCCAGAAACACGACCTGAACCTCGTCTTGCAGAAACGCCACGCGCTGCTGAACTGGCAGCAAGGCTCTGGCAAGACAGCCGCCGTGTACCATCGTGCCAAATACCTGCTCAAATTCCGCAAAGTACGGAATGTCATCATACTGGCTCCTGCCATCGCCACCAATATGACATGGATACCCTTCCTCTCGATAAACAGGGAACAGTTCCGGGTGGCAAGGAACAATGCCGACCTGGAAGCTGTGCCGGAAGGCGTGTTCATCGTCCTATCCACCTCCATGCTCGGCAAGCTGAAACGGGGCATGGCAAGGTTTGTCAAACGCAGTTCAAGAAAACTGTGCCTTGTTTTCGACGAGTCGGACGAGATAACCAACCCGTCGTCACAACGTACAAGGCATATCCTCGGTCTCTTCCGCCGCCTCAAATACAAGATACTCGACACCGGTACGACCACACGCAACAACATCGCCGAACTGTACAGCCAGTTTGAGCTGTTATATAACAATTCCATAAACATGGTCTGTTGGAGCAGTCGTGTGTACCACGAGAACAGGGACAAGGAGATAGAGGAAGATAACAATCCGCACTATGGTGAGCCGTTCCCCGCTTTCAGGGGGCATGTGCTTTTCCGTGCCTGCCACTGTCCGGGGAAATCCACCGTGTTCGGCATTGAGAAGCAGAACCAGGATGTCTATAACAAGGAGGAGCTGGCCGGCCTTATCGGGAAGACCGTCATTACACGCAAGTTCAGGGACTTTGCAGGAGAGAAATACAAGATACGGACACATACCGTCAGCCCGTCCGACGGCGAGCGTGAGGTTTACCGTGTCATCATCGAGGAGTTCTGCCGCATCTGCGAACTGTATTACAACAGCACGGGGGATGCAAAGAAGGATGCCGGACTCCGGCTTATGCGCCAGATCAAGCTGCTCATCAAGGCCTGCTCCGTCCCACACCTGATAGAGGGCTATTCCGGAGACGGGATTCCGAACAAGACAAGGTACATCGAAAGGCTGGTACGGAAGATACCCGGCAAGGTGGCTGTCGGCTGCACGTCCATAGCCGCATTCGACCTTTACGAGAGCCGTCTTCGCGAATGTTTTCCTGACCGTCCCGTATTTGTGGTCAAGGGCGACGTGGCGTTCAAGAAACGGCAAAGCATCGTGACGGAGTTCGATTCCACCATCAACGGCATACTGGTATGCACGCAGCAGAGCCTGAGCAGTTCGGTGAACATACCCACCTGCAACGACGTGATACTTGAATCCCTGCAATGGAACATCCCGAAGATGGAGCAGTTCTACTTCCGTTTCATCCGTCTCGACTCCAAAGAGCTGAAGGACGTGCATTATGTCACCTACAAGGACTCCGTGGAGCAGAACCTGATGGCGCTGGTGCTTACCAAAGAGCGGCTGAACGAGTTCATCAAGACGGGCGAAGTAAAGGAACAGTCGGAAATCTTCGAGGAGTTCGACGTCACCATGTCCGTCATCGAGAGCCTGCTGGTCAGGGAACGGGACAGCGAAGGCAAGATACACATCAGCTGGGGAAGCCAGCGCATCATGAACTGAAAAATGGAAAAACAAATGAGAAACCGCAGATTCCATTCCACAGGCAAAGGTAGCCCGCCCCCTTACCGGCAGGGCAAGGTCATGCCGCAAGCGGTTTTCGGGAAAATCATCCTCGCCGGAGGCTCCGGTATTATCCCGAAAAACCCTGCACTGCCGGGGTGCGGACCTTTTGGAGCCTGTGGAATGAAATCCCCGGTTCCGAATCATAAACTATAATGAAGAATATCATGGACTTGAATCAGGCAGAAGTGGCAGTGACCACGCAGCATCTCATAGACATGGGGCAGGAAAAAGACAACCTGCTGCAAATGTCCGACTTCGGCGACATGGGGGAATTCCTGTGCACCTGCTCCGAACTGTTTCCCGAAGAGGAAACTCCGGAATACAGGTACACGAGATGGGAGGAAATCCCGGACCTGCTCATCAACCGGGAATGGCTGTGTTCCAACTTCTTCGAGATAAGGGAGGCGATGGAACAGCTGGAGGAACCCGACAAGGATTGCTTCTTCGACTGGTGTGACCGTTACGGGCATGACATCAGTACGGAAGACCCGCACCTGCTGGTGGCGCACTATATCGAACTTTATGGAAATGCGGCCTATATCGACGATGAGCCTTGCCCGGACAGCGGGGATGACAGCCTGCTGTACTATCCGGGCATATCAAGCAACTATTTCGACACGGGTATTCCCCGCTTCGAGGTATTCGATGACAATTACGATTAAAGCGTATAAACATATACAAGATGGAAATCAACTTCAAAGGACCGGTAATGCCGGTTGACCCCTATTCGCAAATGGCGTTTGTGGAGATACTGAACATTCTCCTGACGGCAGGGCACATCGTGGATGTGAACAGGTTCCTGATAAACAGGAATGCCAATCCGCTATTCGGCTCGTTGTCAGGATATTTCAGATGGTCATTCTCCGACAACCACTTTACCCTGTGGCAACGGGTGGAATACAACTCGCCGCTCTGCTTCAGCCGGCGCATATTCAGCATCCATTTCGGGATGCTGGCAAGCCGTGACAGGAAAAGAGACAATACGGTAATGAACTAAAAACATATCAATATGAGTCACCAGGTAATTACAAGAATGGCATACAATGCCAAAACCAAGCAGATAGAAACTTGGCAGCATTCCAACAACGTGTGGCCGACAACAGACCATTTTTATGCATTGGATGTGAAAACAGACGAACAGATGTTTGAATTCATAACATTGATAGCAAACGGATTGTGGCAAGGGTGCAAATGGCGTAAAGCATTCAAGACACTTTTTGAAGAATATCCGGAATTGGTCAGGTCCTCATACGAGCACGAGCTTAGAGGCCAACCTTGGAAGGCATACTGTGCCATTTGCAAAAAATATGAGGAACTTGCCCAAAGCAAATGCAATGAAATAGTTGCGCGATTCAGGCAACTTACCGGGATTGTCTGACCCAAACAGATGCAAAATATATGGAAGAGATAAAGATTTCAAACAGACAAATCGCGCTGATGGCTTTCGACCGGTTGCGCAAGGAAGACAAGACAGATTCCGCATTGAAACTCGCACGGTGTATGCTGCATGGCACAAGCATATCTCTTGGCATAGGTGATATCGACTGGGAGATAGACAGGGCAATACAGCAGTGCGGAGGAGTGCCAAGAACAGGATACAGATACACGGCTTATTTCCACTTCAACCGGAATACGGAAATGGCAAAGGAAATATATGACAAGATCGTGAAGGAACTGTATGGTTAGGAAACAACACGGAGGCGGCTTGAAGGCCGCTTCCGTCATTTATAACGGTATGTACGGGAAAAGGAATCCTGCCGTACACAGGTAACAGAAATGGATGAACAGAAAACATTGACATTGGATTTCATCAAATCCCTGATGGAACCGGCCTATACACTAATATGGACGGACTACAATGACAATCTTGACAATCATTGCGGACTGATTCAAAAATGCCTTGACAGCAAGAGCCGCGAACATTTGTGGGAAAAGGCAGACGAGTGGTACAGCGATGCCGAATGGGAAGCTGTCCGTGAGATTATTGCGAAACTGAAAGAGGAATGTGCCGTATTCCATGACTTTGACGGGGAAGCGGTCGATGACTTCTTCGATGAATACGAAGATGAAATCCGTGACGAGATTTACAGCCGCAACGATTCGGACGTGGTGAAGGAATTGGTAAGGCACACGGACGACATTCCTATCCGTGTGGAGATGCTTTCCAACTATGACTGCATCAACTCCAACTGGTTTGAATCGCAAGGCGGTTACAGGTACGAGGAATCCTACTTCGGGGACATGGTGGACAGCCTGAACCTCAATCCGGCGAGAGTAAAGAAAATCTTGACAGAGCACGGCTACAGGGCTTACGGGCGTTTCCCGAACCGTAAGAACCGGAACGGCAAGGAGCAGGTTTCCTACGAACAATTCTACGAGGAACTTATCAATTCCTGCTGCGGGGCGAACCTGCTGACTTACATCGGCAGGGTAAGCCTGAAAGAGCTGTATGAAGCCGACTTTTCATTGAAAGAGGTCATTATCCCCAAAGGCAACTGTTGCGGACTTTTCAGTTCGACGTATGGTGGTGGAAGCCTGCTTGAAATGGAACTGAAACGGGACGTAAAGCTGAAATTGGAAGTCAAGGACTATCATGGTTTCCGCTTCCGGCTGGATGACGAACGTTCCAAATATGACTGTTCGGTCCGGCATGTATATGGGGTGGACGACTCCTTTTTCGGAGATGCGGTTCGCATTGTATCCTGATAAAATCAACTAATCAACAATCAAATCATAGAAGATTATGGAAAAATACGATGTAAAAGTAAGGTACATCTTCGAGGGTACTTACACAGTGGTGGCGGAAGACCGTGAAGAAGCGGAAAGCATGGTGGCGGAAGACTGCGGTCTGGTATTGGGCGGCAACATCCACACAACGCGGGATGACGATGAAGTGACGGACTGGAAGTTCGGTTGTCATCCGGACTTGCAGGTTCTCTCCGTAAGGCAGCGAGGCGGGAAATCCCCCATGTCGGTGTTCGGAGACAGGATCGAAGAACTGCGAAAAGACATCATCGAAGCGATACGGCAGTTGCTCCATGACCATGCCATGAACGCGATACGGTTTCCGGAAGAGGATTATGACCCGGTCTGGGTGATATGGTTTGGCAAGAACGGAGACCCCTACGAATGCAGGGTGACAGGACTCCGGGTAACGGCGGACAGCCTGACCGTCCTTGCCGAAGAGAAAGAAAGCGGTGACGAGGTGCAGTGTCACAGCCCGTTTGAACTCGGCGCAAAGAACATAGACTGGCTTCATGAGATGTATGAGGCTGTGTGGTATCAACTGAGAGAAACAAACAATGTAGAATCACAAATAGAAGAACCATGAAATATCAAGCGGAAAATACCGTCTCCAGTTTCTTCTACTACATGTGGAACGCCTGGAGCGAGGAGGAATGCAAAGCCGTGTATGGCGGCATGTACCCGCATTTCTGGGAAAAATGGTGCGTGGCGACAGACAAGGGCACATTCGGCGCGGCGGAACGGTTCTACCTGGAACTCTCGGAAGACAACCGCAGGCTTTTGGTGGAACGGGCCGTCTCGATATACGACGGACGAGGCCTCAGAAACAGGAACAGAAACATAAAAAATCAAACAGTATGCGAGGAAACATTATCAGTCTGATCGGCAGCTCATGCAGTTGCAGTCAAACGGAAGCACGGGAGTACCTGGACTCCGAAATCCGGTACCTGCGCGAATTGCAGGAGGTGGACGACTTGAGAGAAGATGACATGGAAACGGCCTGTCTCAACCTCGGTCTTGACCTTGACTACCGGGAATATTTTATCAACCGCCTCGCAGGGGCATAAAAAACTTATGGCTATGACTTATTTTCAGAACATACACTCTCTGGCGGACTTGAAGAAAGAATACCGCCGGCTGGCATTGGAGCACCACCCGGACAAGGGTGGTGACACCGCAATCATGCAACAGGTGAACACCGAGTTTGGAAGGCTTTTTGAGGCTTGGAAAGACAAACCAGATGTCTTTGCGACTTCAACCGGATATGAATATGACTATCCGGGAGCCACGGCAAAGGAATACACCGAGTACGTGTATAACGAATACCGCTGGAAAGGCCGCAATTACAAGGGACAGCACGCGCCGGAAATCGTGGAACTGGTACGGGCATGGCTCAAGGAGACCTATCCGGGATACAAGTTCTCTGTCAGACGGGAGAATTGCCACTCCATCCATATCCGGTTGATGAAAGCGGATTTCGAGGCGTTCACCAAAGAGTCCGGAAAAGTTCAAGGCGATGTCAACCACCATCATATCCATTCAGACAAATCCTTGACGGACAGGGCAAAGGATGTAATGGTGAATATCTGCGATTTCATCATGTCGTACAATTTCGATGACAGCGACCCCATGACGGACTATTTTCACACCAACTTTTACCTGACGCTCGGAATCGGAAGTTACAAACAGCCGTACAAGGTGGAACCGCCCAAACTCGGCAGCAAAGACAAGCCGGAGGTATTCAAGCATCCGGAAGGTCCGGCACACAAGGCAATGCGCCGGGCATTGGGCAAAGCGCGTTTCGGCTTCATCGAAAGCCGGAAGTATGCCGGGGAAATAATTCTGGGGGAAGACTGTTTCGGCTCACGGGGCGAAGTCTATTTTTGGCCGAAGGAATATTCAAGCGCAAAAATGGCCCAAAAACGCATCGACAAACTGGAGGAAGCCGGAATAAAGTGCGAACTCACCGGCTATAACGGAGGATACATCCGCCTGCTCGGGTACACCCCTGAGATGAGAGATTCCCTGGAGCGGGAACGTCAGGAGTACGCCGCCGCATATCAGGCATGGCACTCAAAACAGGGTTTGAAAACAATCTGATTCAGAAATTATGGATACAAACAATTTGGACAAGTGGTGGCACGGACTTCCGGAAAACACCAGACAGGCTATAGGAGACGATGGGATATGGGAAAAACTGGATATGCCGTCCCGTTCGGCACTACACCGGTATTCCCTGCTTAGAATTTACGGAACGGCAAAAGACAGGGACGAGGAACGCACGCTGCTCAATGAAATCGCGTGCGGACTGGGCGACCTTGCCCTTGTCTGTAAAAACGGCATCGCGTTGGAAGAAATGTGCAACGGGAACGGGGAATTTTACGATGAATACCAGGATCAGTTCAATATATTATATGACAATTACGGACACATACTAGAAAATATAAGCTGGCCGGACTGGATCGGACATACAATTCCGACAAACAGGGAACTGGTCCGGTTATTGGAACATCACGGTTACAAGCGTATGGAAATCGATACCGACAGAAGAATCCCGAAAACTTTCTATGTTTTCCGTCGTGGGTTGCACATCAACGCAAGCGAGGACTTGTCTTACCACATCGTACCGCAACAGGACAGTTTCGGACTGGGGCGTTTTGCGGTATGCGCTACCAAAGAGGGTGAAAGCTCCCAGCTGGGAACTGACTGTGCCCGGCTCTTTTTGAGGCGCTTCCTTGCCTTCCTGAAGGGTGAAAGAAGCGGGAAAGAGATTATAGATGAAATATTCAACAACCGACAAACTGAACGATAATATGAAAGCAAAAGTGTTCAAGTACAAGTCTGACGGGAATACCGTCGTGGCTCCTTATATGGAACTGGAGCCGTACGCAGAGAATGTATATCTCTCCCTGTCGAGAAAGAACGAAGACGGGAATGAAGACGATGACTGTTTCCATGTGGTCTGCCGGATTGAAAACGTTTATTTTTCCAGCGGGCAGTATTCACGCCGGTTTCTCAAGGGAGAAGATTGCAGAGAGGAAGCCGCCACCTATTGCAGGAACTGGATTGCGGATACGCTTCAAAGTGCGGAAAGAGGAGCCTTCGTCAATTTGATCTCCGTCCGCGTGTTCGAGGCTCTCGGACTTGACACCACTTCCCTGGTGCAAGCCCGTGAGGAATATAAAAGAATACAGGAGCAGAAACGCAGGGAGCAGAAGGAGAAAGAGGCGGAAGAGCGCAGAGTGCAGGAAGAGCAACATCAGCGGCTACTCAATGAACAGAAAGAGAAATTCCTGGACGGGGAACGGATCACGGGAGAAATGTTCGTTGAAATCACCGGAAGGGACGGTTTTGACATCCATATCAGAACCAAAGGGACATTCAACAGGCATGTGAGGGGCATTGACAGGAACGGCACCGTCAGTTTCCGGAAAATCAAGGGCTGCCGGACTCCGGACTTTACCGGATGCCATAAGGCCGTGTCCGCCTATCTGGCGTTCATTACAGAAAAAGAGGGCAAATAATTAAATCCGGGGCGGTAACGGTCTGCTCCATGCAGCTGTTACCGCTACCGGCTTCCGGCCTCACAATTCACGGTTCAGCGCCATTGCCAGCGGAAACATCAACCGGTTATAGGCTTTAAGCTTTTGCAAATTCAGTACATATCCGGCATAGGGATTGGTCAGATCGGTATAGAAGAATACATCGGTAAATCCTGAGTGTTCCTCCACGACTTCACCCTCCAACGGAATCTCCTCCACATTGAACCGCTCCAGAGGCAGTTCTTCCAGACGGGTCTGTTCCGCATTTCCCAACACATTGAGGTTACGGTTAAACAGCACGAATCCTTTCTTCCTGTAATCCACACGCATACCGTACGGACGCTCCACAAGGAAAGCATCCGCCGCTTTCTTTATATAGTTTTCCATAAAACTGAAATTAGAATTGCAAAAATACATCTTTTGTCCGGCAATGGCGAACAAATCAGGAAGAGAATCGCCACAGACCATGCAAAGCACACTACCGTGTATTTTATTTCCCACCCTGCAAAGGTAGTCCCGTGTCCGGTGTACCCTGTCAAGGTCAGGCCCCTGCGGGGTTGGCTGAAAGAAAATCATCCTCGCCTGACGGCTGCGGTATTTTCTTTCGCCAAACCTTGCGGGTACTGCCACGGGACAGTCAGGCAGGTGAGAAATAAAAATACCGGCTCCCGGAGCCGGACGTGTTTAACAGAT
>OMFC01000948.1_pt1 | contig 13647 bp, 13 predicted proteins | sample 1645531 | NCBI WGS metagenome assembly OMFC01 (sample SAMEA103958112, study PRJEB25191) | human gut metagenome | biome: human-associated habitat [ENVO:00009003]; feature: intestine environment [ENVO:2100002]; material: feces | place: Germany | collected 2013/2015 | reverse complement strand
TGATACGCAGGGCTGTTTTCCCGGTCTGGATTGTCGCTTCTGTGTGGGTAAACAGACCCATAAGCTGGCCGGGGATCAGCAGACATATCACTGTCCCAAGCACCATAATGATACCACTCATGCACAAAACGATCTTAAAGATCTGGCTGACCCGTTGGTGTTCCCCCGCGCCGTAGTTATAGCCGATCAGGGGGCGCATCCCCTGCACAATGCCATTCGCTGGAAGATAGACAAATGTCTGCAATTTGTAATAGATTCCCAAAACCAAAATATACACTTCGGAATATGCCGCCAAAATCGCATTGAGCGCCGAAATCAAAAGAGACGGAAGCGCGAGATTCAGGGTTGCGGGAATGCCGATGGAGTACAGCTTTATTACCATCTTTTTGCTGGGGAGAATGTACTGCCTGCGGATATGCACGCGAATTGGCCGCGCAAGATAGACTACAAGGTAAATCGTCAGCGTCAGAGCCTGCCCGATGCCGGTTGCCAGCGCGGCGCCTTCGATTCCCATTTCAGGGAATGGGCCATAGCCAAAAATCAGAACGGGATCTAAGACAATGTTTGTGATGCACCCGCACATCAGGCTTATCATGGTCGTTTTCATGTTTCCTACTGCCTGGAACAATTTCTCAAACGCCATGCTGACGGTAACAATGAGTGTAAAGGCGAACGCAACGACAGAATAGCGGACGCCAAGTTCAATGACCGCTTCGGATGAAGTAAACATCCGCAGGAAAACCGGCATGATCGTAATACAGCAGACTGTCATAACAACGCCATGAATCACGGCAAGCACAAGTCCCTGCGTGGCTGCCTGATCCGCTTTTCTGTGATCCCCCACGCCCAGATAGAAGGCGATCACTGCATTGATGCCAACGCCAAATCCAATTCCGGCAGCATTGATAAAATTTTGAACCGGGTAAACCAACGATAATGCCGTCATAGCCTCCTCGCTGATCTGCGCGACGAAAAAACTGTCCACAATGTTGTAGAGGGAATTGACCAGCATGGATAACACCATAGGCAGGGTCATGGATAAAATCAGCGGTAATACCGGTTTTTCTTTCATAAAAGTTTCATTCATTCGTGATTGCCTCCGGTGTTTCTTTTCTTGCCATAAAACAGATCGGATCTTTTCGGAAGCCAAAGGGTTCATAAAACTGTTCAGCCTCTTCCGTAATCAGCATTCCCAGCAGGGAACGGTATGTGTCTTCTGCCGTAATCGCCTTTAGGAGAGAGGCGCCCACACCCCTGTGCCGGAAATCTGCATCCACAACAACATCACAAATATAATACTGGGTGGCATAGTCTGTTATCACTCTTGCAAATCCGATTTGTTTTCCGTCGGCGGTATAGGCTCCATAGCAGATAGAGTGTTTCCATGACTCCATAATTGCTTCTTTCTTTCTGTTGCATGCCCATACGGTCTGTGATAGAAGGCGAAGTACGGTTTCTGTTTGCAGAGCATCCAGCCCTTTTTTAATATGTATTTCCATATCGTCTCTCCTTTTCCTGTTCTTACTGTGTTTTTGTACCGCTGCAAAGCGTTTCTTTTTTTCTGCCTGCTCGGAAGATCAGAAGCGCCAGAACGAATGTTGCCGTTTCTGTGACAGGGAAGGACAGCCAGATCCCTGTAATCTTCAGGAGTTTTTCCAGACTCCACATGAATGGAATGAGCAGCAGAAACTGACGCAGTAGCTGGATCAGTATACTTGGAAAGACCTGTTCTGTTGCCTGAAGATAGGTGGAGATCATGGTAGACCATCCGCAGAACAGGTAGCTGACCGCCATAATCCGCATAGCGGATATTCCAAAGGAGCGCATGGCTTCCGACGCCGTAAATAATCCCAAAAGCTGCGCCGGAAAGAGGATGACGGTCAATGTTCCCAGTATCATCATACCGGAGACCAAAGCGGTTCCGTAGCGGAAAGCAGAGTGCAGCCTATCTCTGTTTCCCGCACCGTAGTTAAACCGCATAATAGGAAGGCAGCCCTGGATCAGCCCGTTGACCGTCATGACAATCAACTGCTGCACCTTAAAATACGCACCGAAGAAAGCGATTGCCGTATCGGAATAGGCGACCAGAAAAAAGTTTACAAAAGTCACCATAAAAGAACTAAGGGCATTCATAATAAAAGACGGCAGTCCAAGGGTGAAAATACGGCCAATCAGCCACTTTTGCAAATGAAATCCTTTGATCTTTATCCGCACTTTCTGCTTTTTGCCTAGCAGTAAAGCAAATGCCAAAATCATGGACAGCATATAGCCTGCAACGGTAGCTACCGCAGCGCCGCGGATTCCCATAGCTGGGAAAATACCAATCCCAAAAATCAGAATGGGGTCGAACACGAAGTTGACGACCACGCCCGCGATCTGGAACCACATGGGAGCGACCATGTTCCCGGTGGCCTGTATCATCTTCTGGATGGCGATATGCACCATATTGGGAATTTGCATGAAGGAGCACACACTCATATAGGCGATGCTCAGCTGATAAATTTCTTCATTATTGGTGAATGCCCGAAAATAGGGTTTCATAATCAGTAATGCCAGAAGATTGAGCAAAGCACCAATTCCAAAGGCCAGTAACAATCCATGTGTGACGGTAGTATTTGCCTCATTCTGCTTTCCCTGTCCAAGATACCCTGCAATCAGTACATTCACGCCAACGCCGATCCAGATAGATGTCGCATTCATCAAAGTTGTAATGGGAAACGACAGGGAAACCGCCGTCAAAGCATTTTCACTCAGCCGCGCTACAAACGCGCTGTCTATCAGATTATAGGAATATTGCAGAAACATGGAAATCAGCGGCGGTATCGACATTTGCCAGATGAGTTTTCCAACAGGAGCGACCGCCATTTTATTATTGGTCTGCATACTTTCCCTCCTCTCCACAAAGTGTCCGGCGCAAAAAATTGCGCCGGACAGCAGGATTATTAAATCCGAACGATATAGTTTTGTTTGCGTGCTGCGGGTTGACTGGCTTCCCGGGCTGGATAAGTCCCTGCTTCCAGTACAGCGTCCAAAGCCTTGGAAGGGACAGGTTCCGATTTATAAGCCCGTACACTACGGCGCGTCTTGATAAGAGACAAAAAATTTTTTTCCATACAGATATAGTCCTCCATTCTGCTAATACTTCCGAGATACAGGCAACAAAAAAGCCACACGGCTATCACAAGATAGCTGTGTGGCAAAAAGATGACCGAATCCGGAAAAAGTCCACTCAAATTTTACGCATATTATTGTAGCATTCTTTCAGGAGACTGTCAAGCATCAATCATTACGGAATTGTGGCGTCTATCTGTTGTTTTTTGTGTTACTTTATGGCATATGAGAAATTCTGTCTGGTTTTGTACTCGTAGTGAGTGGGCATGTTCTCCCATTGGGAGGCCACCCACCAGTCCAATTCATTCAGTACGATATTGGATAGGATGCCGCCCTGCGGCGTTCCCTTAGTCGGGTAATCGCAGCTCATAGCTGGCTGGTTACCGGCTCTGCCTCTTTGACAACAGTTATATGTAATTTGACAACATTGATTAGAACTTTTACATTTAGGGGAAAATAGCGGAAATTATTCGGATAGCATTACTACCAATTTTTACTCGTGTTTTATTGCTGCAACAGAATATAACAGCAATCAATCGTCAGGTATTTTTCATAGGTAATTCATTTCTGTTATAATTCCATATACGGATTTTCAGAATCTACAAGTCCGACAATTGTTTTGCAACCCCAAATCCGCGCTATTCGCATCTGGAGTTCATCCTGCGCAGCAAGTACACGCTCGCAATTGAAATCTGTAAAACCATCAATGGGAAAGAATATGTCTGTGGAAGTGGAAGTGATTTTTCCGTTTTCGCTTTGCCTCCAAGTCCAGCGGCGGGTACGCACCTGCTGTCCGATTGCATGCACTGTTTTCAGAAAGCGGATTTGATGAGAAAATTATTGCAGAGGCGGAAAAAAGCAATACCCTGCTTTATCCGCTCCAATGCATAGTCAACTATAACTGATTTGCATGGGGAATTTGGCTGAAGATTCGGATTAAATAGCAGAATTTTATGCAGATTGCCTTTTTTGAAGCGCTAAAAAGTTTTTGATGGGCGATAGAAAGATATCTATCGTCGCAAAGGTATTTGATCAGCAGGGGTGTATTGCCTACCTCTGTAAGACTCCTAATGAGGTGCGATGCCTGCCGGGAACCTTGGAAGCACTCCGAGCGGATGGGGTTCAAATCGTTATTCTGGATTCTCCCGAAATCTATTCTGAGTACGCGCCATACACCTACATCGAGGATATGAAAGAGTTCATTGATAAGGTTGCGCAAATGAACCGAGTCGCGTGACCCGCAAGGCGTGCAGACTACTATTTGACTACTATCGCGAAAAACCTCAGAAGTCTTGCCCTGCAAGGCTTCTGAGGTTTTTCTTCAAAATGCCGAAAATTTGTGCGATACCAATCAAACCATTGCACTGCAGGGCTTTCCGGCTTGACGACCTGATAACTCCTGGAATCAAGCCACCATCAATAGCGCTGTAAATTGTTGCTCGGGCTTTTGGGGCAGTGCTCCACTTTTCTTCTTGCAATCTATCAATAATTTTTGCTGGGCTTAATTTTTCTTCTAGAATTAGCATTGCAATGTGCTGAGCCAGCTCAGGAGAAATAGAGCAAATTGTCGGTCGTCCCTTTTCGGATAAATGGCCTCTGTATTGTTCCTCAGCATGGCCCGGATCATAGATTCCATTGATGGAGCCTCGATCTATTTCCCGATAAATCGTTGCGTTATGGACGCCTAATGCACGAGCGATATCCACTTTCTTAGTGCCTTTGTCTAACAATTCTTTTACCCTTAGTCTTTGCTCATATGATAGGTGACTGTATGTTCTTGGCATGCATCGCGCCCCCAACATTTATTCTCATTATTATTCTATAATCCTGTTCTTCCCGTGCGATGAACAATTTAGGGCAAATCTTATTTCGGAGTGCAGGCACCACCCTGCATGGGCAGCTTGTTGACACCCTTGTAGTCCACGAACTTGCTGGCAGATGGTTTTGCAGCCGGCACTTTCTGTACGGTGCTGCCCATCATTGCCTTCATCTTTTCAATCTTCTTATCGAGCTTAGGGGTAGGTTGTCCATTCCGGGTTGCCTGCGCCTTGGCCATTGTAAGACGCTGATATTGTTGCTTCAAAGACAACTCTTGTTTTTTCAATGTGATCCCTCCATTAGTAGTTTTTGAGGAACAACGACTTCAGGCTAAACTATTAGGTCTTTTCCCAGAGGCTTGTCCTCATATGTATCCAGGACACATCAATATTTTCTTTGAATTTTTCCCCGTTCACAGTTGTGGCTACGATACAGCACTGCTTGAATCCTAACCGTTTGCAATGCCATTCGATTGCATCCGCATCCTGCTGCGTCAGAACATATGATATGTTGTGGTATGGGAGGATAGTGGCGTCTTCACTACTCGGAAAGCACTGAATCAGAAGTTGCTTCCGCCAACACATGTCAAAACTCTCAATGATAACCGGTGATTGGCCCACATTATAGATTTCAATACAGTACTCAGATGAACTCGTCTTTGTGCGTAACCCTTCTTCAACCAACTCGGTGTCCGGGGTAGAATTAAGTTTGAAGCAGAGGTGCGGTCTTAAACGGCGAGCTGCGCTCATCTCATTAAGACCCCAGCCGATAATCACACCAAGTACTGTAAAGGCTCCGCCAATGACTACTGAAATCAACGCATCCATCTCTCACACAATCCTTATCCTCATATGAGCTAGTTTATAAATAATCACCTGTTTCCTTTGGCGTGATTATGTGTTCTGCAGAGCATCTGGCAATTTTTGATGTCAGTCGCGCCCCCCTTGCTCCAGGCGGTAACATGATCCGCATCCATCTCAGCTTCTTTGTAGATGCGTTTGGCGTTGGCATCATGTCCCAATGCACATAGAGGACAATTGGATTCTCCTTTTTCTTGAGCAACCTTTGTTTGTTTCAAATAGACCGCTTTCTTTGTTTTCTGATCAAATACACGAATATTAAGGAGAATGGGATTCTCCTCACCGCCCAGAATATATTCGAATATTCCTTTTTTGTCTGTAACTTGCGTATCTTCAAGCAGCGTGGCAACCCTTTCAGAGACATTTTCCTTCGAGTATGCATTATTGTGGAACCGACGGTAGAGGTCGCCCCAATCTAGCCCACACATCTCGCTGCCAGTGTAATCAAATACAGAATCAATCCAATCAATCACTGTATCGAAGTGGTTTTTTAATTCGGTGATGCTGGAATCATATCTATGGAGAGCCATGTATTCATCAATGTTGTGGTTACTTACCCAATCAAGAGCAGCCTCCAAAATGTACTGCCGCTTTGGATCACCTTTTACATATGTCTGCCAGCGGTTCATATTTGCGTTCCCAGTGTTCGAAAACACCTCTCGTGCCTTCGTTACAAAAGAGCCATGATAAGATGCATTTCGCAATTCCTGTTTTACTAGTGGGACGCCCGCAATGTTTATTGTTTCAAACCATGCTTGAATCTCAGACGGTTCACCTTCGCATACATAGATGGTCAGGGGTGCGTTTGTTATCCGGTCTTGCAAATCCTTATCAAGGCTATCGAAATATCGAGGTTTCCCATCTATTTCCACAGCGAATTGCCAAGATTGGTTAACGTACCGTGCAAATGAGGTGATGCGCTGCTGTCCATCTAGAACTTCATACATTCCGTCTTTGTTTTTGACAAAATAGATCAATCCTAGCGGGTATTTCTTCAATAATGACTCGACAACGGCTACGTCGCGTTTTCCGTCTCCATAGATATAATTACGCTGATACTCCGGTTGGATAATGAGCTGCCCATCAAGGCCAAAGAGTCCCTTGCCCTCGTTTTTGTCAAAGATGAATCCCTTACAAACATCGCCGACAGTCCATTCGGTATGAAGAGTTGTGATCATTATTTAGCCCCGCCCTTCTTAGATTGAATAAAGATTCGCCCGTAGGTAATAAGTGGAATCCCTTCATCAGATAGTATGTATGTATTCTGTACCCGCCAAGTATTGTTCATATCTTTATACTTTTGTTGCATCTCAGGTGACGGTGGGGTATAGAAGTCGCACTCAGTCTCTGCCCACTTCAAGTCACCCCTTCGCCCTAGTATCTCGAACTGCTCCGGGTCATAACGATCCATAAATGTCATTGGAACACCCATTATCCCGTCGTAATCAGAAGGGATACATTCAACAAACGGAACCTCGATGGCATCATAATTGTCATAACGTGGATACTCTATTTTCCCATATTCCTTCTCTAGTTTCTTGCGCAGTTTTTTATTGTACTTCAGATTATGTGCCATGGTATCAAGAAGGAGTGGTTCGTGGCGCTTACCATGATCGATATTGGTAAACCAACACGCTGATGCCAAACGACCCATTACCACGCCATCAATAATTTTGTAAGCAGAGCCCTCTTTCTTATTCTCAATAAGCCACTGCTTATAATCATCAGTGACATGGAAATACATATCCTGGCTTAGAGATTTGTAACCAAGCCAGATTTCATTTCGTTCTAAATGCGGGAACACTTCTTTGTCATTGATAGCATTCATGTTGCCCAGAATAACGAATTTCTTATTTGCTTCCAAGATCCACTGGAGAAATCCCATTCTCCCTTTTGATGTCGAAAACTGACTAAAAGGCGGATTAGTGATGATAATGTCAGCTTCATCACGAAGAGCCGTCACTTCAACAGAACGGAAATCCCCATCACCATCAAGATATCCAGAGAATTCAATATCATCAGCATCGACACTTCCAGATCCATCTCTATCACATGTCAAGGTAAAAAGCTTGCCATGAGTCTCATGTTTTTCTTGATCAAAGAGCGGCGACTCCATTTCGAACAGCGTTAGTTGCTGGTTTCCAGCACTCTTAGCATAAGACGTTGAAATTAACTTTTTAAGGCCAAAACGATTGAAATTAGCCGCAAAATACTTCGTGAAGTTCGACCATTCCGGATCGTCACATGGCAAGAGAATGACTTTATCTCTAAACACATCTGGATTAAACTCGATATAGGCGTTGATTTCCGCCTCAATATCACTATATTGCGTATAGAATTCATCATTCTGCACAGCTTTTGCTCTGCTGAGACTCGCATTTGCTGCCATAGGTTTTCCTCCCAGCTTCCGATAATTCTTTTTCCGACTCAACTGTCAGAAATACTAAGTCCAAAACGGCTGCATAGCAGACAGCAGTTTCTTTGCCTGTTGTGTATGGAAAGCAATCATCGCATCCCAGTCATCCTCTTTAGTAATGCTGACCTCCGTCATCTTGTCATAGATCCGGCAACCTCTGACGCCTTCTTGGCAAACCCAAGTCAGTGCCTTGCCGTAGGCCGTTTCTATCTCAGAACGGTGGGTTTCAAGCAGTCTGTATACCGCCCGATTCTTATCATAATCGCCCTGATCAATGTAGATTTCCACACGCGCTGAATCGAAGTTTGCCACACAAGAAATCAAAACGCCCGGTTTATTGGTGCCGCCATAAACCGCGTTGTTTTTTTGAGGATTCGCATTCTGGAAACTGCCGGTTGTCTTCTGGATCAACGGCAGGGCTTTCTCCCAGTACTTTCTTCTGATCTTATGGCGCTCTGCCTCGTCTTCAGATCCAGTGTCTTTTGCATCATCAAGAAAGAACACCAGATCGGATGGATCCTGCTTGTACTGCTCAAAGAACTTCCGCAGTAGATTGATTTTATACTGAGTGGCAGTACCCGTCCAGACATAGATATCCTCGTCAATCTTGACGCAGCTGGAATAATTCTCGGCAGTTCTTCCCACATGAATTGAGAGTTCAACACTGTCGTCGGCATCGGCCAGATAATTAAGATAAGACTTGTCCGCATTATGGAGTTCTTTCAGAACAGCAGCATACATTTCAGCCCAAGATGTTGTGTCATGCTCCATGCCACGGAACCTGTATTTGACGAGGGTCCGCCCTGTGAGGTTTATTTCATCATCAAGGGCCACTTCATCATATTGCTTTTGCGGTGGCGTATACGAACTTGCCGCATATGGCCAGAGTTGGATTGCCTGTTGAGTCAGATATCCACATCGTTCTTCTAATTCAGCCAGTCCCCAGTGTTCCTTTTGCGCTACGCGCTGATTCATCTTTATCCCGCTCTGAAGATACCCATCCTGCATGGTTTTCTTTTCGGAGAATGGGCTATTACTGTACTTTGAGTTGTATGCTGTCAGGGTGAGATTTGCAAGGCGATGAAGCCAATCGCTATGGATAGTCTCCGCATCGTCTTTCAATTCGCTAATCCAGACCGGAGTGAGCTTTTGAGGCATGATATGTTCGATGGTATATTCTCCGCTATCCAAACGGCCATAGATTTCTTTATATTCGCTGCTATCACCATTCTCTAATCTTTCGAATAGATAGGCCTTATACCGAGGTGGCATAGCATAGATGTTCTTGTTTTTCAGTCCCTCGGCAAATGCCTCGTCATCAGGGAATGCCGCCTTCTCCTTCTTGGAAGTCAACACATATTTCAGCTTTTCGATGAACATGTTGTAGGTTCCATCAAAACGCCTGATGTCGGAGCTGAGTGTCAGGAAAACCTTGGCCAGTGTATTGGAGGGAAGATCACAGATAATTCGGCGCAGCAAATAGGACTCTACGATCCGGCAGGTCTCAGTGACCTCGTCCACAGTCAATATGCCTTCCTCCTGGAGCCGTAGCACCTCCATCAAGAAGGGGCGAGTAACACTGCTCTCAAACCGATTCAAACGGAAAATGGATGCTTTCAGTTTCGTGGGGAAGCTCTGGTGGCCGACCAGCAGCTTGTTGTACCGCTTGGCATAAGCCAGGAGATCCTTCATGATTTCTTCCATCTCACCGGTACGCTTATCGGCAAACGCCTTAAAATCGGTGTAGATGTCTTTCATGCTGGAGATTTTCTTATTCTTGATGCTTAGATAGTCACGGATGAATGGGCTGACATCGTAGGAATTGTTCTGCTTATCGTAGCCCGCATTCTTCTCAATGGGGTTCCAGTAACTATCGTAGTAACGCTCCTGTTCCTCAATGTCGAGGCCCATCAGGACGAAGTTCCGGATTTTGTCGCCCTCATTCAGTTCGAGTCCGGTAGAGTTGAGGCTCTCAAAAACGAGCTGAGGATCATCGTCAGGAGGTGTCAGCGTGATGTCGATGATCTGCAGCTTTTCAACGGCCTTGAAGAGCTGGTCGATTGTAATGGCTTGCTTTTGGATCTCATTGTAGAAGAATAGATAGTTCTGAGTGATGTTTGAAGAGCGTGCGAAGTTTTCGGGGTCTCCCCACAGGCGATCATAGGCATCCTGGTCACCCTTGATAGGTTTCAATTTGACCTTTCGGTTCTTAGGGTTAATCTCATCCACCAAGTATTTCTTGGTGATCTGCGCATAAAGAGTATCGTCCTCAGGAACAACCTTTCCATCTTTGATCAGATTGGCCATAGCCAAAAGGAGCAGGGAAACGGTCGTAATGCGCTGCTGGCCATCAATGACGAGGTAGTCAGAACTACTGCCCATAGGGTCGCTTACAGACACGATGCCGCCAAAGAAGTGCCACCGCTTCTTGTTTTGGATCGTCCGAACAAGATCCTGGTACAGCTTTTTACAGTGCTCCTCGCGCCAATCATAGTTTCGCTGATAGACAGGAATGATCAGCTTGTCCGCATTTTTCAAATAATGAGTAAGAAGTTTTCCTTGGCCGTTCATGCCTTACCCTCCAGCCCATCAGTGGCGTTCTTCTTTCCGGGTTTCTTATATTTCTCGGAGTAACCGATATACTTTCCGCTCTTTATTCTGGCATCCACTGGCTTTTCTGCGTCTTTTGGAAGGAGCCAACAATAACCAGCACGCTCTGCGCCCGGTATCCGCCCTTGAGAGCAAAGCGTTTGAATACGCCTGTTAGATAGGTTCCATTTAGTTGCTGCTTCGCTTATGGTCATATAATCCATCTCGACACCTCACACATAACAAAGAGGTCCTGTCGTGGCAGAACCTCTAAATGGCTGCCAAAGTACGCAGCTGTAAAACTATCAAGTATCAAGTTAATAATACACCATCATGCGAATAATATCAAGCCAGCTATGTGGATTAGCTACGACCATTTCGTGAACAATCGGCACAGACTCCCCGGTTTGCACCTCCCTTGCCACCGTAATAGGACATCTGCACATCCTGCTTAATTCGGCCGCAAACCGTACACATGATCCATCGCCGATTGTAGCGATCCACTGTCCATTCTTCAGAGGTCGGGTCATAGCTCTGGCAGATCCGGATATATTCCGCATCCAGCTTCTCTTGCGTAGGACCGGCTGGGACCACAGGCCTAGCAGCATACGGTGTTGGACGAGGATAGACAGATCTTCGCTCGAAAGATCTTTCTCGTTCTTCACGCAGCCGGATCTCTTCTTCATTCGTTCTCCTAATCTTATCGATGTCGAATAGCCGATCTTGCAAATCTCTCTTGAAGTCTTCTTTCTTTTGAATTCCCGCACCTGCAACGCAGAGGCAGCAAGGTGGCTGCGCTACATTGAAATGACAATGGGCACAATCGATCCACCGAGCAGAATACTTGCCCTTATATTTTCCAAATGAAATCGGGCACAGGTTGCCGGTTCCATGCTCCGGGGGCGAAACCGCTACAGCGTAGTACTTTTGCTTCCACTGTTCTTCCAGACGGCTGAAGACCCATTCGGTACGGTCGTTATCTTGAAGTGCGCTTTGAAGCCTATCCGGGGTAAACTCCGTATCTTGTTCAATCTTCGGCATGGAGATTAACAAAAGCGAGTAGTCCTCCACTTTTGCTTCTTCTGCCAGTTCCACCCTATCATCGTCATCATAATAGCGGTCAAAATCCAACAGGATTCTTAACGGTGTCCCTTGCATGGTCACGCGTAGCAGCGGTGGATAAGACAGGGGTTCGCACTCGAAAGCGACAGAGTCAATCTTCATTCTTCGTGCTTCCTGCAAAAGTTCTGGATCATGCCATGCTGGGAACCGCAACATCACTGGGGGCAACGTCAAAAAGCCACTCTGCTTCAACGCTTCGGCAATCGCCTTATAGATGGCCACCTCGCTTGCATACATACACTCGTAATTTGAAACATGAGCAAAGTGGTGGCGCCGCCGCGTTCCTTTTCGTGCCTCAAATGGTTGCAGACAAGCTGCACAGATGCAGTTGCACTTTTGACCGCTGGGCACCTCGGAGATATGTTTCAACTCGCCGGTTAGCTTATTGACGCCGAAATAGATATGACTCGCTGAACGCTTTTTGATGTTCTTTGCCATATGCACCTCGCTATATTCTACCGAGATTATCTTTGAAGATCACTTGCGTTCGAATACAAAACTGATACGGTCTTGGTATTCAGGCAACTGCTCCAGATAGACATTAAGGCGCCGTGCTACCTCAGCACGCTCCAATGCTGACGCTTCTACCGGGTTTAGGTCGTGCCCACCTTCCTCCATGATATCCACTGCCATTTCATACAGCAGCTTATCCAGAAGCTCTTCGGGGCTATCAATTACAAGGCAGTCCATGTCGCCGACAGTACCACGGCAACTATCGATGCTGATGTAGATATACCCGACCTTACCAGACCATACAATATCGAAGTATGGAGTTGTTTTGATGTACTCGGAGAATACGCTCATGACTCGTTCAATGGCCTCTTTCACGCTGGTGTCATATTCGTTTTTCATGTCGGAGCCCTCCTTAAAATCGAATGGATGGGAGATGCACCTCTCCATACTTATCCGCTTCATGGATAATACGAGGATAAGCACAGTAGAAGAACAGACCTCCTTGCCTATAATCCGTTCCTGTCCGGAACTCGTTGATTAAATTGTTCTGACATTCCCGGCATTGGTTGTTATGCCAATCGTGCGTTTTCGGGCATATGTACCAGTCCCGTGGATTACCCTTGATTCGGCTGCACTTCGGCGCATAGGGTTGGTTATCACGGAGGAAGGCATCAAACCGCTTCCGCTTGCTCAACAGAATGTTTTGTAGGCCGTCTTCAGTAAAAAGATCTGGCGCAAAACCATCATCAATGAAGAATCGGCGATAGTCGGCATACCCGTCATCGTCTACGATCGCCCACTCCACCTTCACGAGCCATTCGCAACCGTCGTCATCATGGTCTTCGGTATGCTGCAGAACGACTGCTATATCTGTGGATCGCTGAGGAACAACTGAAGCGAGCACGCGATTCGGCCACTTCCACACAAACTTGTTCTCATCATCCAGACTGCTGGAGATATACTCATTCCCAAAGGCGTAGGTCTCATCGAACACCCAAATCACCTTATAGCCGGCCCTCGTGTAGAACTTATTGCGCCGTTCAAATTCACCGGCAGAAATCGGACTGTGCTGAAACTCAATGACATAGCCGCCCATCAAGATGTCTGCACGATGGCATTCGCCCCTGTGTTCCACGACAATCTCACGGACATTTTCGGGAAAACGCGATTGCCATCCTCGGTGCCATTCAGACATATCGTATTTCCAGTCATCCATACACGAGGTCACATGAGCGAAGTGCCACGAATTGACTTCGCCCTGGCGAGGAATCACCTGGT
>OMFC01000943.1_pt1 | contig 13671 bp, 10 predicted proteins | sample 1645531 | NCBI WGS metagenome assembly OMFC01 (sample SAMEA103958112, study PRJEB25191) | human gut metagenome | biome: human-associated habitat [ENVO:00009003]; feature: intestine environment [ENVO:2100002]; material: feces | place: Germany | collected 2013/2015 | reverse complement strand
CGGGCGGCGCCACGTGCTCAGAAACGGCACGGTCATCATCGATGACGCGTATAACGCCAATCCCGACAGTATGCGCGCCGCCGTTGATATGCTGAGCCGCCTCTCCGGGCCCCGCATCTTTGTGGCGGGGGATATGGCCGAGACCGGCGGCGAAAACGTCGAAAGCTATCACCGTGAAATCGGGCAGTATGCCCGTGAGCACGGCGTGGACCGGTTCCTCGCCGTGGGTGAGGCAATGAAAAGCGCCGTTGAGGCTTTCGGCGCCGGTGCGCGGCACTTTGCAAGCCGCGATGAGCTGACGGCAGCGGCCATGGAAACGGCCAAGACGCCCTGCACGATGCTTGTGAAGGCTTCCAACAGTATGGGTCTGCAGCACGTGGTGCGCGACATCGTCTCCGAACTCGGCATTACGGATAAATAAACAAGAAGAAAAAACAATGCTTCTTTATCTTTTTCAAAGGCTTGCGGAAGATATTCCGGCCTTCAGCGTCTTTAACTATCTTTCCTTAAGAGCAGTGCTTGCCGCGCTCACGGCTCTGGCAATCGGCTTTGCGGCCGGGCCCTGGGTGATCCGTGAACTCAAAAAACTCAAGATCGGTCAGGCCGTGAGAAACTGCGGGCCCAAAACGCATCTGGTGAAGGACGGAACGCCCACGATGGGGGGCTCTCTCATTTTGGTGGCAATCGGGCTTTCGACACTTTTGTGGATGGACCTCTCCAACCGTTTTGTCTGGGCCGTTCTTTTTGTGACGCTCGGATACGGCGCAATCGGCTGGGTCGATGACTACAGAAAGGTTGTGCATCACAACCCGCAGGGGATGAGTGCCCGCGAAAAGTTCAGCTGGCAGAGTCTCATCGGTATTGTGACGGCGGTCTACCTTGCTTTTGCCGTTTCCATGCCCACCGACACGCATGTCTGGGCAACGGTGATGCACTGGGTGGAAAACGGGTTTGCGCTCTCGGAACCGGGTAAGCTCGAACTCACCATTCCCTTCTTTAAGCAGGTGAGTTTTCCCTTCGGTGTGTGGGGCTTTCTGCTTCTCACCTACATCGTGATTGTGGGTACTTCCAACGCCGTCAATCTCACCGACGGCCTCGACGGCCTGGCGATTCTCCCGTGCGTGATGGTGGGCTCGGCCCTCGGAATCTTTGCCTACGTTGTGGGCCGCCCTGACTACGCGTCCTACCTTTATTTTTCCTATATTCCCGGGGCCGGAGAGCTTGTGGTCGTGTGCGCCGCGATGGCGGGCGCGGGCCTTGCTTTCCTTTGGTTTAACGCCTACCCTGCGCAGGTCTTTATGGGTGACGTCGGGGCGCTGGCTCTCGGCGGCGCCTTAGGCACCATCGCCGTTATTGTGCGGCAGGAAATTGTGCTTGCCATCATGGGCGGGATTTTTGTGGTGGAAACGCTCTCGGTGATGATTCAGACGGTCTACTTCCGGCTCTCTCACGGTAAGCGCGTTTTCCTGATGGCGCCGATTCACCATCACTTTGAACTCAAGGGCTGGAAGGAGACGCAGGTAGTGGTGCGCTTCTGGATCATCACCTTCATTCTGGTGTTGATCGGTCTTGCAACACTGAAGATCCGTTGAGTCGGGCTTTCCTGGGAGCAGAGGACATGTCAAATCAGTCGGTGCGTCTGGCAACAGGTAAAAGAGCGCTGGTTTTGGGGTGCGGTGCTTCGGGTGCAGCCTGCGCGCGGTTTCTTTATTCCCGCGGCTGGGATGTGACGGTGGCTGACAGCCGCACCAATCCGGCGGCTGCCGATGCGCTTGCCGCAGAACTGTCTCATATTGAATTTTCGTTCGGGGGCTTTAATCCCGATCTTGTGCGGGGTGCTTCGCTTCTGGTGATAAGTCCGGGGCTCTCGCCCTCACATTCTGCGGCAGCCGCGACCGTCAACCTCGCACACGAACTCGGCATTGAGGTTGTGGGCGAAATTGAACTCTTTGCCCGGGAGATGAAGCGTCTGAAGGCCTTCTGCGGCTACTCGCCCGTGGTGGTGGGAATCACCGGCACCAACGGCAAAACCACCACAACAACGATTACGGGTCTGATGGCCAAGGCTTCGGGTAAAACCGTGTGCGTGGCCGGTAACATCGGTCCCAATGCGCTCACCGAGCTCACCAAAGCGCTCGCAGCCGGAAAACTGCCTGAAGTCTGGGTGCTTGAGCTTTCGAGCTTTCAGCTTGAGACGACGTCATCGCTCGAACTTACCGCTGCCGCGTACTTAAACCTTACCGAAGACCATATCGACTGGCACGGGTCGCTGGAAAACTACGCGCAGGCCAAGGGCCGGATTTTCCTTCATGCCCGCTCGAGGATTTTGAACCGCGCCGATCCCGTGAGCATGCGCTGGGCTGAAAATACGGCAGGCGCCGCTGTGCGCACCTTTGCGCTCACCAAACCCGAAAAGCCGGGTGAGTGGGGCGTGACCGAGGACGCGGGTGTGGAGTGGATGAGTTTTATCGCACCGCAGACAACGCCCGCGGCAAGCAGCAAAAAAGCGCAGCTTTCGGCCTGGGACGCTCCGGAAATGAGTCTTCTGATGCCTTCGGCCGCGCTCAAAATCCGCGGCCGGCACAATGTGCAGAATGCTCTGGCGGCACTTGCGCTTGCCGACGCCGCAGGTTTTTCGCTTGCTGCGGCCCTGGAGGTGCTTGCAGGTTACACCGGAGAAGCCCACCGCGTGCAGCACGTTCTCACGGTTAAAGGTATTGAATTTATCGATGACAGCAAAGGCACCAACGTCGGCGCTGTGGCCGCGGCGCTTGAGGGCCTGGCGGTCGGGGGGCGAAAGTGTGCGCTCATCATGGGCGGCGACGGCAAGGGCCAGGACTTCGCGCCGCTCTCTTCATACGTGCAGCAGTTTGCGCGCTCGGTGGTTTTGATCGGGCGCGATGCCGTCCGGATTCAGGAGGCACTGAAAAACACGGGCGTGCCCCTTGAAAATGCGGGTACCGACTTTGAGGGTGCGGTGGACAAAGCCTACGCCTCGGCTCAGAGCGGAGACGCCGTGCTTTTAAGTCCCGCGTGCGCAAGCTGGGATATGTTTGCCAATTACGCCGAACGCTCGGCCCGCTTTATTGCGCGCGCCCAAGAGATTGCTGCGCGCACTGAGGAAGGAAACCGCTGACGATGGCCTGGTTTTTCCCCGGACGGGCTCCGGCCCGGCAGATTGAGGATGATTTAAGCGGCTCCACGGTGTTGCAGACAGGGGGCCGTGCCAAGCGTATCCGTGCCGAGGGTATCGACTGGAGCATCCTTTTTATCACGGGGTTTTTGCTTGCTTTCGGTTCCCTGATGGTGTATTCGGCCTCGATTTCGCTCGCCGACAGCCCGAAGTTTGACACGAGCTACACGCACTTTTTCGTGCGGCATCTGATTTCCATTGCGGTTGCCGCGGTCGCAGGCAGCATCGTCTACCGTATCCCCATGCGCTTTTGGGAGCGTGTTTCGGGGATTCTCGTCATCATCGCCGTATTGCTTCTGATCGCCGTTCTTATTCCGGGAGTCGGTCACAGCGTAAACGGCGCCCGGCGCTGGATCGGCTTCGGTTCTCTGACGATTCAGGTCACGGAAATTGCAAAGTTTGCGGCCTTGATCGGCGCAGCCGGCTTTACTGTGCACCGGCAGGAATTCATGCATTCCTTTACGAAGGGCTTTGCCCCGATGGCGCTGGTGATGGCAGTCGTCGCCTTTCTCATCAACATGCAGCCTGACCTAGGGGCCACCTTCGTCATTGTCTGCATCGCGCTCGGAGTGCTTTTCCTCGGGGGACTTAATCTCAGAATCTTCATGGTGGTTCTGGTTGCCGTGATTTTCGCTGCCGTCATGGCCGTTTATATGTCGCCCTGGCGCGTGGGCCGCGTGATGGCTTACCTTGATCCCTGGAGTAGCGACTATGCGCTCGACAAAGCCTATCAGTTAAGCCACTCGCTTATTGCCTTCGGGCGCGGCGAATGGCTCGGCGTCGGGCTCGGGGCGTCGGTGGAAAAACTCAACTATCTGCCTGAAGCGCACACCGACTTTATTTTGGCGGTGGTGGGTGAAGAGCTCGGGTTCGTGGGCGTGATCTGTGTCTTTATTGCCTATTACTTCCTGGTGCGCCGCGCGTTTTCGATCGGACGGCAGGCCATCAAGCTTGACAGGGTGTTTTCCGGACTCGTTGCCGAAGGCGTGGGGCTTTGGATCGGCGTGCAGGTGGTGATTAACGGTGGCGTGGCCACGGGGCTATTCCCGACCAAGGGTCTGACGCTCCCGCTGATGAGCTACGGCGGCTCAAGCCTGCTCGCTACAATTGCGGCTGTTGCTGTTTTACTGAGAATTGACGCGGAAAACCGCATCCTGATGCGGGGCGGAAGGGTTTAGTCATGTCTGAAGAAAATAAAAAGCATCTGGTGGTAGCTGCCGCAGGAACGGGCGGACACGTGTTTCCGGCGCTTGCGGTGGCGCGTGAGCTCAGAAACCGCGGCTGGAAGATTTCCTGGATCGGAACGCAGACCGGGATGGAGTCCAAACTCATTGCCAAAGACGCTATTGATTTCACGGGCCTGGACTTTAACGGCGTCAGAGGCAAGGGTTTTTTTGGCATGATCTCCGGCGGCATCAAGCTTTTAAAAGCCATGTCGCGCTGCAAAAGCCTCATGCGCGAACTCAAACCCGATGTGATGTTTACCACCGGCGGCTACGTGGCCGTGCCGGTTGCTTCCGGATGCCGCAAAAACGGCGTGCGTGTGGCGGTGATGAACTGCGATGCCGACCTTCTGATGTCCACTGAGATGATTCTCAAGGACGCCTGGGGCGTGGCCTGCGGTTTTGCCGGTTCGGCGCGCTCGCGGGCAGCCAGTAAGGGCCGCATCACCGGTAACCCGGTGCGCGCGGAAATCGAGGCGGTTGAGGCGCCTGAAACGCGCCTTGCAGGCCGCACGGGCCCTCTGAAGCTCCTTGTTTTCGGCGGCAGCCTCGGCGCACGTGTCTTAAATGAGACGGTGCCTAAGGCGCTTGCGCTTTTTGACCCGGAAAACCGTCCTCAGGTACTGCATCAGTGCGGTGCGGGCTCGGTGGAAGAAGCCAAAAAATGCTATGCCGATGCCGGGGTTGAAGCTGAGATTGTTCCCTTTATCGAGGATATGGCCAAGGCCTATACGGAAAGCGACCTTGTGATCTGCCGGGCGGGCGCGACGACCGTGGCGGAACTCTGTGCGGCGGGCGCTGCTTCCGTTCTGGTACCTTTCGTGGCAAAGACCACCAAACATCAGCTCGGTAACGCCCGCTATATGGCGATGAACAACGCCGGTCTGTGTGTTCCGCAGGAAAGCCTCACGCCTGAACACCTCTTCGGAATTCTCGCGAGCATGAAGCGCGAAAAGATTCTGCAGACTGCGGTAAACGCCCGTGCGCTTTGCCGCCTGAAGGCAGCCGCAGCCGTTGCCGACATGATTGAAGACATCGCGGCAATGAAGACCAAGCCCGTCTGACGGGGCACTCAAGGTCGGTAAAGCTGCTTTGGACTGCGGTTTCTGAAAAAAGGTTGATTTGAGTTATGAAGTTCGTTGTCAAGCATCTGCATTTTGTCGGTATCGGCGGCACCGGGATGTGCGGCATCGCCGAGGTGCTCCTGAACCTCGGTTACACCGTAAGCGGCTCGGATCTGGCTGAAAACGCCGCCACCCGCAGGCTCAAAAGCCTCGGCGCCGTGATTTACCGCGGGCATGACGCAAAAAACATTGAAGGCGCCGACGCCATCGTGATTTCCAGCGCCGTACATGCCGACAATCCGGAAGTTGTGGCCGCCAAGGCGGCCCATATTCCGGTGGTGCCGCGCGCGGTGATGCTCGCAGAACTCATGCGTCTGCGCCGCGGTATTGCGATTGCCGGGGCGCACGGCAAGACCACGACGACATCGCTTACGACCGCGCTTTTGGCCGCCGGGGGGCTTGATCCCACCTATGTGATCGGCGGCAGACTCAATAGTTCCGGCACCAACGCCCGGCTCGGTGCGGGCGAATACATCGTCGCTGAAGCCGATGAGTCCGATGCCTCGTTTTTGAATCTCACGCCGGTGCTTGCGGCCGTCACCAACATCGATCAGGACCACATGGACACCTACGGGCACGACTTTGAGCGGCTCAAGCAGGCTTTTGTGGATTTTCTGACGCGGCTCCCCTTTTACGGGGTGGCGGTTCTGTGCAGTGATGATGAGAACGTGCGCTCGATCATCCCGCGCGTGCCGCGCCGCGTGGTGGAGTACGGTTTAAACGACAAGGCCGAAGTCCGGGCCATTGACGTGAGAACCGACGGCACACGGATGCGCTTCACGATTTTAAGGCCCGAGCATCAGCCGCTGCCCGTGGTACTGAATCTGCCGGGATTGCACAACGTGCGTAACGCCCTGGCGGCCGTGGCAATCGCCACGCTCGTGGGCGTCACGGACGAAGCGATTGTGAAGGGGTTGGCCGAATTTACGGGCGTAGGCCGGCGCTTTGCCCAGTACGGGGATCTCCCCGTGACGGACGCCGAGGGTAAGACCATCGGCAGCTTTAAGCTCGTTGATGATTACGGACACCACCCGCACGAGATGGCGGCAACGATTGCCGCGGTGCGCGGCGCATGGCCCGACAGGCGTCTTGTGGTTGTGTTTCAGCCGCACCGCTACACGCGCACCCGTGACTGCTTTGAAGACTTTGTGAAGGTTCTCTCTCAGGCTGACGTGGTGGTGCTCGCGGACGTTTACCCCGCCGGGGAAACGCCGATTGCGGGCGCTGACGGCCGGGCTCTGGCGCGTGCAGTACGTCTTGTCGGTAAGGGTGATCTTATTTTCTGCGACAGCGTTGATGAGGTGCCGCAGGCCGTGATGCAGGTGGTGCGTGACGGCGATGTCGTGGTGACGATGGGGGCGGGTTCCATCGGGCGCGTCGCGCCGATTCTTGCGCACCATGAGCTCTGAAGAAACGGAAAAAATAAGGAAAAGGAATAAATGCAGGCAGCAGTTGATGTGAAGGCCCTGGGACATGTGGCCGTTCTCATGGGGGGCTTCAGCTCCGAGCGCGAAGTTTCGCTTTCAAGCGGTGAGGGCGTTTTAAAGGCGCTCTTATCCAAGGGCGTCAATGCCGAAGGCTTTGACCCGGCACGCCGCAGCATCACGGAGCTTGCCGCGGGCGGCTTTGACCGTGTGTTTATCGCGCTTCACGGGCGCTTTGGTGAAGACGGAACGGTACAGGGGGTGCTCGAGTATCTCGGCATTCCCTATACGGGACCGGGCGTGAAGGCAAGTGCCGTTGCGATGGATAAGAGTGCAACGCGTCTTGTTTGGGATGACGCAGGACTGCCCCTGGCGCGCGGCATGACGGTCACCTCAGCCGATCAGGCGCAGGCTGTGTTTGAACGTTTGGGCGGCAGCGTCGTCGTAAAGCCTGACTGCGAGGGCTCTTCGATCGGCGTGACGAAACTCAAGGACGCAACGGTTGACGCGATTCGTGATGCTCTTCAGAAGGCCCTGAAGCTTGATCGCGAGGTTCTCGTGGAAGAGCGCATCTTCGGGCGTGAGCTTACGGTCGGAATTCTCGGAGGCAATGCCCTGCCCGTGATTGAAATCAAGGCGCCTGCGGGCGACTACGACTATCAGAACAAGTATTTCGGCAACGCTGTCAAATACGACTGCCCGGCAGAACTGCCTCAGGCCGTTACTGAGGCCGTGCAAGCAGCGTGCGAAAAAGCCTTTGCAGTTTTGGGCGCCCGCGGCTGGGGCCGCATAGACCTGATGATGAGGCCCGACGGCAGTTTTGTGCTGCTCGAACTCAATACGAGCCCTGGCATGACGCCGCATTCGCTTGTGCCGATGGCAGCGCGTGCCGTGGGACTTTCCTATGAGGATCTTGTGGTGAAGGTTCTTGCCTCGGCTGCGCTGGATCATGTGCGCCCCAAGGTGCAGTAACGGACGTGACGGACAATGCAGAAGAAGAGGGTTTGGCGCTGTATTTTTGTTGCCGCGGCTCTTTTGGCCGCCGCGGGCGGCGCTTACCGTTTTCTCACGTCTGAGGCCAACACCGTCCGTGAGCTTTACATTGTCGGGGATGTGAAGGGACCTTCGGTGAATGAAATGCAGCAGGTCGTGCAGCGCACGGTGCAGGGCACGCTTTTCACCGTAAACCTTAAGGCCGTGAAAGAGGCGGTGCAGGAATTAAGCTGGGTTCAGAGTGCTTCCGTTGAGCGCGTCTGGCCTGACGGCCTGAAAGTGACCGTGATCAAACACAATCCGGTTGCGATTTGGGAAGACGGCCGGCTTGTGTCTTCCGAGGGTATTCTCTTCACCGGAAACGATGAGTCCATCGAAAAGCTTGCCGACATGCCCATGTTTTCTGGAGATGCAGCCTATTCTGTGCAGGCCGTGCAGTATCTGCCGGCTTTTATGAAGGCCGCCAAAGCGCTCGGCGGGCGTCTGAAGGGTGTGCATGCGTCATACCGCGGCAGCTGGAGCGTGACGGTGGAACTCAAAACAACGCCGGTGGTGACCATAGAACTCGGACGGGCACTGACGGAAAACAGTCCCGTGGAGCGGCTTGAGCGTGTGGTAAAACACTATCCGGACCTGTGCCGCATCATGCAGGGTTATCCTTTGAAAATTGATGCCCGTTACCGCGATGCGTTTGCTGCACAGCTTCCGAACGCCGAGTCGGCCAGACTTTGGCGTCTGGAGCACCCCGCGGTACAGAAAAAAGGTGAAGGTTGATGGATTCAGCAGTAAAGTCCTCGCAGATTGCAGCGCTTGATATCGGTACCGCCAAAATTTCCGTGGTGGTGGCCGACGTTGACGACACGGGCGAGATCCGTGTGGTCGGCATCGGCAAGGTGGAAGCCTTGGGGATTTATGACGGCAGCATTCAGGACGTGGAGCTCGCCGTTGACTCAATCCGCAAGGCTGTTGCCGAAGCCGAAGCAATGAGCGGGCGCAAGATTACGACCGTGTCGGCGGCATTGACCGGAAAGTATCTGCATTCCGTGAACCGCAAAGGGCGTCTTGTGCTGCGTGAAAATGAAGTGACGGCGCAGGATGTGCAGCGCGTCACGCGCCTGGCGATGGCTTTTGACCCGAAAAACGACAGCAGGGGCCGGGGTGACGATGACCGCGTGGTCTCGCACCTGGTGAAGGGATATACGCTTGATAACGACACGGCAACGCTTATTGCCGATCCGGTCGGCATGTCCGGTAACGTCATTCGCGCGCATGTGCATCTCGCGGTCGGTTCGGAATCGATCGTGGCAAATCTCATCCGCTGCATCCGCCGCGCGGGGCTTGACGTGGAGGCGCTTATTCTTCAGCCCTGGGCGAGTGCAGCGAGCTGCCTGACGCCCACGGATAAAGAGCTCGGCGTCATCATGATGGATTTCGGCGCGGGCTCGGTGGACCTGGCCTGCTACGAGCGCAGCCGGATAGAAAAAACAGAAGTGATACCCGTGGGCGGCAATCTTTTTACCCGCGATATTGCCGGGGTTCTGGGCTGCTCCCTGGATGATGCCGATGACCTTAAGCCCACGTATGCGCATATCGGTGTGAGGCCCGGTGATGACTATGAAACAATCCGTTATGTCTGCGAAGCCACGCGGGAAGAAAAGGTTGTCCCCTGCCGTAAGCTCGTGGAAGTCGTGACCTGCCGCGCCGAAGAAATTCTCAAAGTGATCCGCGACCGGTTTCTTGCACCGGAAAACTGGCTGCAGAGAGCGGCCGGGGGCATTGTGATCACAGGAGGCTGTACGCGGATGCCGGGTTTTGCCGAGCTTGTCGCGAAGGTGATGCAGCTGCCGGTCCGCTTAGCCTCTCCGGGACACAAGGAAGGTAACGGCAGCGAAGATCTCATCGGGGTTGAGGATTCAACCGCGATCGGCGTGATTATTGAGACCGTGCGGCGCCGCCGCTTAAGCGGCAAGGCCCGTGCGGCGGACGGACATCTCGGCGGCTTTATGGCCGGTTTCAAGCGGATGATCTTCGGCGACTTTTCCGGCTAGCGGAAAAAATAAACCCGAGTCGGCAACCGACTCGGGTCAGGAATTGTGGGTGAGATGCACCCCGCACACTCAATGTGTGCGCACCTATTTCGATGATTCCTCCTGTATGAGGTCTTTTCGAGGTGCTTTTGTGATGAGCGCTATGCGCTTTTTGGTTCGGTCGTTGTCTGCTGACCGGCGGCTTCGGTCAGGTAGCCGAGTCCGTCCACATACTTGCGGATGTCTTCCCGTTTCCAGTAGAGCTTAGCGGAAAATCCTTCAACCGGTTTCGGGAAGCGGGTCTTGTCCGAGTACCGGCGGCGCTTGAACGTCGTGACGGAAATTCCCATTAAGGCGGCTGCGGCCGCAAAGGGAGCCGGAGCCATGGGCAAAGCGCTCAAGATGGCAGTCTCTCCGGAAAAGGCGATGACGGCCGGCGTTATCGGCGGCAATACGCTGATGAATGCAGCCGATACTTTTGACGCCACGGCCGATCAGCCGCTTGAGGATCGCTACAAGGGCGCCGGCGTGAGCGCGGCCGCATCGCTCCTGGCAAGTGCTTTGACGGGCGGCGCGGCGGAAAAGACCTTGGCTTCTCTCATCTCCGGGCAGGTCGCGAAGAATGCGGCCGCAGGTGGATCGGCGGCGGCTCTCAAAGAGCTCGGAAAGCAGATCGTGAAGGGAGCGGCGAAGGAAGGACTCCAGGAAACCGGGGAAGAAGCTGGAAACTCTATCGGCGAAGATGTCGCACGAGGGCAGGATATTGATCTGCAGAAGGCCGGACGTCGTGGAGCTTTCGGCGGCGTGCTTGGTGCGGCTATGGGCGGAGGCGTAGGCGGACTCAATGCCGGCGCGTCTCTGCGTGGGGTGAGAGATGCATTGACGCCCTCGCCGCAAAGTCAGCGTCCGCTCCCGTACCGGTGACGCAGGCCGAAGACAAAAACCGCATGAAGATTCAGGCTCCGGATTTTGAAAACGAGACCGAGGGCCGAACTGTTTTGCAGAACCGTGATCGATCTCTGCCGCAGTCAGTTGGACAGATGAACTCCATTGCGGCCGCACCTGATTACATCCGGCTCCGGGCCTCAAACGATCTGGGGAACGGCGCGCCGGTTGTCGCCTACGGCACAGTGCCGGAAGCTCAGCTCGGCCGTCCGGAGGTTGTTGCTGACAACACCGGTAAGCACTATCAGATGCGATATGCCGTTGTTGACGCGGATACGGTGCTCACGTCCAACGACGTCGGCGGCGCGGTAAATCCCGCATATCAGACCGCTCCGGAAACTGAAATGAGGGCGATCGCCGGTAATGGCCGTATCGCCGGACTGACGGCCGCTTATCAACGCGGATCGGCAGGCCAGTACCGTGCTGACCTGACGGCGGATGCGTCTAGCCTCGGTATCGATCCTAAAGTCGTGGAAGGGATGAAGCAGCCGATTCTCGTGCGAGTCATGGAGAAGTCGGACGTTACGGCCGACATCGGGGATCGCTCGAATACGGCCGGGAATATGGCCTTATCGGCAGTGGAGCAGGCGGCCAATGACGTTGACCGCATTGACTTCGGAAAGATTTCCTTTACGCCTGACGGCGAAGTGGATAACGACTCCGTACTGGACTTTGCTGCCCAGATGCCGGAGGCCGAACGAAATACGCTTGTGGACCGCAACAACAAGCCGACGGCCCAGGGCTATGCTCGTTTTGCCTCAGCGCTTTTCAAGAAAGCCTACGGCGATGACGAACTCGTACGTATTGCCGTACAGTCAAACAATGAAGAGATCAGCACGATCTTTAAGGCCATGCGGGCTGTTGCGCCGAAGATGGCGCGCCTGGCCGGCCTCGGTAATCTCGATATCCGTGGGCTTGTAACCCAGGCGGCACAAATGGCAATCAATGCCAAGCGCAGCGGCGTTGCCCTGAAGGACTATATCGCGCAAGATGACATGACCGTCGATCCGGACGTTCTTGTCATTGCCGAGGTGTTTGCGGCCAACTCCCGTAGCTATCGTCAGATTGCTGAGATTCTTGAGAACGCGGCCGACTTTGCCTACAGTGAAGGAGTCAAGCCCGCCGAGGATATGTTTGGCCCGATTGAGAAGGCCACACGCCAGGACGTTTTAAACCGTATCAGGGAACAGACCCATGGACAACAGTCAGAATCAACAGGAACCGCAACAGGCGCAGCCGCAGAGCAGCAACAAGCCAGGGATGACGGAAGCGGGGCGGGTGATTTGGCGCAGCCAGGCAGGGCAGAGCCTGCTCGCGAAGATGTTCAGCGGCCGGCCGATCGAGCCTCAGCTGGATCAGACGGACAGGCAGACGCTCGCACAACTGAAGAAAGCACGCTGAGTCTCACCGGCGAAACTGAGGAAGAGGCACGGCAGAACAATGAACGCCGTGCGGCTTTTGAAGAAGAGGAACGCACGGCCGCAGATCGTGCTGAACACGAGGCCCGTGAAGAACGTTTGGCCAAAGATACGCGTGCGGCCGTCGAGAAGTCGGTTGATCGTTTTGAGCTCAACGACGATACCGTTTCTGACGAGGATGCTGTTTCCGGACAGCAGGGGCTTAAGTTCTCGCGCGGCAGCGATACGGTCGAAGCCGTAACCCGGGAACTCGAATCCAACGAAAAGGTGGGGGACGCTTTCAGAGAGCTGCGCCGCGTCGGAGCGGTGGAAGTTGTCGAAACCGTTGATGACTTGCCTGCGGAGATTCGCAGTCAGATCGATGACACGGAACAAAGCCGGTCTCCGATGAAGTCGCCGCGTGCGGACATTAAGCGCGGCCTCAATGCGATGGCTCGTCTCATTGCGGATCACAAGACGCAGTGCCGTGCAATGTTCCGACAGGGGCTTGGGTGGGTTGATTTTGAGTACGGCTCTGAAGGTTCGGAACGTATTAAGGGCAACGGCTCTCGCAAGGGCGCACAGGGCATTATCCACATAATGGAGGCACGTTACTGTAAAGACGGCTACAACGAAAAACAGATCGGTGACTTGCTGGATGATGTGGTCTACGCCATTGCCGAAGGCCACGAAACCTCCCGTCTCAATAAGAGTGGGGGTCACTTAAACGTTACGATTGAGAACTTCCGGAACGGAAAGACAACGCGCGTTGCGCTCACGAAGACGCCAAGTAGCGACGCTTGGGTGGTGACAGGATTCCATGTTGATGGGCTTGTTGCGACAGGTGCCACTAGAAAGGGTGATGGCAATGCTAGCGCTACGCATCAGCGGCCTACACTCAGTCGTCCGCAGAAGGGAGCTGTCGCAACAGACTCGGTTCTTATTCTAGGGAATAGCGTACTGACGATCAAGCATTCCGACAACGGCGACATCCAGGGGTTGTATGACCCGGCTTCCGGAAAGTCCTATCTCATCGCCTCGAACCTCTCGAAGGACACGGCAAAAGGTGTGTTCCTCCATGAGGTCGGCGTGCATATGGCGGCCGACGGTTCCGGCTGCGCCGCGATGGAGCCGCTGATTGCCCGGGCCGCTCAGATCGTGATTAACGGAGCGTCCAACGGTGATGCCACTGCCAAGGCTGGTTTACAGCGTATGGAAGACGCGGGGCTTATTGAAACAGTCGGCGGCCGCAAGAACATCAAGAAGGGTCAGGAAGAAGAGGCCCGGTAGATGTCATTGTCGACGTCTACAGCCGCATGGTTGTGAGCGCCAGGGTATTCGAGGC
>OMFC01000942.1_pt1 | contig 13689 bp, 15 predicted proteins | sample 1645531 | NCBI WGS metagenome assembly OMFC01 (sample SAMEA103958112, study PRJEB25191) | human gut metagenome | biome: human-associated habitat [ENVO:00009003]; feature: intestine environment [ENVO:2100002]; material: feces | place: Germany | collected 2013/2015 | reverse complement strand
GGCTGCTGGGGGCCTCTGCTTTATAATACGGAACAGCCCCGCCGGATATTGCAGCGCCGCAGCACCAGTATAGCACGTGCCGGGGCATTTTTTGTAGAAAAAAAGGAGAAAATTTTATGACAGAGCGCCGGGGCGATACCCTGTTGTTCCATACCACGCCGGTCATCGCCGCACAGGCGGCGGTGGGCGGCAAAAAAGAGAGCGATGGCCCGCTGGCGGCGGGCTTTGACGAACTGACCACCGACAACCGGCTGGGACAGCGCAGCTGGGAAGCCGCCGAAAAGCAATTGCAGCTGCGGGCGGCACGGCTCTGCCTGCAAAAGGCGGCTCTGCCCACCGAGCGGGTAGACCTTGCGCTGGCGGGGGACTTGCAGGCGCAGTGCACCGCTTCCGGCTACGCGCTGCGGGAGCTGGGCGTGCCCTTTGCGGGGCTGTTCGGGGCCTGCAGCACCATGGCCGAGGCGCTGGGTGTTGGGGCCTGCCTGTGCAGCGCCGGAATGGCAGACGGCCTGCTGGCCATGACCTCCAGCCACTTCTGCACCGCCGAGCGGCAGTACCGCATGCCGGTGCCCTATGGCTCGCAGCGCACGCCGACCGCGCAGTGGACGGCCACAGGCAGCGGTTGCTGCCTCCTCGCGTGCGAGGGCGAGGGGCCCTATATCACACACGTGACAACCGGGAAAATCGTCGACAAGGGCGTCACCGACGCAAACAACATGGGCGCGGCGATGGCCCCTGATGATGTTCAATTAACACAATACATTCTTAACCTTTGATAAGGCTATACTACACAAATTCCCCTATCTATCAACATATTCCGCCAACAAAAAACAGACAGGAGGCCACCCATGGCAGACTATCAGCTTGAACTCAGGCAGATTGTAGATTATCCACGATGCCGAATTTATCGAGAATTTATGCAAACTCTGATTGCAGACCGGAGCATTCGCACAGGCGGATGCTCTGGTCTTTTTTATTATGTCGTTCTTTGCGCCTATGCCAACTTCAGAACCTCTTATCGGCGCATAGACGGGATCTCATACACGGTATATCCGGGCGAATGGATCTGCTCCATCACTGACATCACGGAATGGTTCCGTGTACGCTTTCACTACCAGGCATTTGCAATCCTAAAATCCTTGCAGGATCGGCAGCTCATTACATTTACCCGCCTCGGCCGCGGGCATATCGTAAAGTTCTCTATTACGGACTGGCGGCGCAATAACACCGCGCTCGATTATAACTGCCCATGCCAAAAAGACTCCGGTTTCTTCTTCATTCCTGTTTCAACGGCAACGGAGTTGATCTCCGCGGGACGCGCATCTGAGATGGATGTCATTCTGGATCTTTGGATCTCTGCGATTTATAAGGATCAGCAAGTACGCGGCTCTGAGATCGGGCCAGTTGCGTATTTCAGAAACGGAACCGGGAATCCGCTCGTCAATTACAGCGAATTATCCGCGCGCTGGGGAATCTCCCGTTCCAGCGTGGGGCGGCTGCTCAAAAAACTGGCCGACTTTGACTATCTTTCTCTGCTGACTTTCCCAGGCCGCAGCGGAACAGTAATTTATCTAAAGAATTATCTCTCAACCATGTTCCAAATTTCGGATGTCATGATAGACAAAGAGGAGGTTGCTATGTGTCTGAACCTTCGCGTATCTGTGCCGGATACCATTCCGCCAGAGTCCAGCCCAATTTCTGATGAGCAGATCTGCGTTTCAACAGAGCTTCCCAGCGTTTCAAAACCTCACATGCTGTACTTCGTTCGGAAAGTGCTGCGAACCCTTGAAGCGCAAGGCATTTCCTGCCTTTCATGCCCCAAATCCAAATATATGTTATATCCATTATCCGACGACTGCACGGTAGGAATAGAGAAAGGCACTATCTCAGCGGGACTTGCGATTTGCTGCGGCGCCGGCAGTCCGTTGTATCGGTTTGAAATGACGATCATCCCAAATGCTGAAGCGGAAGGAGCGTGCGACAATGTCAGGAAAGATGTATGAAAAACGGCCGGAAGAGGATGCCCGCTATCACGACACATGGAGACTGCTCAAAAAATATCGGGATGTAACATGGAGTCTGGAACTGTCTATCCGGCAGGTCAAGAATCAGTTTCGCATTGATTATGATTGCAGCATTGAAGATTTTTTGGAGTCCATCTATATGGCAGGCGCGGATCTCGGCGGCACGGACATAGAAAATCATGCCAGGTGCATTGAGCGCAGCTACAAAATGCTGACCCTGCTTGAAAATTCTGTCAACCTTCTCCGCACGCACCACCAGAGCGGAGAGGTGTACTACTGGATTTTGTATTACTCATTTTTATCCCCACAGAAGCTGAAAAATGTGGAGGAGATCATTGAAGCGCTCCACCCGCATATTAGGGACATTAGCTTCAGCACCTACTACCGTCAGCGCAAAGCCGCTGTGGAAGCGTTAAGCTCTGTCCTTTGGGGATTTTCTGCGCAGGACACTTTGAAAACGCTGGACTGCTTTTTCCCGCCAGATGTTTGAGAGTATTTTGAAAGAGAATTGGGAGAAAATTGGAAGGACTTTGCTATTGAACGCAAAATCGCCGTATGTTAAACTAAGTATGCTCAAAACTATAAACAAACCAAAAGCAGCCGCAGGAGGACGCCATTTTTGATGCGCGTCTTTTTTTCTGCACTTCTACGGTCAATGAAACAGCATCCGGCTTTCGCTGGGTGCTGTTTCCTGCTTTTGGGCAACACAAGGAGGTAATGCTTTTGAAGCACAAGTGTCCGTCTCCCCGTATTGGGAAAAAGCCGCGTGGCAATATCGGCCGTTGGCTGTATGCAGCGTTTCTGACCGCCACGCTATCCGCGTCTCTCTGTCAGCCGGCCTCTGCCGCAACCGTGTGGGAGAAGGCCAATGAGATCATGCGGGATGTCTATACGCAGATCCTCGGCATCTCCACGATTGCAGCTATCGTTACGGCCGCAGTCGCACTGCTGATGATGAATTTCTCCCGCAGCGGCCGAACCGTCGATGAAAGCCGGGCATGGCTCAAGCGAATCATTATCACTTGGGCCGTGCTGAATGGCCTTGGCTTCATTATGAGTTATGTTACGCCCTTCTTCAGCGGCGGGCAGTGGACCGCCTCGTAAATCATGGGCATTTTAGATGGCATTGTAGAGTGGATCGCGGAGCAGATCATGTACGGTCTGGATATGATCAACACCTCTGTTTTGGGGGCATTGGGCTGTGACATGAACACATTTCTGCGATATTTTCCCGCAGCGGAAACCATGTATAGCCTTCTGGTGGCACTTGCCATCGGGCTGATCCTGTTGGGCTGGGTCTGGAATCTGTTCAAGAACTATGGACTGGGCTTGGGCGTGGACGCAGAGGATCCGGTCAAGCTGACCGCCAAGGCGATTCTGTTCATTGTACTTGCGTACTACGCGGATGAAATCGTAAACATTGCGCTGACGATAGGCGGAACGCCTTATGCGTGGATACTGTCCTCAGAGCTTCCTTCTTTGGACTTTGCCAGCTTCAATTCTGTTCTGCTGACCATCATCGGCGTCTGTGCCAACGGCGGCGTTGCGCTGATTGTTCTGATTCTGACACTGATTCTTGCGTGGAACTACATTAAGCTGCTGTTTGAAGCGGCAGAACGGTATGTACTGCTGGGCGTCCTGGTCTATACCGCACCGGTAGCCTTTGCCATGGGCGCATCGCAATCTACCGCAAATATTTTTAAGAGCTGGTGCCGGATGTTCGGCGGGCAGATATTCCTGCTGTTGATGAACGCATGGTGTCTTCGGCTGTTTATCACGATGGTCGGCACATTCATCTCAAATCCGCTTTCCATGTAGGAGGTCATTACCACGAAGAAATATCATAGAATCATTCCGCTGCTGGGCACCGTTCTTTTGCTTGCGCTCACCTTGGCGGTTCCTGCGTTTGCTCTGGAGGAAAGCGATGTTGAAGCCGCAGTCAGCAGTTCCAGCCGCGAGGCCGTGACGGGGAATGTCCTGGTCTGGTTTCTCTGCGCGGTTGGCTTTCTCAAAGTCTCGCAGAAAATCGACAGCTTCATGGCAAGCATCGGCGTCAACGTGGGGCATACCGGCGGTTCCATGCTGGGTGAGGCGATGGTGGCATTCAAGGGTGTCTCCCTCGCTGCCGGCATGGCTGGAAAAGTTGTCGGAAACTTTGCCGACAGAGCCTCCAGCCGCGCAGGCGCCGCCGCATCCGGACCTTCCGGCTTTCTGCAAGGTGGTCTGGCCGGCGTTGTCAGTCGAAAAATCACCAATGATGCCGTAAGAACTGCGACGCAAACGACACAGAAAGCGTCTTCCTCCACCATGTCCGCCGCGCATCAGGCCACGGAGCGTACTGTAAATGCCGAGCGGCAGGCATCAAGCGTTGTTCACCAGGCAAAGCAGACGCGCAGCGAAGGCGCTTCTCAAAAGTCGCAGATGGGCGTGACCCATCAGCAAGTCGCTTCCAGTACCCGAACTGCCTCGGTTTCCTCACTCCACAGGGAGTCACAACACTCCGTTGGCATCGGCGGGCGTATTTTTACCAATTCCATGCTGGAGGGCGGACGTTTTGCCAACGATGTGATCGGTATGGTCGCAGCTGGAGACCTGCACTCCACCGGCTCCATCACCGGAGAGTTTGCGTCACAGGCGCTGTCCTCCTATATGGGCATTACCGCTCAGGGAGACACCGCACCGCAAATATCCTATTCCGACGTTGAGATCGGCGGCGGGCGCATCACCGGCACAGAGTATTCTCCGGAGCATCCGGAGGGCATTTCCTTTGGAATGTACCATACCGGGCAATATGCCGCGCCGGACGGTGAACACCAGAAAGTCTTCTCTGCCGATGGTGTCCAATGGTACAAGCAGTATGCTGTTGATACTGTAATCAAGAAGCCATTTACCGCACCGGACGGTGAAATCGACTATCATAAGGAGATCGTCAAGAAGATGCCCGATCCGCCGAAGCGGAAAGACCGGATGTAAGGGAGGCTGTCTATGAAACCGGAAGAATTTGAGGTTTATGTGATTCCTCCCAACTTTATGGAGGGCGGCACACTCTTCGGTGGGCTTTTGAAAACCCGCAATACGATTGAGGCGGTCATCCTTGGCCTCGCGGTTGGTGTGCCGGTTCTGCACCTTCCGTTTTCCCTCACCGTCCGCGTTATGATTTTATGCCTGACGGCTCTTCCGCTGGTGCTTCTCGCTTTGATTGGCGTATCCGGCATGAGCCTGTCCGCTTTTATCCGCCTGTTCTTTTGCTTTCTGCACAACCGCAGAATCCTTTCACGCGATGGGACGCAGGGGGGCAAAAATGGAAAAACGCTGCTGCCCAGCTGGGCGCAGCAGCGGAAAAGCGACTGCGAAGCAGAAGATCCTCCGCTCCCCAAAAGCCGCAGCCGATTTTCTGTTGATCTGAAGCAGCGCAGCGTGACGCAGTTCAAGACCTTCTTGCAGGAGGAAGAAGCCGTTCAGCCGCTCAATGCCCTGACGGACTATATCCCTATCGAGAAGATTGAGCACGGCGTCATTTATACAAGAGATCACCGCTATGTCAAGGTTGTAGAGGTGGTTCCCGTCAACTTCCTGCTGCGCAGCGCGAGAGAGCAGCGCAGTATCATTTACTCTTTCATTTCCTATCTGAAAATTGCCCCGGTCAAGGTGCAATTCAAGGCATTGACAAAGCGTGCGGACATTAACCGGCACCTGGATACCGTCCGCAGGGAGCTGGAGCATGAGCAGGATCCGCGCTGCCGTGTCCTGCAGGAAGACTACCTGAAGCTCATTCGGCAGCTTGGCTCCCGTGAGGCAATCACAAGGCGCTTTTTCCTCATTTTCGAGTATGAGCCGCTGCCCGGCACCAAACGCGGCCATGAGGAAGAGGATGCAATCGCTTCCCTACAAACGGCCGCACGCACGGCGGCAAATTATCTGCGGCAGTGCGGCAACGAGGTCATTTCCCCTGAGAACGAGGACGACGCCACGGCAGAGATCCTTTATACCTGGCAGACCGCAACGGCGAGTTGGGTAACAGTCGTTCGTCGCCTCTGGAATGTGCCTACGCTTCCCAAGACCGGCTACTGATCCAATCGTTTTCAGGGAAAGTGCCCCGTATGGGGCGCTTTCCTAAATTCAATATGTCAAGGCATTGCACAAAGTATCCCAAAACCCAACACCACACCAACGCTGCCCAAAGTTGGGCTCCAAAAATGAATCGATAGAGCTCGGGCGAGCCCTATCGATTCAACTCTAAAATAATGCTTACGATATTGCCAGCATTTCTCAGTAAATCACCGTGAAATTAAAGTGGCAAAAATGCGTATGTACGCGCCCAAAATTGGGAGATATAGCACCCAACGCTTTAATATACACTTAATTAAAGAGCTTGTTTGCTTCTCTAATCTACACTCATATATGCCCAATACAGCTACAGCGCAAGCACTAAAAAAGAAGAACAAGCAACTGACCTCCGTACACGCGTCGTATCGAACAAACGGTGCAAACCAGCAGCCCGTCGCATAAAACACAACCCACAAAGTGGTCAGGATAATCTTATATGCTTTCTTAGTCATCAACGGAGCTATTAGAAATCATGCAATTCTTGTATAATCAATTCGCGCTTCGTCTGCAATAGAGTCTTGCAACGCTCCCGTATCGATAGAAACGCTAAAACCTTCATAGGAGAATGACAATGAGCCAAGCAGCGGATTTTTATCATGGACATACTTACAATTGATTGTGGTCGAATTATTGCCCGGTGCTATGCTCATGGAGAATCTCGGTTCAGGCGTCAAAGAAAATGTCACTGTTCCTTTTAGCCCACCAGCCCCATTCATTTCTCCACTAGGCAGTCGATATGTGTAATCGATATAGGTGTAAATTCCGAGGCCACCTTGATTTAGTGCCTCGGGCGCATTCCACGTTTTGTAGGTAATCCACTTGCCTTGTAAATCGGAATAGGCATAGTCATACGATTTAAAGTTATCGTTATATGTCAGAATCGTGTTATCCCAATTCACTGATATTGCATCAGCCTTTTTAATCATAGGTACTTTGATCCAGTCATAATTGACCATTACGTGGATCTCATACATATATGTAACGCCGTTTATGACATAAGGCGTATAGGTGTATGTTGCTTCAAGCTCAAGCTGATCTGTAGAAATATTTCCATATGGGACGGCGACAGGAATCTTTGTTACTGAGAGGAAATAAGCATCATTGCTATAACAAGTCTGATAAAGAATCTCAAGCTGTTGCGGAATCAGCGCATCGAGATAATCCTCAGTAAAGCCACGCGTTGTAAGGAACTCTTTCATTTCGACATCAGATTTGTCGAGAGCAATCGAGTCCTCTTTGTTCGCAGAAAACGCCGGGCAGCCCATAGCTATAACCAAAACGCATGCCAACGCAAGCGCACTCACTCGTTTAATAAAATGCTTCATGGATAAATCTCCTTCGTTTCATACATAACTACCAGCCAAAAATAGTCGTCAATTTCTAACCATTGGACTCACCCCTCTTCGATATCTTTCTACATATTATTACGATGCAGCCTTTCATTTTGGGACACTAAAAGCAAAAATTTTTATAGGCTTTTTACCGCTTTCTGATTGCCATGATCCGCAAAGTCAGCGCTGTGTCAGCGTTGTCTACATGAAAGCACATTCAAGTTTTAAGTGCAGTAAATTTATAAGAAGCACTTTCCTACTCTGCTCAGCTAATAGCAGGAAAGTGCTTCTCATTATATAACGGTTTACACGTCTATAAATAAACGGGTAAACGGAAAGCGAGGGAAAGCATATTAAAGGATTAAGCCACTTCCCCTTTTCCTTGAACAAATGACGAAAGTCGAGGATATAACTATGAATAAACACAACCATACCGGACTGGATGAAGCGGTTTCTGTTGCATCCAACACCATGCAGGCAGTACGAACCGGCAAGGCCATTTCCGCCGCAGCAAAAGGCGCTGCAGCAGGTGGGCCCTATGGAGCCGTCATTGGAGCAGCATTGTCCGCACGAAAGCATATCGGGAAAATAGCGGCGGCCGCGCTGGTATTACTGGCGCTGCCGCTACTTTTTATTTTGCTCCTGCCTGGGATTATCTTTGGAAGCCTGACGGACAGCGGAGCGTCCGGAGCAGCCGGGCAGCCGATCCTCAATGACAATGCGGCCATTACGGAAAATATGAATCAGGCTGCCTTTGCAATCAATCAGATTCTCGGAGAAGGCATTGAGAATGTGCAGGAGCGCATCGCCAACGATTTCGCCGGAACAGGCGGGGATCACTATGAAGTAGTCAATCCTTATGAGGGGGATCTCATCAGCAATGCCAACCTGTTTATCTCTCAATACTGTGCGGCGAAAAATCTGGACTTTGCCGCCATCTCCCTCGCCGACATGGAGCAGATCCTGCGTGCGGGCCTCACGCACCTTTACAGCTTCAGCCGAACGATGGAGGTGCGTACTGTCCCTGCGGAGGAGGACGGCGAGGAAGATACGGCGGAGACATGGTACATCTACACGATCCGCTATAATGGTGAAGCCTACTTTGCGGACACCATCTTTGCGCTGACTGACGAACAGAAAGGTCTGGCGGAAAACTATGCCGAAAACCTCAGCCTGTTTCTTGGCGACGGCCTGTTCCAATACGCTCCCTCCACCAACACCATTACAGCTCTTGGCGATGTGCGCTTTACCGATGGGGAAACGGAGGTCATCTACTTCAACCAGCTGGATGAACGCTATGCCAATCAGCCTTATGGCACTGACCATATTGGGGGGTATGGCTGCGGGCCAACTTCCATGGCTATTGTGGTTTCCTCACTGACCAGTGAGACGGTTGACCCTGTCCAAATGGCACGGTGGGCCTATGAGCATGGCTATTGGTGCAGCAAAAGCGGTTCCTACCATACCCTGATCCCCGGCGCAGCACAGGCGTGGGGGCTTTCCGTTGAAGGGTGTACCGCTTCGGAACCGCAGCGCATTCTGGATGCCCTGGCAGACGGAAAGCTGGTCGTGGCCCTGATGACCAAAGGGCATTTTACGAAGTCCGGACATTTTATCGTGCTGCGGGGCGTCCAGGATGAAAAGATCCTCGTGGCCGATCCCGCCAGTTACCGGCGCAGTCAAAAAGTCTGGGACTTGTCCATCATTCTGAACGAGGCCAGCAGACGTGCCGGCGCCGGCGGGCCGTTTTGGATCATCGGCTGAAACTGCTGACAAATATAGAAAGAGACACCTCATCTCTGAGGTGCCTCTCTAACAATGCCACGATGAAATAATCTAATCAGCGTTCATTTTCGTTCAGGATTTCCAGCATCTCTTTTGGCGTCACCACATAGGGCTTGACCGGGAAATGCTTGATGTTGCCGGTTACAAGATAAGCGTCGGTAGTTTCTCTTGCTTCCATAACCACCTCATAGAAAATTGCATCATCGGGGTCGGGGACATAGTCCTCAATCGTGGCAGCATCCAAAAAGATACCTCGCTTAATCAAGCCTGTCAGCGTAATTTCAATGTCCCGGCGGTCAAACTTAAATTTAGGGCGGTGCAGAACATCGTTGTATTCGTCCAGAATATCCTCATGCAGCAGAGGAATTACACGCCCCGCAAGAGCTTCTTGCAGAATAATACCGGGAACGGAGGAAATGTTAAACAGAGCGGAAACCACTACATTCGTATCAAGTACAACATAGTATTTCATGGTTACGCTCCGTTCCGAGCATTTCTTGACGCACGGTCAGCCCGGGACGCTGCAATTTCAGCATTGATCTCATCCAGCGACATATCGGCCGTGCCGTTCTGCTGTGCGGCTTCACTCAGGCTTTGCACGGCGCGGATCGCCCGCTCAGCTCTGTATTCCTGCTTGGGCAGCGTCATGGAAAAGGGAACGCCATTTACCACGACAGAGCGTTTCAAAAACATTCGGATAGCGGTGGGAAGGTCGATGCCGAGTTCATCGTAGACAGCGGCAGCCTTGGCGCGGAGATCATCGTCAACACGCACCTGCATAACACTTGTAGCCATAAAAGCACTCCTTTCAAATATAATTGTATTGGTTTACAATGCAATTATATTCTATTATACGCAAAAAGTCAAGCGTTAGTCCTTGCGTATTCCCTAATGCGTTTTAATGCGCACAAAAGAAGCAGACTATGCAGAGAAAGTCATGTGCAGCCGCTTTGGCAATTTATAAAATGTGGTCTTCTTGAATCAGCAGAATATCATCCCGTCCCTCGGCCTGGTCGAGCATCCGCTGCGTGAAGGCGCTCTTGGAAAACAGCCCGTACAGCACCTTATACCCAGGGAAAGCCGTGCGCAGCTCCGCAGACTTTTTTACCTTCTCCTCCAGTTCATAATAGACCGTCGCATCCACCGGCTTGTTGTGGTACTTGCACTCCCCGGCGAATACCTGCTTCTTCTGGTGATCTACCGCCATCACATCGATCTCCATATCGCCGTTGATGTCATTGAGCCAGTAGGAGCCGATGCGGGAGGGCACGAAGTCCACCGCCTTGTTCCGGCACAGGGAGGCAAAGATATCCTTGCAGACGTCCTCGTAGGAGAAGGCAACGAATTTCTGGATAAAGTCCTTCTCCAACTCGTCCAGAACGATCTGCTGATTGTCCAGTTCCAGCTCTCCCTTGTAGGGATAGACATAACGGAACCAGAAGCGGATGAAATTATCTGAAATGAAGTAGAGACCCTTTCGGGACTTCTCCGGATTCTTCTCCGTGACCGGCGTTGCCTTTTTCAGAAAGTCAAGATCGATCAGCGTGGAGAGATAGGGCGTCAGCGAGGATGTCTCCATACCCAGGGCACCGGCGATCTTCCCTAACTTGTGGTTACCGTCCGCAATGGCGCGAATGATGGAGAAATAGCTGTTGGCGGACTGTACCTCGTCTTTCAGCAGGAAGTTCGGCTCCTCATAGAGAAACCCATTCTTGGAGAGAACAACTTCCTGAATCTGACGGTAGAAGTCTTCTCCCGGTTCAAAAAACTCCAGATACTTCGGGACGCCGCCCGTTACGGAATACTGCTCCACGGCCTGAGAAAACGGCTGTCCCTGCACGGCATAGAGGTCTGTAAACGGCAGCGGCTTCAAGCGGATCTGTGCGCTGCGCCGGCCATAAAGCGGACTATCGTGAGAGAGGGCATGCTTCTGCATCATACTGAGCAGTGACCCGCAGAGGATCAGCATAACATTACTGTCCTTCAGGATCTCGTCCCAGGCATTTTGCAGAATGGACGGAAAGGCCGCGTTCGTCTTGACCAAGTACGGAAACTCGTCAATGACCAGCACCTTCTTTTCCTCCGGCCGGTAGTTGGCGATCTCCCGGAACAGATCCAGCCAGTCCGTGAAAGTGACCCTCTGCAGCATGGAATTTCCAGTGACCCGGGCTACCACGCCGGCAAGACGCTTCATGCTCTGGGACTCCACTTCCTCTGTCGCAAGGAAGTAAAATGCCTGCTTATCCTTGATGAATTCTTTGATCAGCGTTGTCTTTCCGATACGTCGCCGGCCATAGATCACAACAAAGCTGCCATCCCGGCGGAATTCCTTTTCCAGCGTATTCAATTCTTCTTTTCGTCCAATAAAGTTCACCTGTGCCACCTCCAGCATCTGCGATTTGTTTATGATAAATCATATTATGATAATCTTGCTTATATTATACGCGGTTTTCTGAAACTGTCAAGCGGTCTGCTATATGCGGGCCGCTTTTTCTATTCTTTACAAAAAGTTCAAATTTTAAGGGGACGATACCCCCCTTGAGCGGCGCGTAATACTACGAGGGATTTTTAAGGAGGCTCCCATGGATCAAATCAAACGAAACCTGTATGAATTGCTGTTCAGCTGCAAAGGAAACTGGCGTAACGCCATTTATGTCCCCTGTGGGCCGTGCCCACATCCCTGCAAGGTTGACCGCTCCGGCTGTCTTGCGGCGACCCGTCAGGACGTCGCACCTCTGCTCGTCAGTATTCGGGGTTTTGAGAAAGAAACCGGAGAGCGGATCGATCCGGGAGAATGCATCGGAACGCTCAACAAGGACGCCTTCTCATCCCTCTTTTCCAGATACTTGATTTGGGAAATGACCAGTTCTGAGCAGTGTCCGATGGAATACCTCACAGATTCATCACCTTGCACCCTCGTTCCAAAATATCAGAAACAGAAAGGAGATCTTGCATGAAACGAATCAACATCACCTGCCCTGTCTGCGGTTCCAGGGCGTATCTTCGCCCGGCCAGCGTGGTCTACGGTGACAAGGCCCCGGACCCGGATGCCAAATACTATGTCTGCGGACGGTATCCCGCCTGTGACTGCTATGTGTCCGCGCACCGGAAAACGATGCTGCCCATGGGGACGCTGGCGGATAAGGCCCTGCGGAAAAAGCGGCACGATGCGCATGTGGCCCTGGACAGTCTCTGGAAGAATGGCATCATGAGCCGAAAGGAAGCCTACCGCCTGCTGCAGCTGTCTATGGGGCTTCCCGCCGAGGATGCGCATATCGCTAAATTCTCCGCTGCGCGCTGTGACGAGGTCATTGCGCTCAGCCGCAGGTTTCGCGCCGCCGCAGCAAGAGCGGCATAGCAAAATCAAACATAGAAAGAAGGGAAAACATGAGTATGGAATTTACCTTGAACGAACTCCAGCGCCGGAGAGTGGAAGAGCACCTTGCGCTGGTAGAACAGGTGCTTCGCCGCAGCATCAAGACCAATGAGACGGTGGACGGCATGGGACATGATGATCTGTACCAGGAAGGCTGTATCGCGCTTTGCCGCGCGTCGGTTTCATACCGGGAGGAAATGGGAGCATTTCCCGCTTACGCCAGAACCGTTATCCGAAATTATTTGCTGGATCGCTGCCGTGAGATCCAATCCGCGCGAAAAAATCTGCCGTTGTTGTCGCTGGACGCTTTTGCCGAGATGGGAGCGCCGGAGCCGGTCAGCCCTTTTCACACAGAAGATCTGATCTCTGATGTTTCCTCCGACGCCCTGCTCTCCCATTTCAGGAACCGCTACCACGGCACCGCCCGGCTTGGGATCGAAGCGATGGAGCTGCAGGTCAGAGGCTACAGCTGCGCGGACATTGCCAAACTGTATCAAAAGAAACCAAACTACATCGGAGCCTGCATCTCACGGGCGGCGGAAAAGCTGCGCCGGGAGCGGCTCGTGCGGGAGTTCTACATCGCCTGCACGGAACAGGATCTCAAGAGTGCATAAGGAGGAAATTCGTATGGCAGAAAAAACACTTTATACGGCATTGGGACATTTCCGCTGCCGGCACGATAAGGGGCGGCGTTATCCGGTCATCCTCATGGATCACCGTGAGTTTGGAATGGACCCGCAGGAGATGACGCTTTGGACGGCCCTGTGCTGGCGGCTGACAGACCGGCAGCGTGCAGAGGACTTTTATGAACAGCTCTCCAACGGAATGGAGCTTTTCCCCCGGCGCAGCTTTTCAGACTGCCTTGACCGGCTCGTAACACGGGGGCTTGTTGCCAAGGGCAGCGGCACGACGGATTTTGACGCGCTCTATGACCTTCTCGGCGGCCTTTATGTTGTTCCCATCTCAAGCAACTTTCCCCTGAAGGTGGTGACTTTTTTGAAACTGCTGCGCAGCGGGACCGCTCCCGCACTGGCTGCGACACTCTTTCGGCGAGACCGGCGCACGG